>Ga0302296_1001844_pt1 | contig 14680 bp, 4 predicted proteins | sample III_Fen_N3_1_FD_194546 | JGI IMG/M metagenome (GOLD analysis project Ga0302296, IMG submission 194546) | Peat permafrost microbial communities from Stordalen Mire near Abisko, Sweden - III_Fen_N3_1 | ecosystem: Environmental > Terrestrial > Soil > Wetlands > Permafrost | place: Sweden: Abisko... | reverse complement strand
TTCAGGATGTACATTCTGATCCGGGACATTTTGAGTTGCGAAAAAATGAGTTTGGAAAATATGTTTTGGCTGTCGAAAATAATAGCTTGTATCGTATTGGTGATGGGTTTACTGCAAAAGGTCAGTTTCCGTTTATTGATGAATTGAATTTAAAAACGCTGAAATCAAAGCGACTTTATCAGTCGGCATATACTGATAAAATAGAGGAAATTTATTCAATTGAAGACTTCAAAAATGGGGAGGTGTTGGTGCGCATTCAATCACCGAATGAATACCCTAACTATTATTTCCGCTACATCAATGCAAAAAATAAATTGACTCAGCTTACGCATTTCCCTAATCCATTTGAAAGCATTAAGAATGTCTACAAAGAGCTGATTAAGTACAAACGTGCTGATGGCGTTGAGCTAACCGGGACTTTATATTTACCAGCCGGGTATGATCGCGAGAAGAAAGAGAAACTGCCGCTTTTAATCTGGGCTTATCCTGCTGAATATAAAGATAAGAATAGCGCCGGTCAGACTACGAACAATCCGAATGAATTTACTTTTCCTAATTACGGTTCGTTCGTGTATTGGGTGACGCGGGGCTATGCCGTGTTGGATGATGCTGCATTTCCGATTGTTGGTGAAGGTAAAACTGAACCTAATGATAATTTTTTGGAACAATTAATTGCTAATGCCAGGGCTGCTATCGATGCAGTGGATTCACTGGGCTATATCAATAGAAAAAAAGTAGCTATCGGGGGACATTCGTATGGTGCATTTATGACGGCCAACTTGCTCACTCATTGCAATTTGTTTGCATGTGGTATTGCCCGGAGTGGGGCTTACAATCGTACGTTAACGCCTTTCGGGTTCCAGAGCGAGCAACGCAACTATTGGGATGCTCCAAAGGTGTACAATGATATGTCGCCGTTTATGAATGCTGATAAAATGAAAACTCCTTTGTTGCTAGTTCATGGCGAAGCCGATAATAATCCGGGAACATTTACCTTACAAACGGAACGATATTTTCAGGCTTTGAAGGGGCTCGGTGCACCTGCACGAATGGTGATTCTTCCCAAAGAATCGCACGGATATGTAGCTCGTGAGAATATTCTACATTTACTTTGGGAGCAAGATCGTTTTTTGGAGAAGTATTTGAAATGATGTAATGATGAAGTAATGTGATGATTTATATTATCATAATAATCCTTCTATTCTAAAAAAAACGTTCGGGTAAACACTGTCTTTAGTGTTATGCCCGAACGTTTTTATTTTTTTGAGAGAATAAGTTGAAATAGCTTGTGTTCAATCGTTGTTTGATTTCTGTTGCAGACTTCCATAAAGAGTAAATGCCACTAAGAAACAGCAAGAACAGTAAACCATCACCTACCGGTATTGAACTATGCGGATTTTTTCCACCAGGGTCCCTTCCTCCGTTTGCAGTAGTTCCTCCAACAGCCTGACGGGTTGCGGCAGAACTTAATGAACCATCTGTGGTTAAAGAGCTTGTTGTTCCAGCAGCATCTTGCGTTGCTGCATCTTGATTCCTTGAATTTAAGGCTAGAGCTGTTACACCTGAATTTGATTCTGATGAATTGCCGGATTTGTTTGTAGAGCTTGATCCGCCAGAGTTGTTTGCGTATTCCGATCTGTGTGCTTCTGCGGATGGTTCTACGCTTGAAGCTGAATAAGAACTGTTTTCGGGAGAATATTCCGGAATGGATAAATCCGTTTGTTCGTACTGTGCATAAGTGGTTTGTGTAGGGGCGTTTAGAATCCCATCGTGAAAATCAACTCCTTGTACGATAGCAAAATAATTGTCGGGTTGAGAAGAATCTATTGTTTTTACTGCACTGTAGGCAATGAAGAGGAACAGAGCCACTCCCGACAATAAGGAAAACAATATGTTTGCATTCGATCTGTCCATTTTGATACGTAATTACTCATTCAGTTCTCTTTTTTTTATACTTGCTTATCCCAATAAGTATTCAATAGTTTTATTATTGAATTGGATTTTATTAAACCGCAGTCGGTATCATTTCACAAACCGCGGTTTAATAAAACCAATTAAAGAAACCCATTATCTCCTTTTCAATAATCGCTTGTTTAAAGGAGAATCTATTAAAATCAATCTATTCAAAAACACAATCACGCCTAAAAAACTATTTTGATGTCAATATTGCTCGTAAATTAGCGTATGTTTATTAAGTAAGCCTGTTCAGTTGGTTGCATATAATCTGCTTTGAGAGAAATCGTTTTTTCAGTTGCGTTTTTACACGAAACTTTACTTGATGTCTGTGTATATACAAACGGAGTGAAAATAACCAAGGCGAAAAATATATTTAGCGTATTTATAATTGAAGCTTTCATAATGTTGAGTCTATTGGATGAATATACAGGCTACTGTAATAACCTGAAATGACTACATTGCAAACATACAAATAAATTTGTATTATGTTGATATATAGTATTATGTAGCATTGAAGCTGACGGTTGTAGTAATTGGTGTGATGGAGAAATAGTTTACTGTGGGTTGCCTTTCGCCATTTTTGGTGCTGCCATCTACACAGGAGCTGTTAGGGTGATGCACTGAGGTGAAAAATGGATATTTTTGTTTTTTGTGGAGGTGATAGCTTAGTAATTAATTGGAAAATAGTTGATGATAGTTTATCTCCATTAGAAATTATTACTACATACAAATGCTAATCTGTACTATTCGTATTTGCCGACATTGACTATTTTTGTTATTTTTTGTCTATTTAAAGGGTCGACATATAACATATATTAATAAAATTTAATAAATTAAGTTGCTATTTCTAATATCTCTTAGTTGATGCTTGACTATTCTAGCGGAATGGGCTGAAGCTGGCCTTAGCTTTTGAATACAAAATGCTCATTGGTTCTACTGAAACCAATGAGCATTTTATTTTGACCCGTAAATTGTATTTAAGTAACAGTGTATGTCAGACTATCTATGAATCGTCGAATTCATTTTAGTTATTTGGAGCTTTCTCCATAATGTATATGATCCTACCATAATGAACAAAAGCCACATTCCATCGCCAACCGGTATAGGATTTTTGGGCTTTTTGCCTCCAGGGTCTCTACCTCCCTTTGCACCACGCGCGGCTTGTCTGTCGGAACTTGCGCTGCTGGTTAGGGTTAAATCGCTGCTTAACGAACTTACGTCATTGCTTTGTGCTGTGGCCGTACCTTGTGCGCTCCCTTTTGATGAATTACCTGCAAGAGCTATGAATCCGTTTTGACTTGCGCTCTGATTTGATTCGGTAGTTCGACTATAGTTCGCAGTTCCAGTATTGGTATTTTGTGGACTGAATTCTGATGCGTTGCCGTCATAATTACCATTGTATTCGGTTGTAGGAGTGTAGTCCGGTATTTCGTTCTCGTCATCTTCGGTCGTATAAGCCGTACCTTTAGGTGCGTTAGCAATTCCTTCTTTGAAATTTACGCCCTGGTTGTTGATGTAATAACTGGTCCCAACATATAGGTCAGGTCTTCCTATGGGCGAATACGCCACCACTAGGAACAAAACTGCCCATGTTAATATCCATATGATTGTTTTACTTTTTTTGTTTTTCATTAGTGTAGTTATTGAACAATTACACGTTTACTTACTTTTTCTCCATTGGTAATGGTATTTACCACATACGCTCCCGGGGTTAGATTCCTTAGTACTTCGGTAACTGCATTTGCCTCAAATGGAGCATTTTTAATTGCTCTCCCAGCAATGTCGTAAAGTGTACATTCACCTTTAAATGTACTCAGGTTCTGTACAAAAACTCTGCCAGGAGCTGTAAATATTTTTACCAGTGCTTCTTTATCAGGTGCTCCTTTCTCATACGGGCGTGTCAGAATTTTGAATCGTTTAGCCGGAGCATCGCTTTGTGCAGTTGCAAACGTATAAGTGCTGCCATTTTCTGAAACATCAACCGTTTTATTTTCTACTAAATCCACTAAATACACTCCGGCATACTGACGCTGAATGTTTTCGTGAGTAAACTTAATGGTGTATTCCACTTCATCGCCTGCCTGAAAAGCAAGGTCGGTATTATTCATATCGCTTATGGAATTTACCTGATAATCGCCATCCGGTTCTATTGCATAAATTTGTGGAGCTAATGACGATCCTAGCATTTTGCGCCCATCCCATCCATTATCAAAATTTCGGGTACAACTTGGTTCTGTAAAAATCCACATGCGGTCGGAATAATGTTTTCCGGTAAGGTCGATCATGGTGGATACTAAGTCTGTATTGCTGATGGCATCTATCGATTTTACACGTTGTATAGATTCATTTTTCTTAATGACATCACTATAATTAAATGATACTCCGGTATTGTTGGCATCCGTTACTTTTATCAACATCGAACTCATAGAAGGGACTTCGCGTGGTAGACTGTTATTGCCTGCAGGTTCTTTTGGAATACTTTGATACTGTCCCGGCTTATCACCAAAGTCTGTAGCTGCATTCCACTGTCCGTATGAACCGGTATTGTAAAGATATACAGCCGCTTCGACATTGGAACCGAAGTTCATTTTATTTACATCGATGGCTGCTGTGTAGGGGTTCGCCAGTAGATGCTCTCCAGGATAAAATGCCCCTATGGTGTAAGGCAATGAAGCCAGATTTAAGGATCTGTTGACCAGCTGTCCTTTAAAAGTATAAGTAGTGGCTACAGGTTGACATATTTCAAAACCCTCGAATGCGTTTAATGTGCTGGAGTTGGTCAACTCTGTCCAATAGTAATTAGCATCATCAGTATCTGTTCCGGCTTCATTTGATTTACGCACATAGGCACCATATAATGTAGGCTCTGCTGTTATTGACTCCACAGGAATACCGAAATATTGCCAAAAGTACTTTTGATTGTCGTCTGTTGCCGAATTATCTATATATGACTTAGAATACATTTCTACAGTGCCATATACCGGATTTGCAGTGTTGTTATGAAATATTAAACTTCCATTTGCTACTTCCGGAGTGGCAGTTCTCGTTTGAATTAGAATCCTATCAGGATTCTTGTCAGTAATTATTATGCTGTTATTTACTGTCAACGCCTTCCCTGCAGGAATTGTGAGATTCCAGGTAGTGGCGTTAATGACTCTACTAACCTTTCTTTCTGATAAATCAAGTACCAGGTTGTTTGCTGCCTCTATGCCATAGTTTGCCACTGTTGCATATTCCACTTTTGCATCTGTGGGTGGTACTTCGCCAGCTGTCCAGTTAGTTACGGTTCCCCAGTCTGTACTAGTACTTGTCCCCTTCCAGAAGTTGCTTTTTTGTGCAATCGTAAAGTAACGAACTCCACTGGCAAAATTGACAGGAGTGCTTGTTGTATATAAGTTTCCGGATGTTTTTGTAAGGGTGTATGATGTGACTCCTGTTGTAAAATCAGTATTGTCATCCACTAGTAGTCTGTAAATTCCGTTTTCGGAAGTGTATCCGGTTAAGTCTATCTGGAAATATACTGAACCTACCGAACCGGTGTTTACTACTTTCCATACGCGGCTTACAATTGAATCTTTAGGAGTTGAGCCTATTGCTGTCCAGGTAGATGTTGAGCCATTGTTATGACCCCAAATTAGATATTGCCCATTTGTCAAAGCTGTCCGACTTGGTGTATTTACGTTTGAACTTACAAAGTCATTGCTGGTAGCCATTACCACGCGCGAATTGCCCGAAGTCATATTGCTACTTGCACTCACTTTTTGATGTAATTTCCAAGTGTCATTCCGCCCAAGACCAGCAATGTCATTGCTGTAGCCTGCAATAGGGTAAATGGATGTGCTGACACTATTGGTATAATCGTGCGTTAGAGTTATGCCGTATTTTATAGCCAGATAGGATTCGAAGTTTTGACGGTCTGACGTTGTTAAAACGGAATTGTTGCCTATAATTTCTGAAATGCCTCCATTGAACTGTGCTGATGCTTGATAATCAAAATGGTTACCTATCCCTAATCGAGTTGGTGAACTTAATGTGGTGTTGTCTGAAGTTCCAGAAGCAGTTTCTATCCCGTTAATATAAATATAATTTGTGCCTGACGTTGATTTAGTACGTGTTGCAGAAATAATTTTGGGTTTGCCATCGTTTTGAGCTGTGGGTGAGAGTGCACCAAAACTATCTCCGGTAAAGGCTTTAAAGAATGGTTTTCCTTCATTTAAACTTAGGAAATAATCAGATTGCGCTCCATTAGCTTCGCCGCCTATAATTGTTGGACATGCCCATGCGTTGGAAGAGTTAGTCGTGTATGTTTGAGTAGTATTAAATACTCCAAAGAAAGTCATATCATCGAAGATGTTATTAGAAGTAGTTAAAAAATAGCCTGCTGAGAAGCTAACACTAGGATTGAAGTTCCATCCCAATGTTTGGTAAGTTGGTGCTGTATTTTGACTAGTTGCGTTATTGGCTGAACCCGATTGATTACTCCATGTTGTGATGCCTATACCGTTTGTTGTTGTATTGGGCCCAATATCTGCTTTGTACCACATTGCCGGCACTGGAGGTGTTGATCCTGCGTTTGCATTTAATATGCCAGTTGCTGGAAGAGCAAAATTAGTGTCGTCAAAGTTGTTCGCATTTGATGCTGAACTTCCCCAGCTTCCTTTATATTGCTGAACTGCATTTAAATAATAGGCATTTGCAGTATGTGTAAGATTGCTTAAGTTAGCAACAGCTCCGGTATTGATAGTAAAGTTGTTGTTTATGGTTGTTGCGGTTGTAAATGTTTTAGTTCCACTACCCGACAATGTTAAGTTTGAATACGTTACATTTTTTATTGCTTGATCACCCGCACCGTTATAATTTACTGTATTGCCAGATGCAGTTGCAGTAAGTGTATTTATATTATATGACAGTGCCGATATGTTTACCGTGCCTCCGGTGCTATTGGTTAGCGACGCGATTATTCCTCCAGTCACGTTGATTGTGCCAGTATTGGTGGAGATTGGAGTGTTAACGGTGTAATTCCCACCAATATTTATAATTCCCTGGTTAGTTAACGTACTAACAGATGAGGTCTGATTTCCACTAAAGTTTATCGTACCTGTTGTTGCATTACTTAGAGTTCCTGTCCCAAGTAAATTTGCAGTTAAGGATAAGGATCCATTGTTTGTAAGTGTAATTCCAGTAATAGTAACGGCGGCATCTGCCATATCCAGATTACCCATTAGCGACTGTGCATTTGTATCAAAGGTATAAGTATAAGCATTTCCCGCAGTAAATGTTCCATTGTTGTTTATACCTCCTTGGAATGTTACAGGAGACGATGTGGTGGAATTGTCCCACGTACCCCCTGTTTTAATAGAAAGAAGGCCTTTAAATATTTTAGTTCCGCTATAAGCTCCAATAGTAAGCGTTCCGCTTGCTCCGTCACCTATAGTAGTAGTGCCGTTTACAGTTAAATTATAACCTGCTGCATTGAAGGTTGTTCCATCTCCGACAATTAAATTACCGCTAATAGTTGTACCTACTACAGTTGTCGTTGAAGCAGTCCCACTTAATGTAAGATTTCCTCCAATAGTTGTAGTGTTAGTTTGTAAGGTTTTAGCACCACTGCCCGAAAGGCTTAGATTATAATAATTATAGTCGCCTATAGTTTGCGTTGAACCATTATAGTTTACTGTTCCTCGGGTTAATGTTGCAGCGCTACCCGCAGTATTTGAAATTGTTCCACTAGAAATTGTTCCGGCCTGGCTTATATTCAATGTTCCATTGTCAGCAAAAACAATTTGATTTCGGGCGGCTGATCCATTCATTGTGATGTTCCCTGATACATTTACAGTTCCAGTTGAAATACTTATATAAGAGTCTCTACTATTATCTGTAGTAGTGCTCATTGTTACAGAACTAGCGGTTAAAGTCCCAGTACCTACAGTAATATATTTGCTGATATTATTACTTGTAGGAGCATTAATTGATATCGCTCCTGATACTGTAAGACCATAACCAGTAATTGTTAGATAGGTGAGATTACCCCCACCTTCTATCGTCAATGAAGAACAGTACGATGTAGCACTAAGGCTGTAACGAGAATTATCTCTAATCCAAACTTTAGTAGTGTTTGTTGGAACTGCTACTGCATTTGTAGCCCCTGCCCATGATCCATTACTAACACAAACGACCCAATTTGCAGCAGTATTCCAATCACGTACTGTGGTACCAGTATAACGGGTTCCATAATCACCTACTGCTTGAGCACTCACACTCCCCGCTCCAAATACAAGAAGAGCTAATACCAGCAAAGTAACCAAATGTTTTGATATGAAATGTAGTTGAGAAATGTAGTTGTTTTTCATACGTCTGAATTTTTTAATAATTATTCTATCGCAATAAACCTTGGAATAGATAAATAACATATGTGTATATCTAGCTCGTCGTTTTCAAATACCTGATTTTGAATTAAATACATGTCGGTGTCATTATCAAACAACTCTTTTGGGAACCACGAAAACTCATTTTAATCACTTGATTGATTAAAAACACAGGGCTAAATGATTTTAGCGCGGAAGGAGTATAAGTGTTTATCATCTGCTTAATGGTTATGATGGTTTATGTTTTGTGGGGTGCAAAAGTACATAAATTATTCTGACTATGAAATAGTTAGGCGTAATTTCATGTGCTTTTAACCGTCTTTTTATTGTTTAAGCGTAATAAAAGAGATGTGAATATAATCAATTAAATTCGATTTACAAGCTGTTATGTTCTGAAATAATACATAATAAGTTCGAAAATATGCACATTTAACCAATAGAGCCTTTTTCTTTGAACTGATTCCAAATTTCAAGCAGTTGTAAACTGTATTTATATCAAATATAATGCCAAATGATTTGGTGACTGCATTCTATGTCGAAAGCGTAAATGGTAGTTGTAACTCTTTTAGATGCAAAAAGAGGCTGCCCAAAATTATATTTTGATCAGCCCCTTATTTTTATTTACGCGATTAATTTGGCAGAAAGTCTTTTATAGATAACATATCCGCCGGCCATAAGTAACAATATGCAACCACCATCACCTACCGGTATGGGGTTTTTCGGTTTTTTGCCCCCGGGATCTCTACCTCCCTTTGCGCCACGCGCAGCTTGTCGGTCGGTGCTTGCGCTACTGGCGAGGGTTAAATCGCTGCTTAGCGAGCTTACGTCATTACTTTGCGCTGTGGCTGTACCTTGGGCGCTTCCGTTGGAAGAATTACCGCCCAGTATCACGGAGCCACTTTGACCCGAACTCTGATTTGATCCACTTGCTCTGCTGTAATTTGCAGCTCCACTGTTGGTGTTCTGCGGGCTGTATTCCGAAGAGTTGCTGCCATAATCTGCATTGTATTCGGAAGCCGGAGCATAGTCCTCTATTTCACTGTCCTCCTCTTCGGTGGCATAAGCCATCCCTTTGGGTGCGTTAGCAATGCCCCCTTTAAAGCTCACGCCCTGGTTGCTGATGGAATAACCGGTACCAACATATAGGTCCGGTCTTCCGATGGGAGAATACGCTACCACCAGGAACAGAACTGCCCATGTAAGTATCCAGATAATTGTGTTTCTTTTTTTGTTTTTCATCGGTGTATTTATTGAACAATCACACGTTTACTTACTTTTTCACCGTTGGTAATGGTATTTACCACATACGCTCCCGGAGTTAAGTTGTTTAGCACTTCGGTAACTGCATTTGCTTCAAACGGAGCAATTTTTATAGCCCTGCCTGCAATATCATAAAGAGTACATTCACCTTTAAAGGTGCTTAGGTTATGTACAAAAACCCTTCCCGGAGCGGTAAATATTTTTACCTGCGTTTCTTTATCCGGTGCTCCTTTTTCGTACGATCGTGTCAGAATTTTGAATCGTTTGGCCGGTGCATCGCTTTGTGCTGTTGCAAAAGTGTAGGTACTACCGCTTTGGGTAACGTCCACTGTTTTGTTTTCAACCAAATCCACTAAATAGACACCCGCATATTGACGTTGAATATTTTCGTGGGTAAACTTTAGCGTGTATTCCACTTCATCGCCAGCCTGAAAAGCCAGATCGGTATTGTGCATATCGCTGACCGAATTTACCTGATAGTCACCATCCGGTTCGATAGCAAAAATCTGTGGTGCTAATGATGATCCCAGCATTTTGCGACCATCCCAGCCGTTATCAAAATTGCGTGTGCAGCTTGGTTCGGTAAAAATCCACATACGGTCGGAGTAGTGTTGTCCGGTAAGGTCTATCCTGGTGGATATTAAATCCGTATTGCTGATGGCATCTATCGATTTTACACGTTGTATAGATTCATTTTTCTTAATGACATCACTGTAATTAAATGATACTCCGGTGTTGTTGGGATACACTTTTATCAACATAGAACTCATAGAAGGGACTTCTTGCGGTAATCCGTTATTACCGGCAGGTATTTTTGGAATACTCTGATACTGCCCGGGATCATTCCCAAAGTCTGTAGCTGTACTCCACTGTCCATATGAACCGGTATTGTAAAGATATACAGCCGCTTCTACATTGGTTCCAAAATTCATTTTATTTACATTGATGGCTGCTGTGTAGGGGTTGGCCAATAGATGCTCACCCGGATAAAATGCCCCTGTGGTGTAAGGCAATGAAGGTCGGTTTAAGGATCTGTTGACCAACTGTCCTTTAAACGTATAAGTAGTGGCTACCGGTTGACATATTTCAAATCCATCGAATGCGTTTAATGTGCTGGAGTTGGTCAACTCTGTCCAATAGTAATTCGAGTCATCGTCAATGCCACTTTCATTCGATTTACGCACATAGGCACCATATAATGTGGGCTCGGCTGTTATTGTTTCCACCGGAATACCGAAATATTGCCAAAAGTACTTTTGATTGTCGTCTGTTGCTCCGCTATTTATATAGGATTTAGAGTACATTTCTACGGTTCCATTTACACCTGTTGCATTGGGGAAGATTAAAGAGCCATTGGCTAGTCGCGAAGCATCTATCGGATTCGGATCACATTTTATTTGAATCTGATCGTAGGTTGACGCTGCATCAACCGGGGTTAATGTAATTGAATTATTTACTTTTACCTCTTTGTCGGCAGGGATAACCAAGTTCTTCCCTGATTTATAATTTATTAAATTACCAACGATTCTGTTGTAATCCACGTATAAGTCCTTTTGGGCTGCTGTACCGTTGTTGTCAGTTGTTGCAAACTCTACATTATCACCAGAGCCGGGAACTGCTTTTTTAGTCCAGTTGGCAGGGTCATTCCAAACTGTACTGTTTGTGCCTATCCAGTAATTGTTTACACCTGTAACTGTCATTGTTATGTTATTTGATGTTGCAGTTAATGGAACTGCACACGACTTGTTAGATGTCATAACACAGGATATAACATCGCCGGTCACCGGTGTGTAATTGAAAGTAGAGTTGTTAGTAGATGGATACGATACCGTAGTTCCTCCAGTATTGGTAACTTTCCATACATAAGTAGGAATGTCACCTCCATTGGTTGGAGTTGCCGAAAATACTACATTCGATCCCGATTGAACAGTGGTCGATGCTGTTGAGATTGAAACCAATGGAACATTGTCATCCATTACTTTTACAGATGAACTAACCTGTGTCACGGTTCTAAAATCTATATTATCAAGTGCAAAGTCATTCCCTCCTGAAATAGTGTTCTGGTTTCTTAAATCCAGAGTAACACTTGTATTAGACCCCGAATCCCAGTTGTAGTAGTATTGCACATATCCATCCGCAACAGTTGCCGGTGCTGTAAATGCAGTTCCAGCGGCTTGATTGTTTGCGTATAATTGGATTATTGATGGATTGTTGTCGGTAGTGTTTTTTATATTTCGTAACCAATAGGTGAATTGATAAGTAGAGTTGGGGACCACTTTTACAGTTTGTGACCATACGGTTACATTGGCGGTGGTTGCACCGTCTACTACCATTTGGTAGTGTGTTGTGTTATTATTATCAAGCAACCCATATCCGGCAAAGGCTCCTGCAGTTGTATTTAGGTCAGAAGCATTTTGAAGTATCCCATAAATGCCCTGATGCCAGTCGGCAACTGAAGTATAACGATAACTACTTAAAAAACCAACATTACCATTTTCGAATGTTCCATTAACAATAAGATTTGCGCCTGTAGGCAAACTACCTGTAACTGTATAAGTGCCATACATGTTTGCATTTAATGGAGCAGGTATTGTCGGATTCTGCACTTGGGAGTAGTAATTGTTTGGACCGGTCCAATATAAGATATTGATATCATCGCTGGAGCTACCGAGTTCTATTGCAGTTCCGTCACAGTTTCTACCACCACTTGTGATAATGGAAGGTGTAGTTGCGAAAACCGTACCATTACATTCTATGGTTTTGGATATAGCACCTGTTGATGTAATGTTAATGAAATTGCCATTGTAGGTACCTACAGTTAGTCCTGCTTTTAGGCGAATGTATAATGTGACATTGTTTACACTGCTGCTCCCATCTTTTTCTAAAGTAATAGTCTGTCCAAAGCCAATTCCTATAGTTTTTGAAATTTCATATCCGGTTGGAGCCATAATAACAATATTCGCCTGAAGTGATGTTCCATTTATGGTAAAGGTTTGTTCGGCAGAAGGCCCGAAATTTAATACATATCCAAATCCCCCAAGTACCACAGGCGAAATATTGATGGTTGGGGTATTAGTTCTACCTAAGGTAAAATAATAATTGCGGTTAGATGTTACGTTTGAGTTACTAACATCATAAAACCCTGGTGTACCTGCAATTGAAGTGTATGTGGTAGCACTTCCTAATCCCGGACTCTCTGCTATTACATTATAAGGATTAACTGCTACATCTCCTTTTCCTAGAGTGACTTGGGTGTTTGAGAAACCATTTGTTGTAGTCAATTTCCAGTATTCGGTTGAACTTATTGCCGCCAAGCCGTTCAATGTACCACTCACAGGGTCGGCATTGAAAGCCTGCACTTGTACAGTAGGTGCAGTACCTCCGGTAGTCGGATTTACCAAGGTATACGGTAAGTAGGTCGTATTTCCAACCGGGAATTTATAAACTGATCCGGATGCCAGGTTGGCAGGAAAACTCCATTTTACCGGCCCATTTATATAGGACAATGCAGAACCGCCCATTATTACGCCGTATAAATTGGCAGTATTAACCGTGGCCGATGTCACGCTTAATAAATTAGTAGTAGTGTTTATAATTCCTGAAATAAGTAGAAGAGATCTAGTTACTGTTGTTGGCCTGTTTAATGTAACGCCACCTGTATTTTGAATGGTCAAGTTGTAGAAGAATGTGGAGTTATTTCCACCAATAGTTTGCAATGCCGTTCCAACAAAGGTAGTAGTCCCTATGCCGCAGGTATATGTTCCATTGTTCGTCCAGTTGCCGTAAACAAATAAATTGCTTGCTTCAGCTTCAGCTGCAGATTGTGTCAATGAAGAGCCGGTTTCAATTGTAATATTGTTGCAAAGCCCTCCTGCTATGCCAATGATAGGTTTATAAGGTGCAGAGGCAGGTATTGTTACATTTGTCGTTGAAGTAGGTTTTACATTGTCACACCAGTTGCCTGCATCATTCCAATCGGTGCTTATAGTGCCTTTCCAGTACCCTACGGTACAAGCTCCACTAGTTACATTTAAAATACCTGTTACATCGGCGAAATTAGCGCTTTTATTAATTGCGCTGGAGCTATTTCCACCCCAACTGCCAACTGCTTGTAGAGTAGAGCCGAGATAGTAAGTGGTTGCCGTATGAGATGAGGTTCCAAGATTGGCAATCACATTATTATTGTTGGTGAAAGTGTTATTAATATTGGTTATGCCGGCAAATGTTTTTGTTCCTCCGCCCGATATGGTTAGATTTCTATAATTGGGTGATGCAAACACCTGTTGATTGCCTATAGAACCATAAGTTACAGTACCATTATTTGCATCGGTATTGAAAGTAGTTATACTATTATTTGAACCATTAAGGTTGAAAGTATGAATAGCTTGAGTCATGTTGATGATTCCGGTACCTGACAAATTCCCGGTCACATTTACTGTTTTCGAAGCCCATGAATTATCGGTGGATGTTCCGTCAACAAAGTCTAACTCCCCGTTGACAATTAGCTGTTGTGCAACATTTAGAGTAGTTAATGCCCAGCCTAATCGGAAGATAGAATTAGCACTTACAGTCAGGTTTCCATTAACAGTAATATTACCTTCAGCATCTTCTGCCTGATTGCCCCCTGACGATATTGTTAAATTTCCATAGGTTAAGGCAGGTATAAATCCATAACTTTGACCTTGAAAAATAACGGTACTAGTAGCGTTCAGACTGATATTTGCAGACGTAAAATTTGATGGGAATAAATGTTGATTAGCTGTGTAATATCCACTGCGGCCTAATAAAAGGTTTGCTCCGGCTCCCACGCTCATTGTGCCGGTAACATTACCCGTTATCAGATAGATGTCAGTAGCCAGTGTTGCTCCGGCAGAAACAGTCAAATTTCCATTTACGGTAACATTTCCACCTGCAGTTTGAGTACCGCTGGTGTTGGCCATGGTGAGGTTATTGTAAGTGCCCTGCACCACTGTCTGCGCTCCCGAAGTAGCATTATATTGAACTGTGCCACTCCAGGTCTTTCCTGTTGGTATCGGTGTTGCAGTTGTATTTTGCGTTTGAATAATTCCGCTATTGGTTATTGTAGAAAGAGTCCCCAA
>Ga0302296_1001841_pt1 | contig 14690 bp, 16 predicted proteins | sample III_Fen_N3_1_FD_194546 | JGI IMG/M metagenome (GOLD analysis project Ga0302296, IMG submission 194546) | Peat permafrost microbial communities from Stordalen Mire near Abisko, Sweden - III_Fen_N3_1 | ecosystem: Environmental > Terrestrial > Soil > Wetlands > Permafrost | place: Sweden: Abisko... | reverse complement strand
CACACTGACGCATAACGTATTGCAGCTAAAAGCTGTTGCCGATTGGCGGGCTTAATAGCAGCACTCAACCGCAATCGGTATTTGCGGGATACACACTTTAAGCAACCGATGAATCAGGCAATTGCTATTAGGTGCGTGTTGTCTGTCTGTTGTTTTGTGCAAATCGATTAAACAATTATGACGCTTATGTTTGATAAGGGTCGTCTTTGTAGATTTGAACAAATGTTGAAAAAATTTTGAATCAGCACAATAAAATCCAATCCCCAAACGTTTTAATCGAAATTGATTTTCTTCTTTTCTTCTTGAAAATCATGCTCGAAAGCAAATTCGGCTTTCCGATAAATACATTTCTCTCTATCCTTTTTGATTTCGTGCTTATCGAAGTTCTCCAACTTCGAATTTCGATTTAAACGTTTTCCGCCCACAATGTGCTGTTTCTTTGTTTTTTCACAATTGCAGACAACTATTATCTATACAAAACCATATCCAACCAACTAATAATTAAAACATTAAATTATGAATATCGGAAACTATACCCGTCAACTATCCGAAAAAATTCAGTATTATAGATATGCGAAGAATACAGAGGATAGTTATGTAGCTCAAATTGAGAAATTTTTAAAGCACTTTGGACCAGTGGCAACAAAACCTTCTGAAATTTCCGAAAAACAGATTATTGAGTATTTGCGTAATATACCAAATACAGCTTCGCACCGTGCTGCGCTGTGCGCTATAAAGTTTTTCTATAAGGAAGTCGGCCACCAACCTAAAAAACTGGACAGGGTGGAGTATCCACGCAAACAGAATAAACTTCCGGTGGTATATAGTCAGGAAGAAATTCAACGGTTATTCGATGCCTGTGAGAATCTGAAGCACAAAGTTATTCTTTCCATATTTTATTCTACCGGAATGCGTATATCTGAATTATTGAATCTGAAATGGGAAGATATAGATCGTAGCAGAAAGATCATTACTATCGTTCAGGGTAAAGGTGCAAAGGATAGGCAGGTAATGCTTTCACCCGATTTAATTCCATTATTGGAGAAATACTGGAAAGAATATAAGTCAGTTGAATATGTATTGAACGGTCAGTTTGAATTGAAGTATTCCGAAACAAGTGTAAGCAGCGTATTGAAGCAACTGGCTCGTAAAGCAGGAATAAAGAAACGTATATATCCACACCTACTCAGGCATTGCGCTTTTACTCACATGGTAGAAGCTGGTACTGATATTAATTTAGTTCAACGATTGGCAGGACATAAATCGGTAAAAACTACTGGTATTTACCTGCATATATCGCACAATCGGATCAGTAGTATTCAATCACCTTTAGCTGCAATACGGTTATGATTGTGGTAGTAACTATTCTTATTCCCCTTTAGGGGTTAGGGGTTTAAAATCCCCCGCACCCCCTTACTTTCTGTAAGTAAATTTTTGGTCAATTGTATATGCCGAAATTTGTGCGTTGCACTTCTGTTCAAAACCATCCTTCCAACAATAAAAAGAGAGTAAAAAATAGCAGGTCTGCTATATAATATTCTCTTTTTTTTATTTAACTTCTCTGATTAAAATACCCCTATTAAAAAATGAAGAAAAAAAAGTGCAACGGAACAAACTTTAATTTTTGAAAATTAAATTATTGAAAATCAGATTTTTAAGTACGTTCCAAATTTGCACACTTTTGTTCCTTTCGTACTAATCTGCACGAAATGGTATTTAGTACGGAAAAAAAACAAAAAAAACGATTTCGTACGAAATTTTGTACGGTATTAAGTAGCTGAATAACAATAATATATAAAAAAAATAGTACAGTTTCGTACTTTTGTTCAAACTTGATGCCTATGTTTTGAACGGGTACTATTTATCAGTCAAAAAATAAGCTGTAATAAAGTTGCACAATTCAGTACTATTTTGTATATTTAATTATAGTTTAATTATCTGATAAACAATGATTTAATTTTTAAAAATTAAGCAATGAAAAAACCAAAAATTGTAATTATTATGCCCTGTTGGGGACGGTCCGAAGTGTTTGAACTGGTATGCAAACAGCTCGATTTATTTTTCGACCGTACAAAATCAAAAATCACACTTACCGTTTTGTACATTTTTTCGTCTGAAGATCCCGAATTAGTTGAACTTACAGCTATTTATGATGCCTGCGAACATACCAGAGATATGATATTTTCGGGTAACGATAAGTTAGGCAAAAAGATAAACGACGGTATTGAATATGCAGCCAGGTTCAATTACGATTATATTCTGAATTTTGGCAGTGATGACCTGATTCATCCAGGACTGATTGATAAGTATCTTCCATTCATTAAAGCGAATGTTCCACTTATGGGAATAAGCTCGCTTTATTTCCTCAAGAAAAATGAGGATCCTGTTTTTTTCTTTTATTACAACTCTCCGCACGTGATCGGAGCCGGCCGGATGATTCACCGATCGGCTATTCAATCGGTAGTTTCAAAGTTTGGCGGTTTATACGATCCGGATATTTGCCGTGGTATGGATACACATTCGGCCAGGAGACTGAGAGAGTGCGGATATGGCCAACAGGTAATTTACCGGGGCGAATTCCCATATATTGTTGATATCAAGTCGGAAGTGAATATAAATAGCTTCGATTCAATTACTCAACCGAAAAATAATGACCGGTACCGGCAATCAAAAATGTCGGTACTTGAGTCTGCATATCCTATTTTACAATCATTCAACCCTTAAAGATATGAGTACTACTAAAATCACCATTAAACCGCACCTGGCAGAATACTGCATCGGAAAGTGGGGCGAAGATTTCACCGAACCGGTGGCATTTCCTCCAAAAACGGATTTACATATAATTATTTACAATTTACTCCAAAAACGTCCTTGCAATTATCATCATGATATTGGTAATTTGATGATTGTATTACCAAATCGACGTAGTGATGAGGATGGTTGTAGAAAGAATTTAGATTATTACAATTTTCTGTCTGAAAAATCATGTGTGATCATTCAAAAACACATAGAACTTTTATTTTGGGAAGAACTCCATACCATGCTTATTAAAAAGAAACATGATGATGAGCAAAATTATGATATTACAGTGAATTTCTTTATTTGCCAGTATAGGATCGAAAGTATTACAAGCGATGCATTATTAAAAAATTTTTATCGCTGGAGGGATAATTCTCAGAAACGAACAAAGCGAAAATACAGGAGAAAAAAACACGTTAAAAGTTGAATTTATTTCGTGCACCAAGTTCGGTATTTTGTCCAATATTGGCGGTAAAGATGGCGTAAAGATGGCGAAGTGTTTAAATATCAAATAATTAATATAAAATAATAGTAAAATTATGGATAATATTGGTGGAATTATATCGGCTGAATATTGTTTTGTCGAAAATGTAAAAACTTGTGCAGTGGTTGGATCCAAAATAATTGTTTCACTCCCGACCGATAAACCGTGGAATGAAATTCCGGCCACTCCGGGAAAAATAGAAATAACCGTGACGCCTGGTGATGAATCCGGATTGACACCATATACCGTAGCCGGTACAATTTATTGCCCTCGTTTTAGCTTATCGAGTTACGGAGAACTGGTAAGTTTTCAAATGCGTAAATTTTTAATAAAGTACATTACCGGTAATGGCGATGTATTGGTTGCCGGTGATAAAGAAAACCCGCTGACCATAAAACCTGAAAATGTAAACCCAAGCCAGGCGAATGGTTACTCCGGTACAAAACTTATAATTTCGGGTATAATGAAACACCCAGAGCTTGAATTAGTGGTATAAACAGTCCTTTAAATACTTTAAACGAGGCAGTACTATTGCAATACAATTTGCAATAGTACTGCTTTTTTTATTCTAAATAATTAGCTTATGCTTCACTTACACAATATATTAAATGGTTATTGGCTGATGAATAAATCATACGCCACTAATTATTTGCCACTTATTGCCAATTATTTGAAAGGTGAGCGATTAGATATTTCTCAGCTAAACATACCTGAATTGAATGATAAAAATTCAATTTGCATTAATGCCGGAAGTGATAACAGCAAAAGAGTATCTATTAACGATGCGCCAAAAGGAGCAATTGCCATTATCAATATTGAGGGTGCAATTACCAAGTATGATCAGGAATGCGGACCCGCAGGAATGAAAACCAAATCGGACTTACTGAAACAATGCTATGCCTCTGACAATATCAGTTCTATAATTCTGAAAATTGACAGCGGTGGTGGCGAAGGTTATGCCATGCAATTAATGCAGGAAACAATTTCGGAACGAAATAAACCGGTTGGCGCTTTCATTGATGATTTTGCCTGTTCTGCCGCTTATGGAATTGCTTCAGCTTGCGATTATATCTGTGCAAATAGCAATATGGCCAGAATTGGAAGCATTGGAGCATATATCACCATTATTGATTTATCAAAACAGTTTGAAATGTTGGGAATCAACATTATTGAAATGTATTCCAGTTTTTCAACTGATAAAAATAAAGATCATAACGATGCTGTTGCAGGGAAACCTGAAGCATTGATTTCCGATTTGGATGTATTTACAAAAAACTTTTTGGATTCTGTCGAAAAAAACCGCGATGGAAAATTGAAAGGTGACAGCACCGAATGGGGAACCGGTAAAGTTTGGTATGCTGAACAGGCATTGGAACTCGGATTGATTGACGGAATAGACACATTCGAAAATTTTATTAATTATTTTAATTCATAATCCATGACTAAAATCCTTTCAACTGCTGCTTTCAATGTTTTGAAAGAAAAGGCAGACAATTACGATGCGGTTGTAAATTCTGTTGCTGCTAAAGGCGAAGGAGTTGAAGCTGCTGACGTGACGCTTGAAAATGTTCAAGCCGTCATTAATGCCGAAGTACAGGAAGTTGACGAAACTGCCTCTATTCGTGTAACCGAACTCGAAGAAACCGTGGGCACTTTGACCACTGAAAAAGAAGAGTTGACAATCGAACGTGATGCTTTGCAAACCAAAGTTAAAGCGTTGAGCGCATTACCTGGTGCCGAAAGTATCACTGCGGTGAAACCTGCTGCCGAAGCTAGTGCTATTGAAACTGATGATCTGATTGCTTTTGCAACAGAACATAAAGGTGATACTATGGCTATTGCAGCTAGAATGCGTGAAGCCGGATACGGAGTTAAATAACCCTCTAAATATTTTATCAAAATGGCTAAAATTATTGACGTAGCAGCATTAACCGAAGCTGCAAAACAGTACGATCCGATTTTACGTACTTTGCCGTTTTTTACACTTGAATCTTTTGCTGCCGCTTTGGGGTTAAATATTCAGGAAGTTGAAAACGAGCATGTTGTTGTAAATCGCCGTCGCCAGGCCGGTGCTACTGGTCCTTACAAACAAGGTATGACAATTACTTACAAGGAAGAAATTTCAAAATTCTTTGAAAGCACATTGAAACCTGAGTTGGTTGTTTCCAAAACGAAAGACAACATTACTAATTACCAGGACAAAAAAGTATTGGTGCAAGCCGGTACCAAATTGGATCTGAAGAGTAAAGTTCACCCGTTGGAACAAATGATCGTTGAAGATGAGATTAAATCTCATGCTGAAGATGTGGTTTTCGCTGCATTCTTTGCTGAACGCGACGAAGATGTATTCTCGCCTTCTACTGCTTTTACTGGTTTCTATCCTGCAATAGACCTTTTGGTTACTGCCGGTTATATTGCTACCGGTCAAAAGAATCTTGAAACTACCGGTGCATTTGCTAATCCTACTACGGATACTGATTATGCAGCTTACGAAAAGTTGGTTGAATTTATCGGTACTGCTCATCCGCTTTTGCGTTCGTCAATGGGTGGAACTCCACAATTATTGATTACTCAGAATGTATTGGCTTCGGCTCTCGCTGCTTTCCGCAAGAAAGTACGTGCGTTTGATTATCCAAAAATTGAAGTAATGCTTGAAACTCTTCGTGCAGATGCTTTCTGTCCTGGATTGATTTTCTCAACTCACGAAGCATTGGGTACCGGAAGTAAATTGGTATTGCAAAAAGCCGGTAACATGGATTTAGGTTTCAATACCGGAAAATCTAATCAGTTCATGCAGGTTCGTAATATCTTCGAAGATCCTAACGATGTTCAGTTCTGGATAGAAGCTGCTTACGGAGTTCGTATTCGCGACGTACACGCCAAAGTTTTCAAAACTAACGAACAAACCAACGTAGGTCTTGACCTTGCTGGTGACTACGTAAAGGCTGAATCCTAAAAATAAAGCAATAATCCGGCTACTCAGGTAGTCGGATTATTGTTACTCAACTTATTAATTGTCAAATTTTTAAATAAAAAATAAAATGACTCCAAATTTTGATCCTATTACCGGTTTATCCGGAGAAGATAATATGGGCGGTTACAAGAACTTCGTTCTGTTGTTTCTTGCTACTCATTTTTCTGCAGTTCCCACACTTCCTGCCACTCAGGTAACGGAAGCTGATTTTGTCACAGCTGCCGGAGCATTTACTCCGAAAACAGCAGGTGCAAAACCTATTTATATTGAATGTACTCCGGGTACAGTAAAATATTCGGCTCCAAGCCAGGGTGAAATCGAAGGCCAGAGCTTTGCTCCTGCCGGTGAATTTTACCGTGCCGGTGATAAAGCTGCTTATGCTGCCATCGCACGTAAGTATAACAATACACCTTGTTACCTGGTGGTTGAAAATATGGACGGAAAACAAATCATGGTTGGACAACCGGGCATGGAGTGTAACCTGAAATTTGAATTCGACGGTGGACAAAAACGTGCTGACAGACGTGGTTACAAAATAACTTACGGAACTGACTCAGTTTCTCCTGTTATTTATCTTGCAACTAAGGTTGATATTGAGGACTTGTTAGCAGAATCTTAATCAGTTGATTATGCTGAAAATAATACAGGAATGGCTTGCTAAACCGTCGGGTAGATACTTCGACGGTTTAGCTATTTTCACCCAGTTGGCATCGCCAGACATTAAAAAGAAGTATTTAGAATACTTCGGCCAGGTGAAAGAAGAGCCGAAACAACATGATATCCATTTCACTATGCTTATCAACAAAGTTTCGGCTATTGCGCAAAATGTTCAGGTTAATCCAAAAGCTTTTGAGAACATTGAATTGGTTTTGAAGGAAATCGGTCCCGATACTGCAACACTGGAAGCTATCGAACTAAAGAATGCTCAGATTATCGAGCTGAAGGAGAAAATCGAATTGCTGAAATCTGAGAACGAAGATGTTTTGGATGAAAATTCGGAATTATCTGATCAGGTTGAAGAATTGGAATCAGATTTGGGAACCGCTCAGGGCGAAGTATCGGAGTACGAAGAAAAACTGGAGGAACTTGAAAAAGAACTGACAGCATTGAAGTCCAAACGTGGTATTCAGATTATGGCTATCAAAGATATGCCGGAAGACCTGCAGAAACGTTATGCACGGATTCAGGAGATAACTCCGCTTATGGGTTCAATTCATTCGCAAATCAGTGTTGAAGCGCTTCATCCTTCTACCCGCAAAAAATTGGTAAAACAATTATGCGAGCTGGACGATGAACGTCGCCAGAACTGGGACATGATCAACGACTGGAGCGAAGGAAAAACAGTAGAAATTAAAGTTGAAAAACAAGAGTATTCTGCTGATCCATTTGTTGCCGGTGCTGAAATGATACGCAGAGTTTTGAAATTGCAGGAAAATCTCAAAAATTCTCAAGCAACTTTTGACGGAGCTGATCGCGAAGTAATTAAAATTAATGCACAAAAACGAATTGATGCTTACAAAGCAGAATTGGCAGAACTTGAACAAAAGCTTGCTCCCGCAAAATCTGAAACGGACGCTGTTGAATAATTGAGTTGAATAAAACTTTTTTAGATAAGAAATGGGTGATGCTAGCGCATTGCCCATTTTGATAAATACTATTTTATGGCAAAAGATGAATTATCTGTCTATGAGAAAATAGAAAAGGCTCTTTTCAAAACCCGCGAAGAAGTTTCACTGGTTCTGAATCCTACTCAGATTGAAATAAAAGAGCGATTAATGGCCTGCGTTTCCACTTTAATGGCAAAACCTACCACTTCGGACAATGAACTGGTCACGTTTCTTATGAATGGCTGTGGTGGCACTTGTATTTCGGTTAGTCAATCCCAAGCTTACAACGATGTAGCTGCTATCAAAAAAATAGTTGGAAATTTTCCACTGGCTACTAAAACATGGTACCGGTATATGATTATTGAAGGAGCAAAAGAAGGCTTTGAAATTGCTAAAATTGAACGGGATGCTAAAGGTATGGCTGCCTGTTTGGATAAGATCGGGAAATATACCCGATGCGATAAAGAAGATGAAGATTTTGATTGGACTCAAATGATTCCACCATCATTCGAGCCGTCGGATGATGTCACCTTACTTGAGAACATGGAACCCATTGAAGATTTGGAAGCACACCGGAAAGCATTCCGGGCATTATTCAAAAAAGACTTGAGTAAAAAAGCAACTGAGGCCGTAATCGAAGAATAATATGAACTACCAGCAACCTGATCCGGCTCAACTTCATAAACATGAAGAGGCTATGCTTAAATTCTTCAATAAAGCACAGCGGGATGCCATGCTTATTTCGGCCAATAATGAATATTTTATAGCCTCACGCGGAACAGGAAAATCTGAGGGGATAGATGCCAGGGCAATACTTCAGAATGTTTGGTCGATGCCGGGTTCTACCGGTGCTTTACTTTCACCAACTTATTCAAAAGCATGGGGTAATACTTTACCGGCAATATGTCATGCACTTTCTTCATGGGGTTATGTAGAAGGAATTCATTATTTCGTTGGCCGTCGTGCGCCTGCAGATAAAAACTTCAAACTACCTAAACGAATGCCATTGCGTGACGCATGGCAAAACTGTTTTCATTTTTGGAATGGAACAATCATGGTTGTGCTTTCATTCAACCAGGGAATGTCGGCTAACTCCATGTCGCTCGACTGGATCATCGGACCTGAAGCAAAGTTCCTTTCTTATGATAAGATTAAGTCAGAGGTAAATCCGGCTAATCGTGGGAATAAACAATACTTCGATTACTCACCCTTTCATCACCGGGTTACTTACTCTACCGATATGCCAACTTCCAAGATGGGGAAATGGATATTGGATAAAGAAAAGGAAATGGATCCGTCGCACATTAATTTCATTCGGAATTTATATCATAAGAAAAAACAGTTTGAAAAGTGGCCTGAACAAACTGAATATTCAAGACGTCAGATTGCAGAGCTGGAGGAAGATCTATCCAGAGCGCGTAAGTTTCAACGGCCTAAAATACCAATGAAAGGTAAAGATAAGGAATATACTGTTTATTATGCTGAGTATGATATATTTGATAATCTTGAGGTAGTTGGTGAAGATTATGTATGGCAAATGTACCGTGATTCTCCGGCATTGATATGGCGTACTGCTTTTATGAATGAACGTCTGTTCCGTGTTCCGAATGGGTTCTACTCTGCACTGGATGACGATCAGCATTTTTATATTCCGAAAGATCCTGGCGGAATGCAGAACCTGGACGTTATTGGCAGAACTAAAAAAACTGATTGGAAGAAGCTCACTACTGCCGGTTGTCTGGGCGATGGAGACTTAGACTTTAAGAAACCATTGTATATAGGTTGTGATAGTAATGCTGCTATATCAACTGTCTGTGTTGGTCAGGTTAACTCTGAAACAAGGGAGATGATGACACTTAAGTCATTCTTTATTAAAACACCTGGTAAACTTCAGGATGTAATACAAATGTTCTGTGATTACTATGCACCATTGATTAAGAAAGAAGTTATATTCTACTATGATCATACATTCACATGGTCAACAGGTACAACCAATGACAGTTACCGCGATACAATCGTATCAGTGTTTCAAAAGAATAGATTTAATGTTACCGATGTGTATATTGGTCAGGCAGCAGCGCATGACTGGAAGCATTTACAGATAGATAAGGCGTTGAAGTATGATCCTGAACTGCTCACTCCACGCTTCAATATGATTCATAATGAGTTCCTGAAGATAGCAATGGAACAGACAGGCATACGCCAGGGAAAGAATGGATTTGAGAAAGACAAAACACCCGAACACAATGATGACTCACCTGATGCACCAGATGAACATAAGACACACGTTACCGATGCATGGGACACGTTGTTCATTGGTTGCAACTTTTATTACAAAGAACCTTACGAAGAGTCCTATGGCGCTATCTTTATAGGCAAAGACTATTAACAAAAGCGGTTGACATTATTTGTCAACCGCTTTTGTTAACGCCCAGCATATTACATGAAATTTTATCTTTGCCGGCAAGCTTCCAGTCAGGGCGTTGCGTGGTTCCAAGGAACAGAGAGTGGAAAAAATTCCCCTCACACACCCCTTAATTATTTTGATTATTAAATTTTTACGCAAAAGTTTAACACATTTTTACTGGAATAGTCTGATTTTTGAAATTTAACGCAAATAGATGTGATTTATAAAATCATTTTGAAATTTTTATCTTCCAAGATTAAAAAGTTTTTTTGATTAAATAGGATTGAAATCAGCATGTAAATATGATTTATTTGAATGCAATTAAATAGGCTTCACACTACAATCCAGTAGGGTGAAGCTGTGAGTAGCGACTACTTTTTTGTCGCGTCAAAAAAGTAGCAAAAAAGACGCAAGCACCCGCAAGGGGTAGAGATGAAAAAATACTTTTGTGTGCTAAGTGCATCTGGCTGTGAAGCTCGGTGCACTTTTTTTGTCCTTTAATGCCGGTATAGTGACAAGTATTTTTGAACTTGAAAAGATAGATTATGGAAAAACTGATTAAACAGTCGAAGATTTGGGAACTGATGGAGTTGAAGGAAAAAGGGAAACCGAAACCGTTCAGTTTTCAATGTGCTAAAAAGAACGGAGAATTAAAAACATATAATAATGCTACGTTCTCCACTATTCATTCTAAAGGATCAACTGTAAACATTATCCCTGAAGGGGAAAACAAGCCTCATTCTTTCCGTAAGATTTTAATTACTAGGTTCAACGAATTTAAAGTTTATATATAATGGCAAAAAAATCAGACTCAGAGGTTTTTCTCTTCGAGAATACGGCTTACTTATCAGGTAGTAAAGCGTTGGTTATATTTTCCGATTCGAAAGAAATGGTTGGAGACACAAATACTCCAACAAAGGATCTTACTCCGACGAACATGCAAAACAAGCAAATAAAATTCGTGCAACGTGGGATCGGGAATAAACAACCGGTGGAAGTGATGGATAAAGTTTATGCCAATTCTACACTTGGCGCCAATGTGCAATTTAATAGTAAGATGGCATATGGTGATGGAATCATGGTGGTAAAGAAAGAACGTGATCCGGTTACGAAAGAGATCAAAATTGTTGAGCAGCTGTCAAGCGAACTAAAAGATATCTTCCAGTTTCTGCTTGATAATAATTATAACAATTGTACTCAGGAATGGGCCAACGATATTGTTGTTTTTTTTGAATCGTATTGTGAGTTGATTTTTGCCAGAGATAATTCTAATAAAATTGTAGAACTAAATGCCGTTGAATCGGTGAACAGCAGGATTTCAAAAGCAAACCCTGATACCGGAGTTATTGAATACCATGGTTATTCCACCAAATGGCATGAAGGCAGTCAACCGGATTTAAAAGCAACTCCACTGCTCGATCGCCGTACTCCACTTCGGGACCTGAAGGTACGGCGTGGAATTACATTGAATATGAAAGGTAAAACTGAAGTTCCAAAAGACTTCAGTTATATCGTGCAACTGATGCAACCAACACCCGGACGATACTACAACGGAAAACCTTACTGGTGGGCTATTTTCGAATCCGGATTGTATGATTTCGCCTGTGCCATTCCGAAATTACGGAAAGCATTGATTCAAAATCAAATGGTTTTGAAATTCCATGTCACCATTCACAAAGATTTTTGGACGAAATTATTCAAGTCGGAAGGAATTCCTGATACCGATGTGAAAGCAAAACTGGCACGTCGGAAAAAGTTCCTGAAGGATATGAATGATTTTCTATCCGGTGAAGAAAATGCCGGTAAATCGTTTGTGTCTGAGTTTGATTATGACCGAATTAAAGGATTTGAGACTCAAGATATCATTATCAAACCAATTGACAATAAACTATCCGGTGGCGAATATCTGAAAGATTCTCAGGAAGTAACAGACGCTATCTGTTACGCCATGGAAATTCATCCTTCCATAATCGGAGCTTCGGGAAATTCTGGGAGCATAAACGGTACGGAAGCCAGGGAATTGTTTATTATCAAGCAAGCCATGATGAAACCGATTCGTGATTTGTTGGTCCTTCCACTCTATATCGTGAAGGAAATAAATAAGTGGGATCCGGATATTCATTTCGTGGTACCGAATATTATGCTTACCACTGTCGACAATGGAACCGGACAAATTAAATCAGTTGGAAATCAAAAAGTTTAAATTATGGCAGCAATTATAAGTACAATAGATCAACTTCGAAAAACGGTAAGCATTAATGCTTCAATTCCTTTCGAACGGGTTGAACCGTTTCTTCAAACGGCTCGGGATATTTTTTTAAATCATTACCTGGGTACGCAGCTGGTGGAAGCGCTTGAAGCTGACGAACTGGATGAAGATTATCAACCGCTATATAATTTAGTCCAGAAAGCACTTGGACCATTGGCCATATGGCTTGGGAATGCTGAATTATCCGTTCGGTTTGGCGATAAAGGATTTACAGTTGAGTCTAAACAAGGTGAATCGGTAGCAGCTTCAGATACCAAAATTGGCAAAGTAGAAGAAAGCCTGGAACGAAGAGGTTTTAAATATCTCGATCAGGTACTTGAATACCTGGAAGCGAACGCGGCAGATTTTCCGGAATGGACAAACAGCCGGTTCTATACCCTACGCGGTGGCAATTACATTCAATCTGCTACGCAGTTTCAAGAAATTGGGTTGGTTGATATCGACTACAGCCGATTGACTTTTGAAAGTTTCCGTCCGACTATGAGCATGATTGAATTGCGTTATATCACCGAACTTTTGGGAGATATACTGGACACAACTATCCGGGAAAAATTGAACGATACACAAACAGACATAGAAAAGGCTCTGATTGTTGCCGTTCAAAGATTTGTGGCTTGTAAGACAGCGGAGCTTCACACAAGCCAGGCGAGTAAACTGAACCGTACCGAATCAGGAACACCGGAGTACAAACCGCTTATCCGGCCACTTTATTCCGATCCTCAAAATGAGGGGAATTTCTTTTCCGACCAAGCCGTTTTTTACTACAACAAAATACAGCAAACTTTAAATAAGTACGCTATGGAGCTTGGTATTGAGCCGATCAATTCGGCTATGGATTTCAATTCGGCTGATATGAAAATTTTTAATTCATTCGGATAATGAAAACACTTCATATCGGTGATTATACTTTTTCTCTGCCGGGAAAGATGGACGAAATGACCAGGAATCAACTTATAAGTTTATCCAGGTTAGTTGGTACAGAATTACCGATACAGGAAATTAAAGTCAAAATGCTGTTTATCTGCCTCGGAGCTGTGGTAAAGCGGATGAAGAATCCGGGATACTTCCGTGTGAAGATTGATAAAAACATTTTTGCTATTACGGCCAATGATGTAACCGGTGCAGCAGCTGCTTTCGATTACCTATTTACCGAACCGGATAAGGATGGACGTTGTTTTTTGGACAACCGGTTAACCGTAAATCAATATCCTGAAATCAAAATTCGTGGACGTAAATTCTATGGACCAAAAACAGGAATGACCGATTTGATTTATAACCAATATATTTACCTTCAGACATACGATGTAATGAAGGAAAAAAAACCTGAAGCGATTTATGCCTGGATTGGGTGTATGTTCAGGAGAGACAAAAGCCAGTTTAATCCGGATGATCTGAATCTGGAATATATGAAACGCCTGAAGCCGGAAGTGGTGATTCTGACCATTTGGTTTTGGATAGGCAGCTGCCGTTTTATTGCCGAAAAGTTCGACCGGGTATTTAGCGGTGGCGAAGCTGCCACCGGTAACCCATACGATGGACAACAGAAACTGCTTGACTATATTGCCAAAGCCGATCCGGAAAAGAAACGTGCTTACAAGCAAGATATGTTATATAACATACTTTTTTCACTCGACTATATGCTTGAGCAAGAAGAAAAAGAAACTGCCACTCCATAAATACTTGTTTTCTTTGTGATTTGTACATGACTATTTTTTAAAGGTTGATACCGTTCTGGGCTGTGAAGTTCGGAACGGTTTTTTTTTGTTCGTAGTTGTGCAGTATTATACGATGTTGTGCATGGATTGCACAATGTTTAAACATTTTTTATATCTTTGTGCATCATGTTATCACTTAAAAAACGAATGCTGTATAATCTTATTGCCGGTATAATTATGCTGGTACTGTTTTCTATTATCTATTTTATATCAACCCTCTAAAAATTTATGTTTATGAAAAAAGTTTTATTGTTGGCTGTAATGGCTGTGTTCATCAGTCTGAATGCATTTTCTCAATTAGGTTATGAAATTATTTCTGAGAAACCTCATGTTGACTCTCGATTTGGGTTCAATAAGTGTAACATTGAAGTTCGATTATTAAAAAAAATAACGAAAGATGAATTAACTAAGATTGGTTATCAAATCAGATCTACC
>Ga0302296_1001839_pt1 | contig 14696 bp, 11 predicted proteins | sample III_Fen_N3_1_FD_194546 | JGI IMG/M metagenome (GOLD analysis project Ga0302296, IMG submission 194546) | Peat permafrost microbial communities from Stordalen Mire near Abisko, Sweden - III_Fen_N3_1 | ecosystem: Environmental > Terrestrial > Soil > Wetlands > Permafrost | place: Sweden: Abisko... | reverse complement strand
TGTAAAGGAAGACCGTTCTCTACTAATTGAATACGAATTAACTGTTGTTCATCAGTTGTGAGGTGATGATAAATTTGATCATAACAATTGTCGTAAAATGGAATTCCACCAATAATACATCCCCTTCGATACTGAATTTCAGTTTGATCGGTCAGATAATGTTTCAGGTAATCGAGTAGTTGCACACTAGAGCCTGTTTTCAGCTGACTTTGAATATACCAGCTTAAAAAATGGTATCGAATTTGGGCGTTTGGATGATTGACTAATGTTACTTGTTCCGCATTGATGTAGTGAAAATTAAGTCGCCCCAATTTTGAGTCTACTAAGTCAGCAAGCATATCATGTTGGGGTGAAACAGAATCCCGAAGGTAATATTCCAGCTCAATGATTTTCCCGCGGTTCTCATCTGAAAGCTTCATCGGATCGTATTCGACGTATTGTCCATAAACAGGTAATCCCGGAAGGAATAAGATTCCCGCCGGGATTAAAATTCGTTTAATGAACCTGTTGAATACCATCTGTTACTACATCCCCCGAATCAAGAAATCCGTGCGACGATTTTTCGCTTTGTTCTCCGCTGTATCGTTTGCTACTTTCGGTTGCGTTTCGCCCAAACCTTTGGCTTCCAAACGACTTTCATCAATTCCAAGCGAGACCAAGTAGTTTTTTACACCTTGGGCACGACGGTCGGATAGATCAAGGTTTTTCGCATCATCGCCATCGCTATCCGTGTGACCTTGAATCGTGATTTCGATCAGTTCGTTGGTTTTCATGTAACGGGCAAATTCGCGCAAAATGAACTTCGCTTTGTCTTTTAAGACATCCGAGTTGTAATCGTACAAGATATCATTGATCGTGTAAGCTTCACCTACTTTCAGTTCTTTCACCGCCAAGTCGTTGTTTACACGATCTTCTTTCTTGGCAACTTCTTCCTTCGTAATCAATTTCGAATCGAACGCAGCGCCTTCTTTTTTCACGCTAACCATGATGTCTTGTGGCACTTCTGTTTTGATTACAACAGCATATTTTCCATCGTCACCGTTTACTTTTACCGTTTCTACTTTGTCAGAGTTTTCGTAAGCTACTTCAATCGTTGCGTCGGTAACCGGAGTTCCATCTGCAGCTTTTAATTCACCTTTCAAAATGGCTACTGCTTTCGGACGTGCTTCTTCATACAATTCAAAGCCGTAGATATCCCATTTTCCGCGTACTTGCGAAGAATAATAGGCGAGTTTTCCGTCGGTAGAAACAAAGATTCCTATTTCATCTTCGGGAGTATTGATCGGATTTCCGATGTTTTTCGGTTTCGACCACACGCCGTTTTCTTCACGCATGTAAAAAATATCTATTCCACCCATTCCTTTTCGCGTGCCTGAACACGTTGAAACAAAGTACAACGTTTCGCTGTCTTGGTGCAAGAACGGACTTTTGTCTTTCCCGTCTGTATTGATTTCATCAAACGGCACAGAAGCTCCCCAAGTTCCGTCAGGATTGCGTTTCACGATAAAAATGTCATTGTCGCGGGTAGTGCGTCGGTTGGCAGTGTAAAAAAGCGTGTTTCCATCTGCTGAAAGCGAAGGTTGACCTTCCCATCCATCTGGAGTATTGATTTTTGGTCCGAGATTGATCAAAGGCGTCCATTCATAACCACTTTTTGCTTGATCGTTGCGCATGAATGTGGTTGAATACAAATCGCAATTGGTGTACGGTTCTCCAGAAACTTGCTCTTTCTTACAGGCACAAATGATCATTTCCTTGTTATCCACTGACATAGATGCGGCTCCGAAACTTGAATACGTACCATCGTTGAACGGTTTCGGGAAGGCTTCTCCTGTGGTAAACGGTTGAGTTTCGTCTTTTCGTTTGGCAACTGTGAATTCTTCTTTCCAGTTCGAGAACGTATCACCTAAATTTTTGCGGTCTACTTTTCGCGTAAAGAACATCATTTCGTTGTCAGGAGAAATCATCGGGAAATATTCATCCCATTCGCCTGAAGAAACATTCGGAACCATTTTCGGGTTGAAGGGAACCGTAGTTGACATCATTTCCTGTTCGTCGGCCAATTCTGCCATCACTTCTTTGATATCTGCCAACTGTTTTGCGTAATTTTCTCCGTAGCGGGAATTGTCGGAATGCTTGAAAGCAATGAACTTTTCAAACCACTTTTTGGCATCGTCCATTTCCGATTGCGAATAGTTGATCACACCAAGCAGGTAAAACATTTCCGAGTTGTAATCATCGCAGTATTCCACCGCGTTTTTCAACATCACTTCCGCTTTTTCAAAACTGCGCTCACCCAAAGCTGGATTGGGTTGGGTTTTGAAATACTCCATTCCCATATCGTAAGCGTATTTTCCAAACGCGAAGTAACAAGCTGCGTTATCTGGAGCGGCATCAATGGCTTTTTGGTAATTGTCGGAAGCTTCCTGAGGCGTTTTAGCATCATTCCCTGCGTCAATGTATTTCTGCGCTTTTTTGGGCGGAGCCATACAGGAAGGGTCTTCTTCTTGCGCACTAGCAACTGAAGAAAAAAGGAAAGAACCGGAAACAACAGCAAAAAGGAAGTAGTTTTTCAACATAAGCTTAAATTCTATAAAATTCTATCGTGTTAGACAATATTCATGCCTAAAGAACTATATCGTAAAAAACCGTAAAAAGTTACGCTTCGAGCCAAAAAATTGCATGATATTTGATTCGATTGAAAAACCAATGATTACTGCATGAACAAACGATCTACTACTTCCATCCGTTTTCGACACTTGGCGCTTTGTTTTTTGGCGCTTTGTTTGGTGTTTTTCTCCAATGCTCAGGAAGAAGAAACCCCTGTTTACAAAGCTGTAAAAGCGAATAACCTGAAAGAGGTGAAACGCTTGGTAGATACCGGAGCCGATTTTGAAACAGGAGATACCTGGGGCAATGAACCGGTGGAATATGCCGTTTCGCATTCCTACAAAGAAATTGCACTATACCTTCTAAAGAAAGGCGCAACAGGTCGTGACGGTTTTTATGGTGCATGCGAAAATGACGATGTGCAGTGGATCCAAACGTTGCTCGATTACGGTTTCAGAGACTCGGAAGCGGTGCTGGCAGCCAGTGAATACGGACATTTGAATGTGGTGAAGTTATTGGTGAAAGAAGGTTTTTCGGTGAACGTTTCTCAGAAAAGAAAACCCGGACTTTTCCGGAAATACTACATTTCACCGATAGAAGCTGCTATTCTGAATAACCACGATGAAATAGCTGTTTTTTTAGTAAAAAACGGAGTGAAGGTTGATGAAGCAATGAATTATGCATTTACCTATCAGCGCAATGAGTTGATCAAACAATTGTTGCCACTTGGGGCCGATGCAAATGCCGTCTTTATACAAGCTATTAAAACGGCCAATAAACCAATTGCGGCGGTGGCTTTGGCAAATGGAGCTACCAAAACAGCTTTAGACGAAGAAGGTAAAAATGCCTTGCTACTTGCCATTGAAACCGGTGATCAGCTCATGATCGATTACACGATGACCGAATTGAAACTGGATGTGAATGCTGTTTCTGCTGCTAATGAAAATGCACTTATGCTGGCGTGTAAATCGCAAAACCTCACCTTGATCACGCAGCTATTGGATCAAACTGTCAACATAGAATCGACCAACAACTTAGGGGAAACGGCTTTGTTTTATGCCAATAGAAATGATAACCCGGCTTTGTTTGACTTGTTTTTACAGCGTAAGGTCAACCTGAATCATACGGATAATGACGGAAATTCGGTTTTGCTGAGAGCGGCTGCGTTGAACAAGAGCGAACGCGTAAAACTATTGATTGATCGCGGAGCTAATTGCGCACAAACCAACAAAGAAGGTTTCAACGCATTATCTTATCTGATAGAAGTGAACGGCGCCATGGTCGACAGACCATTACTCGATATTTTACTAGGCAAAGGATTGAGCATTAATTCGTGCGGAAGAAGTAAGGAAACGTTGGTCTACAAAGCCGTGTTGGCGGGCGATTTGTCGGTGATGGAATGGTTGCGCACAAAAGGAGCCGACTTTAACCCGAAAAATAGCAACGGTCAACGTCCGAAATGCAAGAATCCGCAGATCATTCGTTACCTGATTGAAAACGGAGCCGATATCAACGGACTTGACGTGTGGCACTTGAGCTGAATGATTATGAGCTGGCGCAGTACCTGATTTCAAAAAAGATCAATTTGGAACAAGCGTGTTACTTCGACGAACCGGTTTTGATCAAGGCCATCGAAAAGAAAGACCTAGCGTTTGTGAAATTTTTGGTGGAAAACAAAGCAGATGTCAATGTGATCGGCTATTTCGACCGGAATGCAGCTGAATATGCGCTCAAAAACGAATACCAGCCTGTCATCGATTACCTGAAATCGAAAGGAGCAATGACACCTGAAGAACGAAATATAGCCGTGATGAAGCGCATGGAAGAAACCAAACGCCTCAACGAATTGCTCGATGCGAAGAATGCTACGGCTGTGTTGGATATTTTCAAAAAGTACCCCGATTTACCGCTTTCACCCGACGAACAGAAAAAATTGACTACGCTGGCGGTAACGGCTTCGTCGTTGGATTTACTGCAAATTGCCTTGGAAACGTATCGTTTTGATGTGAATCAACCGGTCAATTTTCAGAAACAACCGGTGCTTTTTTTAGCCGTTCAACAAGACAATAAAGACTTTGCACTATTGCTCATCAACAAAGGCGCCGACGTAAATGCAGAAGACGATTTCGGTAAAAAAGCCATTGATTATACTACCGACAAAGAATTGAAGAAACTCTTGAAAGAGAAGATGAAGTAAAATCGTTGGTTTCTTTATTTCTCAAAGTCACCGTTTACCGGTTCTTTACCAGGCATCAAATGCTCACTGCTTTCTCCTGTTGTAGGAACGCTATTGTCTACGATTTCAAATTTAATGTCGTCGAACCAAATTTGACCTGTTCCAACCAACAAAGCGCCATAGGCAAGATTGGAAGCATAGGCAGGAACATCCAAGACAATTTCATACCTCGTCCAATCGGTTGTTCCTTTGATCGATCTGTCTTTTTTGCCATCGTGCATATTGTCGAAACCGATATCACGGTCAGAATCTTTTTGATCGATGCGAAACCACAATCCGGCCCAATCCGAAAGTCCTTGTGTTTTCACCATTCCCGACATGCGAACACGTTTCCCCAAATAATTGTCGGGCAAACAGTCTTGCATCAACGTACCAAACCCTTTGATTTTTTTGACTTTCGATTTAATGGTAGCGGCATTTTTACCGTCTTGACCGGCTCCTTGATCAATGCCCATATCATAACTTTCCGGATCGCTTCCGGCTTCAAACCAACCTGTTGGGCTATCAAATGAAACGAGTGTGAGGGCAATTACAAGGATGAATGCACCTGCGAGTTGTTTTGTTATGGTTGTTTTCATAGATGTAGTTGTGTTTACAGCTAGATAAAAGTACTTTTCTGCTTAAGGTTACACTTTTTGTTTGGACAGGAAGAAGATAGATCGTTTAGCGAGTTTAACTTATGAAACGCAAAAACTCACGAAACTCAAATCTTACGCGCAATCATAATTCCATCCCGGATAGGTAACAGCACATTTTCTACCCGTTCATCTTCTTGAACCAGCTTGTTGAAATCCATGAGTAATCGGGTGTCTTTGTCCAACTTTTCGTACTCACCTGTTACTTTACCGGACCACAACACGTTATCAGCCAAAATGTATCCACCTTTTTTTACTTTGTCGAAAACAAGGTGATAATAATTGATATAGTTCATCTTATCGGCATCGATAAAGACAATGTCGAATTGTTCGTCCAACTGCGGAATCAGCTCGATTGCGTTGGCGATGCGAAAGTCGATTTTTGAACCGAGATCACTTTTCTCGAACTGGCCACGTACAAAAGCTTCTAGTTGTGCATTCACATCGATGGTAATCAGTTTTCCGGTTTCGGTTAAACCTTCGGCCAGACAAAGCGCCGAATAACCGGTGTAAGTGCCAATTTCAAGAATGCGTTCCGGACGAATCATGTGCGAAAGCATGCTCAGTACTCGACCCTGGAAATGCCCGCTTAGCATACGCGGTTGCATAACTTTCAGGTGCGTTTCGCGATTCAATGCTGCCAATACTTCGTTTTCAGAAGTAGTATGATTGCAAACGTAATCGTCTAATTCTTGCGCTATAAATTCCATGATTATACTCCGAATTGTTCTAAATGGTGTGAAGTGTGTTTATAGATTCCCATAGCCCATTGTTCTTCTGTCAGTTTCCCGAAAAAGGAATGGGGTTGTTTGGTACATTTCTCAATTCCGCCTTCTTGAAAAGCACGCAGTTGATTGATCAGGTGTTCTTTTTCCGCTTCCAAATCGTAGTTGCCGTTGTGCACAAAATAGGGGTGAGTAGGGCTGTTTTTCTTAAACGGTTTGTCGTTGTAAAACTGCTTTTTGAGCATGCCACCAAATACATAACCGATGAAAAGGCGTTTTAGGTGTTTTTGATCGCGCACTACTTCCATTGCAGTAGAACAATGAGCCAGCATTTGACCAACGTTCATCTTTCCCCACAAAGCGTGATGTTCCGGCGTTAGTTGCTGAATACGCTGAACCAGAGATTCAACATGTTCTTTGGAAAATATACTGTTCATAAACCTAAAATTTGGAGGAAAGATAGTAATAATGAAGAACTCAGAAAATCAGAAATGATGTAAATCAGATGCTACCTACATTCAAAAGCTACGCTTGCGCTTCTTTCCTCAAGGAGTGAAATGAATTTTCTTGACCGGGAGATGGATCACTATTTTTGATCTTCATCTATCTCCCTCCTTGAGGGGTAATTTACTATTAAAGAGCACAACCCTATTAGAATGTGACGTACTGCATATTTTCCACCACGAATTAACGAATGACGTATTGTGTACAATTCTTTACGAATAGCCGCTATCGCGGTCTACACGAATCAAAATGGAAACTTGTTTCCATTATTCGCTTTAAATTCATGTATAATTTTCATTCGTTTATTCGTGGGAGACTATGATTTGCTGTTTTATGGGAAATCGCCCTTCAAGGAGGGAGACAGATTTTTCTTCTAAATATGAAGCTTTAGAAATCAACAAAAAAGGATGCCTGTTCCTAAGAACAACCATCCTTCCTGCTAAACCGTAGTTGAACGGATTAATCCATTAAAACGCTACATAGGTTTTGTCCGTGATTTGCACCACTGGTAACAGCTACCGCAAAAATATAGACTCCTGCTTTCCATGTTTGTCCGGCTGAAGGAATAACACGAACAATGTATGTTCCGGCCATTCCACCACCTGCAACAGATGAGATACTTCCCAATGATCCACCCGGACCAACAATGATTGGGGTTACTGCAAAGTTAGCTGCGGCTAGTCCTGCTACAGGAACTCCGTTTGCATCCGTTACTGAAACTACAATGTAGTTTGTGCTTGTGTTTCCCGGAGCAGCAATCGTGTCTTCGGAAAGGGCATTTACGATTAAAAGTGCCATAATAGTGATTCTTTGTGCCTACTCTTGGATCGGATTTTCGGCTTTCTCCGTTCAGTGATAGTGGTAACGGGGTACACCAATCCTAGGACATCTAACAATGATCATTGCATGTTCTAACGAATGCTTTTTCGGGTGATGAAAATCCCCAGGCAAATTCGATTACATGCCAATCAGTTGCGCTGATGCACTTAGTTACTCCATGAAAAAACAGCTTTCATGAATAGTGTACGGTTATGGGTACAAAATTAACTGAATTAATGAATGTGGGTATTGATTTTCAGTTGGTTAGTGTGTTTTTCGGGGATGAATGTATAAATGGTGTATTTGCCTGAATAAATGGTGGTTACATGAAATAGTAACAATTTTTGACATATTACATTTTGTTTTTTTCTGCCACGAATAAACGAATGACATACTTTATTCAATTCAGAGCGAATGCAGTAAACGTTGTTTACTACTAATTTTCCAAAATGACGGTTTTTACACTAAATAAGTGAGACAGACAAAGTCTGACATTCGTTAATAATTATATCCTACTCCTTATTCGTTTATTCGTGGGAACTATACGCCACAGACATTCAATTGGTTGCTAAATTAAAGTAGAATAGTGATTATTTAATTTTCCAATGTCATCAGAGTTGTACTTTCAGCCAGTTTCCCAAACGGTTGTACATATCCACTTTTACTTCGTGCGGCGACAATACGACATCGTGCAAAAGTCCATCCATCTGAACGGTGTTGATTGATTTACAATTGAGCAACTCACTTACGCGACGGATATCTTCCACATTCAAAATGGCGTCGCCTTCATACAACTCATCACTCCACTTTTTAGGGTAAACCGATTTCATGGAGAAAATAACAATGGTAGGAACGGTAATTTCTTTTCCAGTTTTTACAGCCAATTGTGCCTCATGAATGGCGCGAATCCAGCCGTAATTTACAGATGGTGCAATGTGTGGTTTCCACGCTAGGTTATAATCCCATTGTCCGTGTTCGCTGGTGTGAAGACTATATCCATACCACTTAGTAAAACCACCTTTTTTGAGTTTATCGGGTTTCTTGAGTGCGCGTTTAGCAATGAACGGCACACCGAATTTGCGTTTGAATTTAGATTCGTTGAACTCAAAAAACGGACTATTGAGAAACATGCTATGAAACAGTTCGCTGTTCGGATGTTCCTGCGCATAATAGGTGCAAATCAATCCGCCGGTGGAATGTCCGTTGAGTAGTACAGTTGTACTTCCTTCTGTTTGGATAATGCGCAATGTGGTGTCGAGGTCAGCGAAATATTCCTTCAGATCGCGCACATTGTTCATTTTGTGATTGGGAAGAATGGAACGCCCGTATTTGCGCAAATCAACCGCGTAGAAGTTATAACCGTGAGCATTGTACCAATTGGCCAATTCTGCCTGAAAAAAGTAATCGTTGAATCCGTGTACGTAAAGCACTGCTTTTTTGGAAGCAGTAGCCGTCTTTTTGCGAATAACGGTACAGGTGACCTTTCCCTCGTAATCGTCGGGTTGATTGATGGTGAGTTGCTCAAAACCGTTTCCTAAAATATCGGGTTGATAGTTTTGCGACCAATGATTCAACGTGATCCAACAACAAATGATGCACAGGATTGCTTTCATGACTTATCCTTCTAAATACGTCCAGTCTTTGATCGCTTCAAACGATTGGAATCCGGCAATGGTTTGCGGGTGCCACAAGGTTGAAGCGGGGTCGATTGCCGGAATTTCATCTACGGCCAAATCGTTGCGCAGGAAAATCTGGTTGATTCCCAAATCGCTCGCTGCCACTAAACGATAGCCTTTTTTCTGCGCCAATTTATTCATCGCAATTACCGAAGCACCATGATAAATCGGGTGTTTGCCCGGATACATGTAATTGGGGTCGTAAGGAACCACAATGTTGTTGGTGCCGAATTCGGTATGCGTTTCAATGAGCACTACTTTCGGAGAAACGACTTCAATGGCGTCCCACACCCAATAATCGTTTCCGTCAATGTCTATCGATAACAATTCGATGTCGCCGGAAAGTCTGTTGGATGAAATGAGTTCATTGATGTTTTCGCGTTTGATAATCGCTTGCACGTAGGTCGGTTTCGGATGGTAAGGAGTTGGGATTTTAGCAAAAAACTTCCTTCCGCGTTTGATGAGGTTAGCATCGCCTTCAAAAAACAATCCGCTCCACCCGAAATGAACAGCCAGGTTACTGCAATTGCTGTTGATTCCGTCGTTGGCTCCAATTTCAATAAACGTTTTTGTTCCTTCACCAATCACCGAAAAAAGGTATAGCAGAATTCCGTCTTCTTCAAACTGCGAAAACACTTTGAATCCGGTTGTTTTGATATCCGGCAGTTGTCCGTTTTGCTTACACACCAGGTAATGCTGCATCAATTGCCGTTGCTGAATACCAACAGACGGGTGCAACTTGTCGCGGTGAATGCGCTTAACGAAATGGTATTTGATGAAGTTTTTCAGCCAACTCATGGTACGAAGATAATTATGAATTATGAATTGAAAATGTAAAATTATCAAGGAGGTTTAGGAAAAGAGCCCGATATTGGTAAATTGAAAATGGAATTCTCTGCAATTTTAGATGTTTAGAAAAATAGTTCGAGATATTTAAAAATTGTTTTAATGATGAATTGTTCTGACTTCCTAGCTATAAGTGCTTTATCAACGATTTTTAAAAGCTAAATAGAATACTACTTTTCAATCTGATATCGCCTAGCTTTCAGCTTTTCAATTTTACATTTTCATCTGCATTCATAATTCTTCATTCTAAATTCTGTTTACCTTTCCCTCAATTCAACATTAGGTACAAAACAGTGTAATGGAAAAGATCCTAAACAAAACCATCCAACAGGAAACGCAGTTGAAGGCGCTTTATAAAAAGTGGCCCGAGATCAAACGTTTTCTGCTAAATCTAGGCTGTACCAAGAATGATGCTGAAGATGTATTTCAAGAAGCATTGGTGATTTATATCCGCAAGTGCGAACAGCCCGATTTTGTATTGACCGTAGAACCGTTTTTCTATGTGCGCAATACCTGTAAACTCATCTGGTACAACCAATCACGCAAACAAGGCAAGCAACAAACCTGGTCGCTAGAAACTGATGTGGCACAGCTCGATGATGATTGGTTCAAGAAAGAAACGCAGATCAGAACCATCGAACAGGCATTAACCAAACTCGGGAAACAATGTCAGGAACTCCTGCAACTGTTTTACGGCTTGGGCTGGAACATGGCAGATATTGCCGTGAAAATCGGACTGCGAAGCGACAAAGTTGCCAAGGCGCAAAAGTACCGCTGTTTGCAAAAAGCCAAAGAGTTGGTGCAAGGCCCCGAACTGGAGCAGAATGTTGAACTTGAACTACAGAAACCATGAATCCTGAAATCACACAACTCATAGAACGTTACTTGCTCAACGAATTGTCGCAGGCAGAACGTCAATCATTTGAATTGCAACTGGCCGAAAACGATCAGTTATTGCAAGAAGTCATTTTGCATCGTCAATTGCACGAAGCAGCCAAACGCGCTTCTCAACGCAATGCGGTGCAACAAACGGCAAAACGCTATCATTTTCGTAAAAATGTAGTGAATGCCTCTATAGCAGTATTTGTGGTAGCAACCATAACAGCTATTACCGTTTGGGCAAGCAATCGAAACAACAATCAACACCAAGAAAATGCCGAACAAGCATTGGTTTCTCAACTGGAAGCGGATAAGCACACACCTTTGGAACACATCGTAGCTGAGTATTTCCACCTGAATCAACAAGATACAGTGGTTTTTTCCAAATCAGGTGTGTTGCTTTCCATTCCGGATGGGGCATTTTTATTGAACGGTTTGCCGTATTCGGGACCTAAAATGATTCAGTGGCTAGAGGCAATCAATGCTGCCGATATCGTAAAAGCCGGTTTGTCGACTTTTGCCGGAGAACATTTGCTTGAAACACAAGGAATGTTTGCGCTGCAAGCTTTCGCACCCGATGGAACCAAGTTGGGCGTAAACCCCGAAGTTGGTGTGTACGTGCAGGTTCCGGTAGACGAACTGAAAGAAGGAATGATGTTGTTTGAAGGGAAGAAAATGAACAACGGCATGATCGATTGGCAAAATCCGGAACAGTTGACCAAACTACCGCAATTGGCCGATATGAAGGACCTCGATTTTTATCCACCCGATTACGAGGCCAAATTGAATGAACTCAAATGGAAAACCGGCAAAAAAGAACGGGATAGTTTGTACTTGAGTTTTGAGGATGAGCCGGAGGATGTTGCTTTGGAAAATGTTCCGGCTTCCAATAGTGCTCGACCTATGCTTCTTAGTGTTAGTTATCCAGAACAATTCGTAGATCCTTTAAGAACAGTAACCGATGTCAGATCAGATACAACTGAAAATAGTCTTCAGTTGAGATTGAATAAACTGAACGATTCATTAGCGCTTATAAATGGCGTTGCAAAAGATTATAGTAATACTGTATTTGAAACACATTATGGTGTTAATCCATCTGTTACTCTTATTGGGAATAACCAGTTCTATCTTTTTTTAGAAGTCAGACTTCTGCAAGGGTACCATGTTTTAAGTAATAATGAACAAAAATTGGCTGGTATTGACTTAAACCGATTCCGCTTGATTGGCGGTTTGGAGGAAATAGATACCCCAAAAACAGTTCTATTAAGAGGCAAGCCGGTATTGGGATTTGAAAAACAAGTGGTCTTCAGGCAAAAAGTGGAAGCATATTTACCACAGCCGACTTTCGGTTTTGATTTTCGGTATACGGTTTACAACGATAGAATCGGTGAAAAAGCCCAGTACAGAGGCAATGTTTCTTTAGTAGGCATGCCATTCAACCAACTTTATTCGGCTTATAACAAAGGAACTATTTCTGATTCCATTTCGGGAATTGAAACCGATAAGCACATTCCACCATCTGCTGTTATGGCTTTCTGGAAACCCAAATTCAACAACACCATTTTGGCTACCCGCGATTTTGAAAAACGGATGAAAGCCATTCATGCTACTTGCGACAAAAAGGTGTTGGAAGCTTACACGGATAACCTGAACAAACCCTTGTATAAAATCGATGAACAAGTCGCTAAAATGGGGTATCCTGAATTCAGGGAATTTGCCGCCGAGCGGGTAGGAGGAGTAGAGCTGGACAATCCGCACATGAACAACCTGCGGCAGTATTACGAAGGCGCGGTTTCCAAACTGCGGAAAGAACTGAAAAAGGACCAGAATTTTGTGCGCAGACAGGAGATCGCCTGGGATAACCGCATGAATCGTTTACGAACCGAAGAGTCGGGGCGCACTGCACGCAGGCAATCGCAGAACAGTACGGAAGAAGCGCGCTTTAACTACGAAGCAATGGTGAGACAATTGAGTAGTAAGCCGAAAATTGGTTTCACCATTTTTAATAATGCGCCTGTGTTTAATTGTGATCGGTACACACCACCTTTCCTTGCACAAAAGGCAGCATGGAAAGGTAGTCGATTAAAACAATTGTCCAAAGAGCTCACCAAACCGCAAGCATTACCGTCTATGGCGTCTATGTACGTGCCACCTGCGCTAAAAGTTCCCGAATACCAAACCTTCTCCGTTTCGCTAAAAAACAACGCCGATTACGGAAAAACAATGGTCTACCTTTTTCCGAAACAAGTGAAGAGTTTCCAGCGATTGGATGGATCGGGCGGTCAGTTTAGCGGTCGTTTAAACAAAGACATGCAGTATGATCTTTTGGTGGTAGGCATCGCCGAAAACGGATTTTACCTCTACGAAGAAACCGGAGTTGATGGCGGTCAAAAAACGATCAATAGCCTCGAACAGGTTTCGGAAGGGGAATTTAACCGAAGAATCGAGGTCATGAATGCCAATCGTCTGGATAAACCAATGGCGGTTTTCGACGAACTGGAATGGTTGGTAAAAGAACAGCAGAATTACAAGGTGCAGCGTTTGCGCATGGAAAAGACAGCCTTCCGCAATAAAATCAGACCGATTGTATTTCCGTGTTTGCGGGATGCGATTCGGGAGGAATGGAATCCTGCCGTTGATTCTGCAGAACCCGAAATTCAAAAATGACGACCAAGACGGCTGTGAATTGAACATGTTGCAGTGAAAGTGAGCGATTTTATTTGTGTAACATATTCAATTTTAACTGGTTAGTAATTAAAGGTTTTTTCGTCCATAATTCTTGTTTACCTTTCCGTTGGTTCAACATCAGGTACAAAACAGACGAATGGAAAAGATCATAAACAAAACCATCGAACAAGAAACGCAATTGAAGGAGCTTTACAAAAAGTGGCCTGATATCAAGCGGTTTCTGCAAAAACTGGGCTGTTCCAAAAACGATGCTGAAGATGTATTTCAGGAAGCATTGGTGATTTATATCCGCAAATGCGAACACCCCGATTTTGTATTGACCGTAGAACCGTTTTTCTATGTGCGCAGTACTTGCAAACTTTTGTGGTACAATCAGTCACGCAAACACAGCAAGCAACGAACCTATTCCCTTGAAACAGATGTTGCTCAACTTGATGATGATTGGTTCAAAAAAGAAACCCAGATCAGAACCATCGAACAGACCCTTACGAAACTCGGTAAACAATGCCAGGAACTCTTGCAATTGTTTTACGGCTTGAGGTTAAGTATGGTAGACATTGCTTCAAGAGTGGGATTGCGCAATGATAAAGTTGCCAAAGTACAAAAGTATCGCTGCCTGCAAAAAGCTAAAGAATTGGCACAAGACTCAGATTTAGGGCAAGATGTTGAACTTGAATTGCAGAAGCCATGAATCGGGAGCTTACTATATTGATCGAGCAATATCTGCAAAACGAATTGTCGGATACCGATCGTCTGTTGTTTGAACAACGGCTTACAGAAAACGAAAAGTTAAGCAACGAATTGAATCTTCAACAAAGCATTCATGAGGCCGCTAAACGGGCATTTCAGCGAAGCATGGTTCAGCAGACCGCTAAACGCTACCATTTCCGAAAAAACCTGCTTACGGCAGCAATTGTGGTAGTGGTTGTTGGGGCACTAACTGCCGTCAGTTTATTGATTCGGAATCACTTAAATGAAAACGAAGTGCAACAGCGATCGGACCAAGCATTAAAAGAGTTGCTGAACAAACTGGATCAACAATTACCGATGGAGAATATTCCAGTCGAGTATTTTAATC
>Ga0302296_1001835_pt1 | contig 14724 bp, 9 predicted proteins | sample III_Fen_N3_1_FD_194546 | JGI IMG/M metagenome (GOLD analysis project Ga0302296, IMG submission 194546) | Peat permafrost microbial communities from Stordalen Mire near Abisko, Sweden - III_Fen_N3_1 | ecosystem: Environmental > Terrestrial > Soil > Wetlands > Permafrost | place: Sweden: Abisko... | reverse complement strand
GACGGATATAAAACAAGAATACTATCAAAAATCACCGCTGTTACGGTTATTCAAATGATAAACAAATTATTAAACAGAAATATCAACAATTTAAAATCACTTGTAGTCTAAATGCACTACGGGTTAACTAAGCACATTGCTATACAATATGAAAATCCTTGACTTGCTAAAGAATCAACAATTTTTGAAAGTAATGATATTGATTATTTGTTCAGTTCTTACATGTAGTAAGCTTAATGCACAGCAAGAACCTATGTATTCGCAATACATGTTTAACATGATTCAAATTAACCCTGCATATGCTGGAAATCGAGCAGCAAATAATGTTACAGCATTATTCAGAAAACAATGGATTGGAATCGATGGAGCTCCAACAACTGCAACTATTTCATATGATTCGCGTCTTGAAGATAGCAATGTTGGATATGGGGTTTTGCTTTACAACGATCAAATAGGCATAGAATCAACCTCAGGTTTGGAGGCATTTTATTCTTACCGCCTTTCGTTTAGAAACTCATTTCTATCAATGGGATTAAGTGCTGGTATTCTAAACTATAGAACAGGATTGAGTGATGTTGAGACAGTGATTAGCGATCCGGCATTTAGAGATAATGTCAACATAATTCTTCCAGCTGTAGGTTTTGGAATTTTATATGCATGTGACAATTGGTCTGCTGGTCTTTCGATCCCTGCATTATTAAACACAAAAATTAATTCCCAAACTTATCAAACCATGTCAGATGCAAGCAATCATTTTTTTCTAACAGGTGGGTATATATTTGATGTCTCGGAGTCAGTAAAATTAAAGCCATCCATCCTGCTAAAAGCTGTAAAAGGTGCACCTTTTGAATTCGATTTTAATATAAATGCGTGGATTCTAAAAACAGTTGGTTTAGGAGTTAGTTACAGAACAGGAGATGCATTAATTGGAATGTTTGAGTTTCAAATTACTCCCGAATTAGGTCTTGGTTACGCTTATGATTACACTATAACTCAACTGAGAGATTTCAACACTGGTACACATGAATTAATGCTTAGATATGAATTCGGGAATAAGAAAACTAATCGAACCCTATCACCACGATATTATTAAGACTCTTCTGTTAATGAGTTTGTGTTCCGTGACAAGATTTAAAAAAGGAGAATAAAACAATGAAAAGAACTGCACTAAAATGGGTTTGTATAATATTTTGCTTGCTATTAAGTAGCAATAGCATTTTCTTAGTTAACGCAGAAAAATTAAATAATACCCAGGTTAATCTAATTCTCAAAAAAGCAAACAATGCTTATCGAAACGGTCAATTTGCTTTTGCAGTTGATTATTATAATACCTATTTATTCAACAAAACTGATAGTATTTCTTCCATTAGGTTAAAATTAGCCGATTGCTATTGGCAAATGCGTAATTACGAAAAAGCATTTCAAATTTACAAGTCAATTTATCCAACTGTAAATACTAAGGCCAATGAACAAGATAAACGGCGAATGGCAGAATTGTATGCCCGTTACAATCAATATCAGCAAGCAGGTAAATGGCTTGAAATGATTCCTGAATTCGGCAATAAGGCAAAGGCTTACAGTGAAGAAACAACATTGAATAAAATGAAAAATGACTCCTTGAATTGGACAGTGGGATTTTCGGTCATCAACACAAATTACCGTGAATTTAGTCCATTTCTAAAAAATGATACTTTATTCTTTAGCAGTAACAAACCCCTCAAGGATAATACAATCGCATTTGGTTGGGATGGAAATAATTACTCACATATATGGGTAATTCAATCTTTTGAAGCAGAAGATGTAAAGCTAGATAATACTGCCTATACAACATCAATCAAAAACGAAAATTTGCTGAATGCTAAAAATATAGCTGGAGTTTATGAAGGCGGAAGTAATCCAATAGTTAAGAAGAAATTTAGCACAAACCCTAATATAAATAGAGAGTTAGACGGAGAATTAAGTCTGTATGGATATTTGCTAAACGGGCTTGATGAACTTTATTACAACGTAAGTGCATCAACTATCGATAAAAACAACCGTATCTATTTTTCTTCAAATTACAGAAGGGCAGATAAAAATGGCATCAATCGAATATGCCTTATGGAGGGTCAACTTACTTCAAGTGGAGTAAGGAATATTAAAAAGATTCCTTTTGGAGATGCAAATCTATATTCCGTAATGCATCCTGCGGTAAATTACGACGGAACATTTCTCGTTTGCAGCAGTAATAAGCCAAACGGTGAAGGCGGATATGATTTGTACTATACTTCACGGATTGATTCTGTACACAGATGGGATGATCTCAAAGCTTTTGGAGAAAATATTAACACAAAAGGAGATGAGGTTTTTCCATACATTTCAAGAGACAATACTCTATACTTCAGTAGTGACGGAATGCCTGGGCTAGGTGGTCTGGATATTTATAAAATATCCCTTAAAAATGCTATTAAAGGAGAAGGGGAAGTAGTGCATATAAGTTACCCGATTAACAGTTCGGCAGATGATTTTGGATGGACACAGGACAGTATTGGAACAAAAGGTTTTTTCACTTCCGACCGATTTAGCAATAACGATAATATTTACAATTTCAATTACGAGCCGGTTGTGATAACAAGAAAATTTATAACAGGTTACGTAAAGGAAATCGATAGTTTCAAACCACTTAGCGGTTCAACTGTATTTTTATATAATCCGAAGGAAGATAGTGTGTTGATTGCAAAAACAGATACTCTAGGAAAATATACTTTTGAAGTGTCATCGACAGAAAAACAAATAATTAAAGCAATAAAGCAATCCTACACAAATGATTGCTTTATAACAAAAGGAACTACAAACGAAGAACAGAAAGATACAACTCAACTAAAGTCACTCAATTTAACACTGAATAAATTTAATGTTGGGTTCAAATGGAAACTAAATAACATTCGATATGATTATGACAAATCCAATATTCGAGCGGATGCTGCGCCAATTTTGGATAGCTTGGTAGCACTTTTAAATCAATATCCAATTACAATTGAATTAGGATCTCATACCGACTCACGAGGCTCTAATAGCTATAATGAAAGATTATCGCAACACAGAGCTGAATCGGCAGTAGCCTATCTTTTAAAAAAAGGAATAGATTCTAAACGAGTAACTGCCAAAGGATATGGAGAGTCTCAGTTGATAAATAAGTGTGCTGATGGAGTGCCATGTACTGACGCTGAACATCAAGCCAATCGTAGAACTGAGGTAAAAGTAATCGGATACATCGATTCAGAAAAGAAATCAAATGGATTAAATCTTGAAATGTTCAAAGATGGAGAAAAAATCAATAAGAATTTACTACCAAGCAACTTCTTTGATGATTGCAAAACTGAAGAAAAATAATTATTATATAATCGAAAATTACAATAGAAATCAGTCAGTCAATGATTTGTAAATTTTTATTCAGCAAGCTTTAGGCTGGAATTTATTGAAAATGGAGTGTGAATTGGTTAAATTAGAAAAACTTAAAATGAAAATACACATGAAAAAAGAAAAATCACTTTTGATGCGATTATTTTTTTTGGTAATAATACTAGGTTTACATTGTTCTGTACTTGCTCAAAAAAGAACAATCACAGGCATAGTTAATGATACCAAAAATGAACCTATAGTTGGAGCAATTGTACAGATAAAAGGAACAAGTGTTAATGCAATGACAAAATTTGATGGCACATTTAGTTTGGATTCACCAACTAATGCGCAATTCATAATGGTCTCATATTTAGGAATGAAAAGCCGAACAGTACAAATTTCAAAGAACTATATGAGCATTACTCTAGCCGAAGCGTCAATGGCACTTAATGAATTAGTGGTGGTTGGTTACGGAACAATGAAGAAAAAAGATGAAACCGGCTCCACCTCATCCATAAATTCAAGTAGAATTGCTGGAAGTCGTTCAATCAATGCGTTGAATTCCCTTCAAGGTTCAGTTTCGGGAGTTCAGGTTCAACAAATTTCATCACGTGCCGGAACAGGATACGATATAACAATACGTGGGCGAAATTCAATTTCAGGAAGTACTGCACCCCTTTATGTTGTTGATGGAATTGTCACCCCAAATTTAGATTTTTTATCACCTCAAGACATTGAACGAATGGATGTAATGAAAGATGCATCTTCAATTGCAATTTGGGGTTCCAGAGGCTCCCACGGTGTCATAAATGTTCAAACAAAATCAGGTGTAACTCTTCAACCTACGGCTGCACCTTCCATTTCGTTCGATTCATATGTTGGGGTTAGTACCATTGCACGTATGCCTCATTTTATGGATGCCAGAGAATCGATGAAATATAGGGCGTTGAATCTGCAATATACAAGTGATATGAATAACGATGGAGTTATTGAATTTAATACTGCCGATTTAAGGAACTTATGGTTTGGAGGCGCAGAACTGAATAATTTGAACGATGGAAAAGGCTATCAACCGGTTTACTCTAATGGCAATTGGAGTGGAAGCCAATTCTTGCTCGATCGATATTTGAGTAATTCAACCACTAATTGGGTAAATTTGGTTACACAAACAGGAACTCAGCAGAACTATTCTCTTAAGGTCGCAGGTAATACAAAAATAGTATCGTATGCTTTAGGGTTAGGATATCAAAAAGAAAAGGGAGTTTTAGATAACGACACTTATCAAAGGTATAATTTTAATGGCACTTTCACGGCTAACATTGCTCCAAAGTTAACCGGCGGATTTGTTTTTCGTGTGTCATATTCTGATCAGGAAGCAGGAAGTGATAATGCCATATTGAATTCATTTAGACTGAATGCGATAATAACTCCTTATACCAATGGAAATCTGGATCCTACAATGAACCATTTAGTAGGAAATCTAATAGTCTTGCCCGGGAGAACAACCGAAGCAGTAACAGATATTAACGGGGTGCCGACCTACAATAATTCTATCGGAAGTTCAGGATTTACGTCGGTTATTAACCCATTAATTGATCTTGAGAATACGACAAACGAAACAAGAAAAATAACCGGTCTTGGAAATATTTTTTTACAGTATGAACCATTTAAAGGCTTTAGCATTAAAACAACTATTTCACCATACATTTCGATTTCTCGAAAAGGAGTTTATAAAAGTACATTAACTGAGGGGAATTATGATAACCCATTGACAACTGCAATTGAAAACAATGCTAAAGCAGAAATTGAATCAGCTACATTTTCAAGCTATACAATAGATAATTTAGTGAATTATAAATTTACTTTAAAGGAGGATCACAGCTTTGATCTAATGGCTTTGCAAAGTATCAATACAGATAATGCAGAAATATATTCGGTTAAAACATCGGGTTACGATATTGAAAGTCTGTGGTACAATTTTGGTGCAGCTACTAATACTATCGACACCAAAGTTGCAAGTGCTTATAACCAATCATCACTTTCATCATTGGCGTTTAGAATTAACTATTCGTATAAAGGAAAGTATCTAATTTCTATTGCTAACCGAACAGATGCTTCATCCAAGTTTGCTATTAATCATAAATGGATGTCATTTCCGGCAATCTCTGTAGGGTGGAATGTTTCAGATGAACCCTTTATGCAATCATTGTATAATCAAATTAGTAATTTAAAATTTCGAGCAAGCTATGGAATAACGGGTAATAATGGAATTAATCCATATTTATCACAACTACTTGCAAGCCAAACAACCTATTACAACTTTGGCGGAAGCGATGCTATAGGTATTGCTCCAGGGCCATTAGCAAGTAAAACGTTAACGTGGGAGACGACTAGCGAGATGAATTTAGGTCTAGACTTGAGTTTGTTCAGAAACAGAATTGAGATGAGTTTTGATGCATATCACCGAATATCAACCAATCTGCTACAGAATCGTACATTACCACTCGAGATGGGTTCGGATAAAATGGTTGATAACCTGGGTTCAGTTTTGAATGCTGGTTATGAATTTAGTTTGACGTCTAATCTGATAGATCAGAAGGATTTAAAATGGACACTAAGCGGAACCTATTCATGGAATATGAACAAATTAATGAATTTGTTTGGAAATACTACTCCTGGTTATGTATTTATAAACAACAGTCAAGAAAAGTGGATGGTCGGTGAAAGCGTAAATTCTATTTATGGATATGTTTATGATGGTGTTTGGACAGCTGACGGAATTCTTGATGCAATTAAAAATAAAGATCCTCGTGTGGTTAAATCCGATGGAACTGTAATTGCTCGTGAAGGACAAGCAAAAATTAAGGATTTTGATGGAGATGGAATTAATTCAAATGACCGTCGAATTCAAGGACACTCTAACCCAACATGGATGGCTGGTTTAATCACCAGGGTATCTTACAAAGAGTTTGATTTTGCAGTAAACATTTACACGGCTCAGGGCATGACAGTTTTTTCACCATTTATTGAAGAATTTACAAATTTCAACGACCGAGGTAGCCAGAAATTAGTGATGGATTACTATATTCCTGCAGGGACTAGAATGGTGGGTGATGATGGATACTTTTATACTCAACAAACAGCTCATAACTACCAGGGGCGTCCCATGCCATATACCGATAACGGGTCAAAGTCTAACTCTGGTCCTTATTGGCACTCAACCAGAGATATAGCAAACGAGATGCCCGGAGCATGGGTTGATGCATCTTATATCAAGGTAAAGAATGTTACGTTAGGATATACATTGTCAAATCGTGCTTTGAAATATCTGAAGGTTTCTAAACTTAGATTATACGCAAATGTGACTAATCCCTTTGTAATAAGTAATTATAAAGGATTTGATCCGGAATGGGCAGGAGCTTCGATGGCTAAGGACAATGGCCCATCAACTATAACCTATCAATTAGGTGTAAGCGTCAGCCTTTAGTTTAACTCTATAAAAAAAACGATATGAAAATGAAAATTTATATATTCGCAATTTTCTCAGTTAGTTTTTTGTCAGCATGTTCAGGCTTTTTGTCAGAAACAAATTTATCTAATCCTGAAGCTGAGACTTTTTATTCAACAACAACTGGTTACCAGTCGTTAGTCAATTCTTGCTACTCTACACTTAGGGATGTTTATGGTGATAATGTAGAAATGCTTGTAGCAGGTACGGATATTTATAAAGTGAGTAAAACCGGATTAGTTTCCCAAGGTTTGGGTAACTATATAAATCTGACACCGGCCGATAACTCGGTAAAAACATTTTATCAGGTAGTTTATCAATCAATTAAACGATGCAACGATGCGATTTATTATGGTGAAACCTATAAACAGAATGCTACATTGATTGCTGAAGTCCGTTTTTTGCGTGCTTTCTACTATTTTCAACTGGTACAACAATTTGGTGATGTGGCATTGGTAACGAAGAGAATAACTACTGCTGAAACTAGTTTCTACAGAGATTCTGAATATCAAGTATATGCTTATATTATAAAAGAAATGGAAGAAGCTCTCGCAATTCTTCCTGCTACAGCACCTAATCGAGTTAATCAACGTGTTGTTAATCATTACTTGTCATTAGTGTATCTCACCCGTGGCTATCAGGAATTTGGGACAAAATCTGATTTTCAAACTGCAGTGGATTATGCCACTGTAGCAATAAATAAGCAAATTTTATCCTTGCCAATTGATGGAAAAACGGGTATCTTTTTCCCAGGAAACGAGAAGAATGCAGAAGTTATTTTTTCGGTAGAATACAGTTCTACTTCATTGGCAAATATTTACAGTGGAAATTCTCAAGCTTCATACTTTGGATCTTTTCTTGGTGGGTCTGAACAAGCAGTAAATGATGGAATACCTTATGAAAATGGTCGGCTAAAACCAACTATGAGATTATATAAACTGCTAAGTGCCGATCCAACCGACAAACGTTTTGCGGCCACGTTTATGCAGGAGCTTTATGGAGTGGTTTCTACAAATAAATGCAGTTATTACTCTTTTTTTAAAAAATACGACACTCGCTCGGATTTAGAAGTGTTAATTTATTATCCAAAACCAGGAGCTGTTCAGTCAGATATTGATGCTTGGATGGCTATCAACTCTGCAAAGCGAGCAAAGGCAACAATAAAGTGGGCAGGTGTAGATAATTGGGTGAAAAATGACTTAGATAGGGAATTCCCATGTATCAAGAAGTTTTCAGATCCGGATGCTCCATTTAATGGAACTGCAAGCAGACGCGATATTTTCCTTGCCAGATTGGCAGAAACATATCTAATTCGTGCTGAGGCTTATATAAAGTTAGGTGGTAAGCAAACCGAAGCAAAAAATGACATCAATATGGTGCGTGCTCGCGCCAGCGCTTCATTGATTACTGAGTCAGATGCTTCCATCGATTATATTTTGGATGAAAGAGCCCGTGAATTTGCCGGAGAATATAATCGTTGGTATGATTTAAAACGTACAGGAAGATTGGTTCAATACGTTTCCAATTATAATCCTGATGTACCAAGTGAATCTTATATGATGGGAGAGGACGGATATTATAAAATCTTACGCCCTATTCCGCAAGATGCCATTGGTCTTAATACTGCAACAATCAAACAAAACCCCGGGTATTAACTAACTTGAATAGATTGGAAAAACGAATAAAATTGAGACAGACATTGAAAATAAGGTTCAAATAAATAAACCGATTTATCCTTGAATTATTGGAAAATATTATGTAATTTTGAGACAGAAATAATTACAGGATAAAAGCAAAGTTAAAGGCGGTCAAAATGAAGTCAAAAAAATCTGGGACCAAATCGTAACAGACAATTTTACAATAAGTTCAACGTATTGATATGTAGGTATAAAAGCTGTAAGGTTCAGGTCTCGTAGCTTCCGCTAAATGTTTCAGCAAAAAAGAAACCCCAACAATTATTTTTGTTGGGGTTTCTTTTTTATCATACATCAATAACTTATTTCTTTTTGATATAATTCAAAATCCATTCTCCTACTTCGGAAGTTTTGTAAGCCTTGCCATTATTTGCAATGTCTTCGGTAACTATCTCTGCATCCATGCTGGCTGCTACGGCTTCGCGAATCAACGCTCCTTCTTCCATCATGCCAAATGCATATTCAAACATCAAGGCGGCAGAAAGAATTGTAGCCAGCGGGTTAGCGATATTTTTACCGGCTGCTTGAGGATACGAGCCATGAATCGGTTCGAAAACAGAAGTGTGAATACCAACCGAAGCCGAAGGCAGCATTCCCAATGAACCTGTAATAACCGATGCTTCGTCTGTCAGGATATCACCGAAAAGATTTTCAGTGACCAAGACATCAAAGCTCTTTGGCCATTGAATGATGCGCATAGCGGCATTGTCAACGAACATAAACTCAGTTTCTATGTCAGGGTATTGCGGTGCAATTTCCTGACCAATTTGACGCCATAAGCGTGATGTTGCCAACACATTGGCTTTATCAACAATGGTAACCTTTTTATTGCGTTGACCGGCATATTTGTAAGCCAAATGGAGGATGCGTTCAACTTCTTCGCGAGTATAAATACAAGTGTCGTAAGCCGTATTTCCATCTTCTGCTCTCCCTTGCGGACGACCGAAATACATACCACCCGTCAATTCGCGAATACACATAAAATCGGCGCCATCAACCAAATCGGCACGTAAAGGCGATTTGTGAATCAACGATGGGAAAGTTGTAACAGGACGAATGTTTGCGTACAATCCCAAATCTTTTCTCATCTTCAAGAGTCCTTGTTCGGGGCGAACTTTAGCTGCAGGATTGTTGTCGTATTTTGGGTCGCCAATTGCTCCGAAAAGTACGGCATCAGACTTCATACAAAGTTCGTGAGTTGCTTTTGGATAAGGTTCGCCGACAGCATCAATAGCACATGCACCTACAATTGCGTATTCATAAGTTAACTCATGCGAGAATTTCTCACAGACAGCTTTGGTTACATTTAAAGCTTGTTCTACAATTTCAGGTCCGATACCATCGCCAGGTAGTACGGCAATGTTTAAATTTCTGATTTTTTTTTTTGTTGTCTCAGACATTTCTGTATTTTTTTTCTGTTATTTTTCAGTTTGAAACTCTATTTTTCGATAATTATACGAAATTTTGCTATATTTGCCATGAAATCTTAATACTAAATGCTATGATATCAGTTTTAATCACTATCGGAGCGTTTTTTGCTATTGTTACAACTTTTATTTTAAAATCGATTAACAACGATTCAAAATCAAAGAATATTAAGAAAGCAATAATAATAGTTGTTTCATTGGCAATATATGTTATTTGCTGTTTACTGTTACTTCAATATAAAGTGTTTGCGTAAACGATTTTAATCGATTATATTCAACATTTTTATGGTTGCCTTAATTGCCGCAACAGTTTGATCGCCATCCAGTCCTCTGGTTTTAAACACTTTGTCGTTAAATCTCCACGTTATTATGGTTTGAACGAATGCATCCGTCTGTCCTCCCGGAGGGATTACAACAACGTAGTCTAATAACTCGGGTGTTGGTTTGTTTAATCTTTTGTAAATTTTCCACATGGCTTTTGACACAGCGTTGTACTGACCATCTCCCGAGGCCGATTGTTCGTAAACTTCTCCCCTAATTTCCAGTTTCACTGATGCCGTCGGTCTGAGTCCCTGAGTGACTGACAAAGAATAATTAAGTATTTTTACTACTTGTTCCTCTTGTTCATTTTTTAATACATCAGATACTATATAAGGCAATTCATCCATCGAAACCATTTCTTTTTTATCGCCCAATTCAATTACTTTGGCAGTAACCTTGTGCATCATCTCGTCATCGAGTTCGATACCCAACTGTTGAAGATTCTTTAAGATATTGGCTTTCCCGGAGGTTTTACCCAAAGCATACTGACGTTCGCGACCAAATCTTTCGGGTAGTAAGTCGTTGTAATACAGGTTTTTCTTGTTATCACCATCGGCATGAACACCGGCAACTTGCGTGAACACGCTTTCGCCAATGACGGGTTTATTGTGCGGAATCCTGATTCCGGAGTAAGTCTCAACAACTTTACTGACCGAATTGATTTTGTCTTCCTGAAGGTTTGACTCTATTTTTAAATGATCGTGCAAAACCGCCAAAACACTTGATAAAGGGGCATTTCCGGCTCTTTCGCCCAGTCCATTTACTGTGACGTGGATTCCTTTCACTCCTGCTTTTACAGCTTCGAATACGTTGGCAACAGCAAAATCATAATCGTTATGTGCATGGAAATCAAAGTGTAAATCGGGATAACGTTTTATCATTCGCGAGCAAAAGTCAAACGTTTCGTTCGGATTCAAAATTCCCAATGTATCGGGCAACATGAAGCGTTTGATATTTTCATTTTTCAAAGAATCAACCAAAAAATAAACATAATTCTCAGATTCTCGCATTCCATTGGACCAATCTTCCAAATATACATTCACAGAAATACCCAAATCCTTTGCATTTGCCAACGATTCTTTGATATTGGCAATGTGTTGCTCGGGTGTTTTTTTAAGCTGATGCGTACAATGATTCAGCGAACCTTTGCAAAGTAAATTCAGCACTGTACATCCTGCATTGTTAATCCAGTTGAGTGATTGTAATCCATCAACAAATCCCAACACTTCTATTTTGTCAATGTGACCACGCGAACGAGCCCACTGGGCAACTCGCTTAACAGAAGCAAATTCGCCCTCGGAAACTCGCGCTGAAGCAATTTCAATTCTATCTACCTTGAGTTCCTCTAAAAGCAACCGGGTTACACTTAATTTCTCATGCGATGCAAACGAAACCCCAGAGGTCTGCTCTCCATCGCGGAGCGTGGTGTCCATTATTTCTATCATAATCCAAATGTGCCAATAAGTCAATATGCCAATATGCCAATTGATTAGCATTTTAGCGCATGGACTTATTATTAAATTGTTTTTTCGTAAGCTTCAATCAGGTCTTTTTTGCTCAACAAATAGTCGATATCATCCAACCCATTCACAAGACATTCTTTTTTGTAGGAGTTGATTTCAAATGATTCTGATTTTCCGTTGGCATTATTTGTAACGGTCTGATTTGCTAAATCAATCGTCAAAGTTGCTTCTGGATTTGAATTGACAGAAGCGAAAATCTCTGCCAAAAAATCTGTCGAAACTATAACAGGAAGTACACCGTTATTCAATGCATTTCCGCGGAAAATATCTGCAAAGAAACTTGAGACTACCACCTTAAATCCATAGCCATCAATGGCCCACGCAGCATGCTCACGACTCGAACCTGAACCGAAGTTTTTTCCGGCAACCAGAATTGTGCCTTTATACTTAGGATTATTCAATACGAAATCTGCTTTCGGACTTCCATCCTTATTGTAACGCCAATCGGCAAAAAGATTATCGCCAAAACCGTCCTTGTTGGTCGCTTTCAGGAAGCGAGCCGGTATAATCTGATCTGTATCCACATTTTCAATGGGTAGTGGCACTACAGTTGAAGTTAATGTTATAAATTTTTCCATTTTGTTTCTTCAAATTTTAATTACGTGGATCTGTTATTCTTCCTGAAATTGCAGCTGCTGCAGCAACAAGTGGTCCAGCCAAGATGGTGCGTGCTCCTGGTCCCTGACGGCCTTCAAAGTTACGATTTGAAGTTGACACGGCATATTTTCCGGCAGGAACTTTATCATCATTCATGGCTAAACATGCCGAACATCCCGGTTGACGGAGTGAAAAACCTGCTTCAGTCAGAATATCGTAAAGACCTTCTTCGCGGATTTGCTTTTCAACCATCCAACTGCCCGGAACTAACCAAGCTACAACATTGTCGGCTTTCTTTTTTCCTTTCACGTAGTTAGCAAATACACGGAAATCTTCTATGCGTCCATTGGTACAGCTACCCAGGAAAACGTAATCAATAGTCTTGCCTTCCAGCTTTTCACCAGCTTCAAAACCCATGTATTCCAATGATTTTTGATACGAAATACGTCCGGCTTCATCAATCTGATCCAATGTAGGGATAGATTCTGTAATGCCCATTCCCATACCCGGATTGGTTCCGTAAGTAATCATTGGTTTAATATCGGCTGCATCAAAAGCAAGTTCTTTGTCGAATGTTGCCCCTTCATCGGTTTTCAGTGTTTTCCAGTATGCCAGTTTTTTGTCCCATTCTGCACCTTTAGGAGCAAATTCGCGACCATTTACATAGTCGAAAGTGGTTTGGTCGGGAGCAATCAGTCCGCCGCGGGCACCCATTTCGATAGACAGGTTACAAACAGTCATGCGTTCTTCCATGCTCATGTTGCGGATAGCTTCACCTGCATATTCCACAAAATAACCTGTTGCACCACCGGTAGTCAGTTTTGAAATCATGTATAAAGCCAAATCCTTTGCTGTTACACCTTCGCCCAACTTGCCATTGAACGTAATACGCATTGTTTTCGGACGACTTTGCAGGATACATTGTGTAGCCAAAACCATTTCCACTTCGCTGGTTCCGATACCGAAAGCAATCGCTCCAAATGCACCGTGAGTAGAAGTGTGGCTATCGCCGCACACAATGGTAGCTCCCGGATGTGTGAATCCGTTTTCAGGACCAATTATGTGAACAACACCATTTTTGATGTGTCCCAACGGGAAAAACAATGGCATATTAAAATCGGCAGCATTTTTCGAAAAAGTATCCAGCTGATTGCGTGAAATCGGATCAGAAACGGGCTGTTCCTGATTAATTGTTGGTGTATTATGGTCGGCAGTCATGGTGGTTTGTTCCGGACGGAAAACCTTTAGTCCACGCTCACGAAGTCCGTTGAATGCTTGCGGACTGGTCACTTCATGACAAAAATGACGATCGATATATAATTGTGTCGGTCCATCTTCGACCGTGGATACGACGTGTGCATCCCAAATTTTATCAAATAATGTCTTCATATTTATTATCTTCTGTCTCCTGACTATAGACCCCGGTATTCAATCTTTTTAATAGACTGCGGACTGGCGACTATAGACTTACGACATTTTATTTTACAAACTTATTTATAGCATTAATATACGCTTCCACTGAAGCGGCAACAATATCGGTATTGGCACCAAAACCATAATAAACAGCACCTTCGTGTTCAACTTGCATGTGAACTTTTCCAACATCGTCACTGCCTTTATTTATAGCCTGAATGGTGAATTCTTGTAATGTCATATTTCGCTTAATAATTTGTTTTAATGCTTTGATTGCTGCATCAACTGGTCCGTTGCCGGAAGCTGCTGCTTCAAATTTCTCATTAGCAATTATTAATCCGATACTGGCAACCGCTTTTACACCTACTCCCGATGTCACTTGCAAATAATCAAGTTTGATGCGTTGTTTTTCGCTGCGTTCCATACCGGCCAGTAATAACACATCGTCATCATTAATATCTTTTTTCTTATCTGCTAATTTCAAAAATTCTTCGTAAATTTCATCCAGTTTACCGTTTTCAACTTCCACGCCAAGTACGCTTAATCGGTGTTTCAATGCCGCACGACCACTACGAGCGGTAAGTACAATTGAGTTTTGATCGATACCCACATCGGTTGGGTCCATAATTTCATAGCTTTCACGGTTTTTCAACACACCGTCCTGATGAATTCCTGACGAATGAGCAAAAGCGTTACGTCCAACTACAGCTTTATTGGCCTGAACCGGCATATTCATTAATCCGGAAACCAATCGGCTGGTTGAGTAAATCTTCTGAGTGTTGATTTGAGTCTCAATATTAAGGCTTTTGTGACATTTCAGTATCATCGCAATTTCTTCCAACGAAGTATTTCCGGCGCGT
>Ga0302296_1001832_pt1 | contig 14741 bp, 11 predicted proteins | sample III_Fen_N3_1_FD_194546 | JGI IMG/M metagenome (GOLD analysis project Ga0302296, IMG submission 194546) | Peat permafrost microbial communities from Stordalen Mire near Abisko, Sweden - III_Fen_N3_1 | ecosystem: Environmental > Terrestrial > Soil > Wetlands > Permafrost | place: Sweden: Abisko... | reverse complement strand
CGATAGTGAGAACTGAAAAACAACCAGTACCCTCCTGAATTTCGCATTGCCGGGATTTTTATTGATAAAGCCTTTCATTATATCCAATGGCTTTAAAGAAGACAAATAGAATGCAGGATAACTACCGGCCAATAAACCGCAGGACAATACAATGGTGATTAACCCGATATATATGCCGGCGCTCAGATAATTGATGGACAACTGTTTCCCAGTAAGGTTATTATAGCCTGGCAACAGCAATTCAACCAATATCATAGCAATTACATGTGCCACAAATACAATTAACAGTGATTCCCCCAGAAACTGAATGGCTATTTTTCGTTTGTTCGCCCCAGCCACTTTACGTACACCAATTTCCCTCGCCCTACGGACTGACTGGGCAGTAGAAAGGTTCATAAAGTTGATGCAGGCAATAAGCAGAATAAAAATGGCGATGAGCCCCATAATCATGACATAAGTAATGTCGCTATTGCCACTGATATCGTAGTTGTATTTTCTGGAGGAATAGAGGTGGATCCTTTTGATATTTTGAAGTAAAATCTCAGCATCCGATCCTTTTTTATGCTTCTTGATGAAATCCTGAATTTTATTGTCAACCTGCTTATTGTCAGTCCCTTTTTTAAGTTCAACGTAGGAATAACTTCGTCCACGATCCTCCCAAGTATTTATGGCTGCTCCGGATTCCACAAAATAATCAGTGGAAATTAAAAAATCGAACTGGATGTGACTATTCTTTGGCAAAGGCTTCACAACACCCTTAACTGTTACCACAAAACCACGTGATGGCAATGTTTTGCCCAGCGCATCATCGTTGCCAAAGTATTTGTGTGCCGTTTCTTCAGTAATAACAATACTGTGAGGATCATTGAACGCTGTATTCATATCTCCGCGAACAAACCTGATATCAAACATTTTAAAAAAATCCTTATCAACTGCTACAACTGTTTCTTCTATAAATTCATCTTTCTTTTTTAACGTTAACGGAGTCTGCATAATCCTCGAAGACCTGATTATTTCAGGATATTCATTTTTCAGGGCAGGGGCGACTGCACTTAGAGTTGGCGCAAAAAGAGAAACCTCTCCATTTGGAGATTTTTGCTTTTCAATCACCCGGTACAAATCATCGGCATGTTCAAAATGCCGGTCATAGCTCCATTCATCGTGTACCCACAATAGCATTAGAATGGCACAGGCCATGCCGACGGCCATGCCACTAATATTCAGGATGGAGTGCGCCGAATTCCTGATGATATTGCGGAATGCTATTTTAACGTAATTTTTAATCATATTAATAAGGTAATTTTGCCAATTGAATATTTAAAAGATTGATTCTATTCATATCTCAGAGCCTCAACCGGTCGTTTTCTTGCAGCATTATACGATTGAATTCCAACAGTTAATGTGATGATCGATATTACAATAATTATTGCCAATACATAAAACCACCAACCAATATTTATTCGGTAGGCAAAGCCCCGCAACCAGATATTTGTGGTATACCAGGCTATTGGAGCAGCAATGATAAATGAGACAACTACCAGCTTTATATATTCTTTCGACAACAAAGAAATAATTTCGATGGGTTTTGCTCCGTTTGCTTTTCTTATCCCAATTTCTTTTGTCCGATGTACTGTCATAAAGGTAGATAGCCCAATTAATCCGAGACAGGAAATGATAATTGCCAGGATGGTTAAATACCCCAACAGGATTCCTGCTTTCTGTTCCAACCAGTAAGTAGAGGCATAATCATCATCAAGAAACTTAAATTCGAGGGTATAATCCATGTTATTCGATTTGCAAATCTTTCTTATTTCACTTAGGGTTGAAGCGATATGATCAGGTTTTATTTTCACATAGCAGATGCCTCCTATGCTTGTTGGAAATATTGGCGCTATAATAAGCGGCTCAATTGCAGCATGTAATGTTTTAAAGTGGAAATTTTTTACTACTCCCATAATTTTAAAATTTATTCCATTAAATGATATCGTTTCTCCGATTGGATCACTAAAACCCATGATTTCTGCAGCTTTTTCATTAATTACAACGTCTGTATTATCCATTGAAAATTCACCTACAGATAAAAAGCTTCCTTTCGTAAGTTCAAGCTGAAACGTTTTCGCGTAATCCTTGTCGGTATTCAAAACACTAAACAAAATATCATCCCCGTCCTTTTTCCCCTTCCAGTCTATCCCTTTTACCGATGTCCAGTTATTGAGAACATTTTGATGATCGGTAATTGTTACACTCAAAATGTCAGGATTCCTGCCGAGTGCTTCTTTTAATGTTTCCCGTTGTATCCCATTTGTGAATTCAAAATGCACCAAGTTATTCATATTGGGTCTAAGTTGCTCGCTGCGCATGTAGTTAAGCTGACACCGTATGATTAAAGTACTTATAATAAGTATAAAAGAGAGTGAAAACTGTAAAATGACCAAAATTTTCCGGAATTTGACGTTGCCGATATTTTTATCAATAATACCCTTCAGAATATTCGCTGGCTTTAAAGAAGATAAATGCATTGCAGGGTAACTCCCTGCCAACAATCCGCAAAATAAAATAACGGTGATTAAAACAATGTATAAGCCAGCACTTTTATAGTTGAGTTCCAACCTCGAAAACAAGAAAGTGTTGAAGCTTGGAAAGACCAGTTCAACAAGAATCATGGCAATTAAATGAGCTATAAAAACAATCAAAAGCGTCTCCCCTAAAAATTGAAAAACGATTTTTCGCCTGTTTGCCCCTGCCATTTTGCGCACCCCTATTTCTTTCGCTCTTCTGAATGATTGAGCGGTAGTAAGATTCATAAAATTAATGCAGGCAATGGTGAGAATTAAAAAAGCGAACAGGCTCATGAGTCTTACGTAAAGAATATTTCCGGATTCAATATCATAAGCGTAGCGTCCATTCGAATACAAATGGATATTTTTTACGTTTTGAAGGAAAATTTCAGCGTTTTGCCCATTTGCTTTTTTCTGGATAATATCTTTAATTTTTCCTTCAACTAATTTATTGTCAGACCCTTTTAAAAGTTCAACAAAAGTATAATTGAAAACATTGGTCCATTCATTAAATACGTTTGGATTTGAGTTCCCTAAATATTTTACATTATTAAATGCAAAAGTAGAAATACAATCAATGGTAAAGTGCGAATTAAGCGGCACATTCCTTATCACTCCGGAAACTTTTAACAGATAATTGGGCCAAACAGTCATTGTTTTGCCAAGGACATTTTCGTTACCAAAGTATCTCTTTGCCATTTTTTCGGTGATAATGATATTATAAGGCTCATCCAATGCATTCGCTTTATCTCCCTGAACAAACTCAATATCAAACATTTCAAAAAAATCATTATCCACAAAAGCAAGACCTCCTTCTACAATATTATCTCCTTTTGTAAATGTAGCGCCCGCGTTTTGGTATCTTGTAGACCGTATTATTTCCGGAAATTCTTCTTTCAAAGCAGACGCCAGAGGATATGGTGTAGCAGCACTCGATTGCGTTCTTCCTTCATAGGTGAAGTTTTGAACCACACGGTACAAACGGTCTGCATTTTTGTAGTACCGGTCGTAACTTAGTTCATTCTGAACCCATAGAAGAATTAAGATTGCACAAGCCATTCCAATGGCCATACCGCTAATATTTAGAATGGAATATAACGGATATCGTTTGATAATCCGTAAGTATATTTTGAAGAAGTTCTTAATCATATATTCTATTCCTTATTGTTTTCTGTTACAATGTGTCCGTCAAACAAATGAACGATCCGATGGGCCTTTTCGGCATGGACCTGAGAGTGTGTTACCATGATAATGGTTGTTCCTTCGCTATTTAGTTTTTCCAGCAACTTGATTACTTCTTCGCCATTGGTAGAATCGAGGTTTCCAGTCGGTTCGTCGGCAAGTATCAGTTTCGGACTGGAAACCACTGCCCTGGCAATAGCTACACGTTGCTGCTGTCCTCCTGATAATTGCTGGGGAAAATGCCCCTTGCGATGCGATATTTGCATCCTTTCCAGTACTTCATTTACCTTTTTCTTCCTTTCTTTTGACGACATACGGAGATATAAAAGAGGCAGTTCCACATTTTCATACACGTTCAACTCGTCGATCAGGTTAAAACTCTGAAAGATAAATCCAATATTCCCTTTGCGGATATCAGTCATCTCGTTTTCAGAAAACTTTGAAACTTCTTTGTCCATAAAATAGTATTGCCCGTCCGAAGGAGTATCCAACAAACCAAGAATATTAAGCAAGGTCGATTTTCCACATCCGGAAGGCCCCATAATTGCGACAAATTCGCCCTGTTCAGCTTTGAAACTTACACGATCAAGGGCTGTAGTTTCAACTTTGTCGGCGCGAAATACTTTGGTTAATTTAGTTATTTCAATCATAATAAATTTGAGTTAGAGATTTAACCTCCCAAATCCAAATCCCATACCACCATTATTTTCTTTCTGAAAATTAGTTATTTAAGTGGAATAATCAAAATAAAAGTAGTTATATTTGTCCATTATCCAGACAATTAATGTCCAATATGTAGACAAAATGCATTTCAAATGAATGGCAAATTATTGATTGTTGACGATCATAAACAAGTTTTAAAAGCTTTGATACAATTGCTCGAACCGGAATTTGAAACAATTACCGGACTATCAAATCCGAATCAGATTGTCAGTTGCATCAGCAAGGAAGAGTTCGATGTTATTTTGCTTGATATGAACTTTTCTGCAGGGATCAATACCGGTAATGAAGGGATATACTGGCTCAACCGCATATTAAAATCAGATCCATTGGCAGTTGTGGTGATGATGACTGCTTATGCTGATGTTGATTTGGCTGTAAGGGCAATAAAAGAAGGCGCCACCGACTTCGTTGTAAAGCCATGGGACAATAATAAGCTGATAACCACATTGCAAGCTGCTTTGAAACTCAGACTATCACAAGTGGAGAATAAAAAACTTCGCGAAAAGCAAAAGCAAATCAACAAAGTGATAAGTAGGCAATACGATCCTTTACTGGGAAAGTCGCCAGCCATGCAAAATGTATTGCAGGTTGTCGGTAAGGTTGCTAAAACTGATGCCAATGTTTTAGTGATTGGAGAAAACGGAACGGGCAAAGAGCTGATTGTTAAAGAAATTCATAACCTTTCACGCAGGGCTGACGAACCTTTCATTGGTATTGACTTGGGCTCGATTGCTGAAACATTGTTCGAAAGCGAAGTGTTTGGTCATGTGAAAGGAGCCTTTACGGATGCATGTGAAGATAAAACAGGGTGGTTTGAAACGGCTTCAGATGGTACCTTGTTTTTGGATGAAATTGGTAATCTTTCGTTTACCATGCAATCGAAGCTGTTAACTGCTATCCAAAACCGGGTGATTTACAAGGTAGGCTCTAATACACCAATCCCTTTCAATGTCCGGCTTATTTGCGCAACCAATAAAAATCTGGAAGAAATGGTTTCTTCTAATCTTTTCCGTGAGGATTTGTACTACCGGATCAATACAATTGTCATTCAATTACCTCCGTTGCGCGATCGGGGTGAGGATATTGTTTTGTTAGCCGAACATTTCCTGAAGGAATATGCTGGAAAATACCAGAAATACAATCTGAAATTTAACAGCAAGACCATCGGGAAGCTCATGAAATACAATTGGCCGGGAAATGTCAGGGAATTGCAGCATTCGGTTGAAAAGGCAGTTGTATTATGCGAGTCGAATATTTTAATGCCTGAAGATTTTGTGCTTTCGCCGGTTCAGCAGCAATCTCTTCCAACCAAATCACCAACGTTTGACGAAATCGAAAAACTAGCCATTCAAAATGCATTGAACAACAATCAGGGAAGTATCCTGAAAGCTTCGAAAGAATTGGGTCTGGCACGACAGACTATGTATAACAAAATGCAGAAATATAACCTCTAATAAGCTTTGATATGGTACTTAAAAACTTCTACATCAATGTTTTTGTTCGGGTTTTGCTTATTGTAGCATCCAGTCTGGTGCTGAGTATTGTGTTACAGCATCTCGACCGTGGATACTATTATACCCTTTTAGGAATGATTTTACTGATAGCGTTTCAAACATTTTCGCTTATTAATCAGGTGAATAGAACAAATGTTGATCTGGAAAATTTTTTATCTTCAATTCAGGATCAGGATTCGTCGTTTCGTTTTGCTAAAAACAGTAGCGAATACTCTTTTCGGAAATTGCACGATCGGTTAAATAACCTAAATATCTTGGTTCATGACGTAAAGATGGAAAATGAACGGACCAGACATTTTTTGCAACGAGTTGTTGATCATCTTGATATAGGGTTATTGGCTTTTGATAAAAATGGCAGGATTGAAATTTTCAATAGAGCCGCAAGTAGGTTTTTTAATGTTCAGCCGCTGCGGCAATTGTCGTCGATAAAAACGGTAAATGATGAGATATATAATATCATTCTTTCGATAAAACCGGGGAAGGAAATACTCCATAAAAGAGTAGTAAACAACCTTTCGCAGAGCATTCTGGTAAAAGCCACCGAGTTATGTTTCGAAAGCAATAGAATTAAGTTGGTTTCTTTTCAGGATATTACCAGCGAGCTCGATAAAAAGGAAATGGATTCGTGGCAAAAACTCATTCGGGTATTAACCCACGAAATTATGAATTCAGTAAGCCCAATTACCTCTTTAACCTCTGTAATTTCGGGATATTTTAAGATGAAAGGCAAAGAAACGCCGGTTTTACCTGGACAAATTAATCCTCAGATAATCGAAAAAACACTTTCAGGATTAAATACCATTGAAGAAACAGGGAAAGGTTTGCTGGAGTTTGTGAATAATTTCAGAGACTTAACCTCGCTGCCGAAGCCGAATTTAAGCCGGTTTACTGTTGACGGTCTTTTCCTGAGATGCAAGCTTCTCATGGAATCTACTATTTCGAATAATGTGAAAATCAGCACTGACATTAATCCTGAAGACATTGCAATAGTAGCAGACTATGCCCAAGTAGAACAAACGCTTATTAATTTGATTAAAAATGCTGCTGAAGCTTTATCCGAAAGGGAAAATGGATTTATTTGCCTGAAAGCATTTTGCGGTGACGGAGAAGTGTTGATTCAGGTTGAGGATAATGGGGTAGGGATACCTGATGCAATGATTGATAATATTTTTGTTCCGTTCTTTACAACGAAGGAAAACGGTTCGGGCATCGGCCTAAGTTTGTCGAAACAAATCATGCAAAATCACAAGGGTACCATTTTAGTGAATTCTGTTCTGGGGAAGGGATCTAAATTTATATTGAAATTTCCGTTTTGACTATTATGGTCAGGTCTCATACAAAAAAACCGACTTAAATTTAAGCCGGTTTCGATATATCGTTTAAAGCGATCGTATTAGATTTTGCTCAGGTGCAATGCAAGTGAAGATTTCAGGTTTGCAGCTTTGTTTGCATGAATGACATTTTTCTTGGCAAGTTTGTCAATCATCGAAACTACTTTTGGAAAAGCAACAGTAGCCGCTTCTTTATCAGTTTCAAGACGCAAATTTTTTACAGCATTACGCATCGTTTTGGCAACGTATTTATTCTGAATAGTTTTTGTTTCGTCCTGTTTGATTCTCTTCTTTGCTGATTTATGATGTGCCATTTTTTTGTTTTTCTAAATTGTTAAATTTATTTGTAGCCCGTAGCGGATTCGAACCGCTGCTACCAGGATGAAAACCTGGCGTCCTAACCCCTAGACGAACGGGCCAACTTGATTATTCCCCTGATTTTGGGACTGCAAAAATAAGCCATTTTTTTTAGTTCCCAAATTATTTCAAGACTTTTTTCCAAAATTCCTTTAACCTCGCTTGGTTACCGGCTTTTTATTTGAGCGATGCAAAGGAAATTAAGATTTCTGAATCGCCAAACAAAACGACGAAATTATTATCGCCATTCAACAACGGTGCCCCTGTTTTTTTTTAACATTTTTTCGGGCATCGAGGTAATTATTTCTTTTCCAAGTAGTTCGATTAGTTTATGTTTTGCATAATGTCGTGAATAAACCAGACTGACTTCCCGAAGCGGATTGGTGTCGATGAAAGTACGGACATGCTCGAATCGTAACTCGCTCATATTTATGGTCGCAAGTTCAGGAATAATGGTCAATCCACCTTCTTTATCAACAATGTTCATGATGGTTTCAAGCGATCCTGCTTCAAAATGAAAGGGCAAAGCCGAATTTTCAGCTCCTTTAAACGAACAAAGGTTAATTACCTGATCGCGAAAGCAATGCCCATCGCTCAGAAGCCATAATTCAGGAGTAGCAATGTCTTTGAGTTTGATGTTTGTTTGACTGGCCAGCGGATGGTTGTCGTTCAAGTACAACAACATCTCTTCATAAAACAGTGGTTTTTCATTGATGCGGTCTTCTTTGAGCGGTGTTACCAAAATTCCTACATCAATCAAATCACGATTCAGGTGATCGATAATATTTGCGGTGGTCAGTTCATCGATCCGAATGTTGATATTTGGATATTTCCGTTTGTAATTGCCTATAAACAAGGGCAACAGGTAGGGCGCCAAGGTTGGTATAATCCCGATTTTGAGCTCGCCTGAGATCAGGTTTTTGTGTTCTTTGATGATGTTGTTTATTCTTCCTGATTCCTGAAGAGCAATCCTGGCCTGATCAATAATGCGGCGGCCTATATCAGTCGGGATCATGGGTTGTTTGCTTCGGTCAAAAATAATTACTTCCAGATCTTCTTCCAGCTTTTTTATCTGCATACTTAGTGTCGGCTGGGTAATGAAACAGTGTTCAGCAGCTCTGCCGAAATGCCGGAAGGTATCAACGGCAACAATGTATTCCAATTGGGTTAAAGTGATCATGGTCGTTTATTTTGGTCTGCTAAATATAACTAAAAAAATAGCATTTGCCGCTGCCATTCGAACAAAGCTATTGCCAGTGCATGTGAAACATTCATCGACTTGCATTTGCCAGTCATCGGGATATGTACCTTTTGCGAACATTTCTCAAGGATTACATCCGGTAGTCCATTCCTTTCATTTCCAAGTATAAATGCAATTTTAGCCGGAAGCTTTTCAATATAAATATTTGTAGAACCTTCACAGGTTTCAACGGCTATCACCTGATAGCCAGGACTTATCCTGGAAAAAAAATCTTCCGAAGTAATAAATGTAAGCTTAACATGGTTGAAACTAAGCCCTGCTGTTTTTTTGATTGACGACATTCTCAACTGGAAATCTTCGCCCAGAATAAAAACTTCAACCGCACCCACATTGTCGGCCAGCCGAATCAGATTGCCGATATTTTCAGGATTAATAATTTGCCAGGCGGCTATTATGGGTTTATCAGTCAACTCCGGATATTTCTGACTATTGAAAAAAACTACTGAATTTGTTTCCATCGTAAGTTGACAATTCTATGTTCTAAAGTTTAGAATCAGATTATTTTTTGAATTTCGTCGGCGGGACTGGCCAGAACAGCACGTGTTCCTTTAATAACCAGCGGACGCTGAAGTAATTTCGGATTTTCAACCAGAATGTTAATCCACTCATCTTTGGTGAACTCCTTATCCTTGTATTTGTCCTTGTAAAGATCTTCGTTAAATCGGATAATTTCGGTCACTTTGAGCCCCGATTTACTTAGAAATTCTTTGATCTCGTGGGCGGTAATTCCACTTTTCATGTATTCGATTTTCTCAACCTCGAAACCTTTCTCTTCGAGATACTTGAGCGCTTCACGACTTTTAGAACAACGTGGGTTGTGGTAAATCCGCATGAGATTCTGGTGCCTTTTTTTGATGTAGTTGTGGTAATCTTCCTGAGCACGATGTTTCTGGCCATTGGCTCTGTTGTTGTAATGATTAGTCAGCTCACTGTCGAGAATCCGAGCCTTGGTATTATCGAGCAACTGGATTCTTAGTAACTCTTTAAGCTCTGTCCTGATTTCCTGAGAATAAATCGGACAGGCAACTTCGATGCGGCGATCGAGGTTTCTCGACATCCAGTCGGCCGAAGAAATGTAAATATCTTCTTTCCCTCCATTTGCAAAGAGCAAAACACGGGTATGCTCCAGAAATTTATCGACGATGCTGATGGCTTTAATGTCTTTGCTTAAAACCGGATCGTCGGCTTTTAATCCGAGTATCCCGCGAATAATGAGCTGTATTTTTACACCTGCCTGACTTGCTTCGTACAGTTTATCGATCATTTCCTGGTCAATCAGGCTATTCATTTTCAGGATCATATATGCTGGCTTTCTTTTTTTTGCATTGGCAATTTCAACGTCGATTTTATGGATGAAAAATTTGCGCATCGAGAACGGACTGACAACTATATGGTTGAAGTTGAAATGGTTGTACGTGTGTTTGAAGAATTCGAACATGTGGGCAACTTCGTTGGCTATATCAGCATCGGCGGTAAGTAAACCTTTGTCGGCATATACACGGGCGGTGCCTTCGTGGAAATTTCCGGTGCCGATGTAAGCATAATTTCGAAGGCCGTTTTTTTCTTTGCGCTGAATCCAGGCCAGCTTGCAGTGAATTTTTAGCCCGGGAATGCCGTTAATTACATGAGCTCCTTCTTCCTGAAGTTTATTTGACCAGTAGATGTTGGCTTCCTCGTCAAACCTGGCCTGCAATTCGATCACCACAGTCACTTTTTTACCGTTCCGGATAGCATTCAGCAAGGCATTTACCACTTTCGAAGTTTCGGAAACCCGGTAAATGGTGATCCCGATTTCATTGACTTTCGGATCGATCGCTGCTTCGCGAAGGAAATCGATGAAATGCGAAAAACTTTGATAAGGATAATGAAGCATGACATCTTTCTGCCTCAGCTTCTTCAGGATACTCTGGTGGGGCGGTAAATCCTTGTGAGGGATCGGTGGCAAGCTTTGATAATAATGATGTGCTTTTCCTATTTCAGGAAAATTCATGAAATCTTTATGGTTGTGATATCTGCCGCCTGACACGGTATTGTCGGCTCCGTCGAGCTTCATTTTTTTTATGATAAAGTCGAGCAGGTCTTTGGGCATTTCACGGTCGTAAATAAGCCTGACTGGAATGCCTATTTTGCGTTTTTTCAGGCTGAGTTCCATTTTCTCGATGAAACTTTTCGAGATGTCGTCGTCGATATCCAACTCGGCGTCGCGTGTAACCTTGATGGTGTATGCTTCGAAATGATCAAAATTAAAGATGGGGAAGACATCATTCAGGCAAAAGCGAATGATATCGTCGACCATAATGATGTATTTTTTATTTCCCTGATCGGGCAAAACCAGAAAGCGGGACACCGATTGACTAGGAACCCGGATTAGGGCATAAGAAAATTTTTCGGGCGATTTTATTTTAGAAAGCTTAACAGCCAGATAAACCGATTTGTCGCGCAAATAAGGGAATTTTATTGTTTTGCTAAGCATGATCGGAACGATGTTTGGAAGTACCTTGACGTTAAAATACTTTCTCACATAAACGCCTTGTTCGTGGGTGAGCTGCTTTTCATCGAGCATGAAAATGTTTTCATCGGCCATTTCGAGCCATAAATTCCGATAGATTTCCTGAGCCTTTTGCTGATGCTGTTTAACTGTTTCCATAATTTTGTCATACAATTCATCGGCATCAATTTCGCCCAAAATTGGTTCCAGGTCCTTGCCAAACTCAATCATTCGGCGAACTGCAGCAACACGAACGCGGAAAAACTCATCCAGGTTGTTTGAGAAAATTCCAAGAAACCTGATCCGCTCAAACAACGGAACGTTGGGGTCTTCTGCTTCCTGAAGTACCCGGGCGTTAAACGAAAGCCAGCTTATTTCACGGTTGATGTATTTGCTTGTCTTATCCATTTTTTCTGTTTTTCTATTTTCTGAATATATCCAGTCCTTTCTGTATGGCTTCCTTAAATACCGGAAGTCCAATGATTTCGGCCAAGGGCAAAATCCGGTCTTTTGGCACCTTGTTTTCATCCTGAAGAAACAACTCGAACCAGCCTACATTTTGCCATTCGTTCATTTTGTATCCCACTTTTGCGAATTCGCCACATTTGCGGTATCCAACATACTCATGGAAAGCAACACTTTGCTCGTTGGGCATGGTTATGATGGCCAGCAAATCGGCAATTCCCTGGTAGCGAACTATTTCGTTCAGACTGGTGTACAGCGCCAAGGCTACTCTTTTCCGGTGAAAATCAGGATGGACATAAACCGAAACTTCTTTGGTCCACCGGTACGAAGCACGGCTACGATAGCCTGATGCATAGGCATAACCGGCAATCCGGTTGTCGATTTCGCAAACCAGATAGGGCAGTTCGGCCATGATTCCCATCATACGTTTCCAAAATGATTCTTCATCGGGAACTGTTTCTTCAAAAGTGACCGATGTGTGGAGAATAAAAGGAGCATAAATTTCCAGAATTCCCGGTACATCGCGTTGTTCTGCAAGTCTTATGATTGTAACCATTATTTTGTATTTGTTGCGGGTTACTGGGCTTGCCCTGAACAGGTAACTCGTAACCTACATCATTTTTTAGTTAATTTTCATCACTGAATTCCATCAGAAAGGCTTTGATAAAGCCGCCAATATCACCGTCGAGAACCGCCTGTACATTGCCCGATTCGAACCCGGTTCGCACATCTTTGACAAGTTTGTAAGGTTGCATGGTGTACGACCTGATTTGCGAGCCCCATTCAATTTTTTTCTTTGAGGCATTGATCAATTGTTCGGCCTCCTGACGTTTGCGCAGTTCGAGTTCGTACAATTGTGATTTCAGCAATCGAAGGGCATTTTCCTTGTTATTGAGTTGCGAGCGGGTTTCGGTGTTTTCGATGATGATTCCTGACGGTGCGTGCCGAAGCCGTACGCCTGTTTCGACCTTATTCACATTTTGGCCACCGGCGCCTCCCGATCGGAATGTATCCCAAACGATATCCGAGTCTTTGATTTCTACTTCGATGGTATCGTCAATTGCGGGTGAAACAAATACGGAAGCAAAGGTGGTCATTCGTTTGCTTTGGGCATTAAACGGCGACAGGCGCACCAAGCGGTGTACCCCATTTTCGCTTTTCAGATAGCCATAAGCAAATTCGCCTTCAAACTCGATGGTGCAGCTTTTTACCCCAACCTCGTCGCCACCATGATATTCGATTGTTTTAACGGCATATCCCTGTTTTTCGCCGTAACGCATGTACATCCGCATCAGCATTTCAGCCCAATCGTTACTTTCCGTTCCCCCGGCTCCGGCGTTAATGCGAAGAATGGCGCCCAGTTTATCTTCTTCTTTCCGGAGCATATTCTTAACTTCAAGCGCTTCAATCAACGAAACCGTTTCGCTGAAATGTTGCTCAATATCTTGTTCAGTAGCTTCTTCCATTTCAAAAAAGTCGTATAAAACAAGCAGATCTTCCATGTTTTGATCCACAGTTTTAAATCCATCAGTCCATACTTTAACCGACCGGATTACTTTCATCTGTGCTTCAGCTTCTTTGGGATTATTCCAGAAAGCGGGGTCCTGTGCTTTAAGTTCTTCTTCCTGGAGTTGAATTAATTTCTGATCGTAGTCAAAGATGCCTCCTTAACGCATCCCGGCGATCCTTAAGATCTTTTATCTGTTCTTTAAAAATCATTTTTCTGTTTTAGGTAATTACTATGACAAAAGTAAAAAACGTATCCTTAATCGGAAGTGAACTTGGTTAATTGTTCTTAAAAACGAAACCGCTGTTATACTCTGATCTTAATGCATCAGGAATAACAGCGGATTCGGATATTTTATAAGGATTGGTTTTTACTGCCCCCAAACAACAGTTGACTGAGAATAGGAGGTAGATTGTATATTGTCTGACGTGAAATTAGTTGAATCTTCATATTTGTATGCAAAGATTCTGACCGTGTAGGTTTTGCCGGTGGCAGGATTGTTTGCCGACCAACCTGAAGTGCTAGCAGTAAGATTAACTTGGGTATTGGTATTTGCAAAGGCATTACTTACAAATACTATTTTACCCGAATCATCCAATATGGCAATAGAATAGCTATCGGCATTGGCTAATGCAGACCAGCTAAATTCAGCGCGGGCGTTTGCCAGATTGTATTGGCATGATAAAATAGTAACTGGATCAAGAATTACGGAAGTAAGATCATCTTGAGCTACAGAAGTACTTCCGCTATTAAATACTGCATTGAAAGTAAAAGTGTCCTCCAAGGGTTTCGTTGTTGAAAAATCGTTGTCAGTTGGTTCCTTGGCAAAATAATCACTCCCAGAAGTTCCAGTCGAAATCAGGTTAACTGGGGTTGAATTGGCGATTCCTTTTACTGTTACTGATTTCATAGAGCTGAAGGAATAGGCATAATAAGCCAGCGCATAAACGGTATTGTCACCTGATTTTTTTGAAACAATAACAACATCGCCGGATATGGTTGTATCCTCATCGTTTTTTTTGTCGCATGATATTGCCATCGACAACACAAGAAGTACGATAATTGCTTTGATTTTTTTCATGACTTTATCTTTTAGTTATTTATAGTGTATAGGTAAGTAGATTGAAAAAATTTGCTTTAGGTTGTGTGTGCAGCGTATTTTATTTTGATTGGATGTTTAATTTCCCCAAACAACGGTTTTTTCAGCAATTGATATGGACTGAACGTTGTATGCGCCACCTCCTGGTTCGTTCAGATAGGCATACACACGAACGTTATAGGTTTTGCCGCTTACCGGAGTAAAGCCAACTGTCCAGCCACCTCCGGTAGAACTTACAGAAAATGAAAGCGTTGTT
>Ga0302296_1001827_pt1 | contig 14751 bp, 17 predicted proteins | sample III_Fen_N3_1_FD_194546 | JGI IMG/M metagenome (GOLD analysis project Ga0302296, IMG submission 194546) | Peat permafrost microbial communities from Stordalen Mire near Abisko, Sweden - III_Fen_N3_1 | ecosystem: Environmental > Terrestrial > Soil > Wetlands > Permafrost | place: Sweden: Abisko... | reverse complement strand
ATAAGATTCAACCTTTGGTGCCCTGACTATAGTAATTCCCTGATCTATTAAATTCTGATAATCTCTCTTCAGGTTATCCGTATATAAAAACAGAAAAACCCTTCCCCCGGTCTGATTTCCGACACACGCCATCTCTTCTTTTGAGGAAGCTTTTGCCAGAAGCAAGCAGCATTCAGCTGACCCTGATGGAGCAACGAGGACCCACCTTTTTGATTCACTTAAATAAGTATTTTCGACCAGGCTAAAATGCAGTTTTTCAGTATAGAACTTTATGGCTTCCTGATAGTCATTTACAAGTAACGTTACATGAGCTATGTGCTGTTTCATGAGTTGAATAAGGATAAATTAATTGCTTTTATTTTTAATGTTTTCAGGGGTGTTCATCCAGTAATTGAAATTACCTGAATATTTTGAAATACAGTTTTGTTCCAGAGGTAAATGTCGTATAAAGCAACTATACTGATAAGCCTTACTTTGCTGCGCTTGATTTTTGAAGTCGGATTGTGCAACAATAAAAGTTGTGATTACAGAATTGATACTGTAAAAATACAAAAAAAATGAAAATCTTCATTAGACGGTCAGGTTAGGAGTATTTGTTCAGGAAATGGTTTACAAATACTGTACCAGAATCATTTTATAGAAGAATTTTGACGAGTCAGTTCTTGTCAGTCATAAAATCGAAAGCACCTTTCCTTAAATTGATTCCATACTCCAGATAGGCTTTCAGACAAGCCAGAAAATTTGCCCACCCTTCAGTGTTTCCCATTAACCATTTTATTCCGGCTTCGTCATTCTCCCTGCTTTTTTCAGTGATGGATACCAGGGTCGAATTATTGGCTCTTTGAGTGAGAGTCATTTCAGTCAATAGTTCAATACCATCCACATCCCAATAAAAAGATATGTATTTATCCTTTTCTATTTTGCCAACACGGACAGGGAATTCCATATCAAATTCAGGAAAACGCCACATAATTTTTTTACCTTCTTCCATCCTCCCGCTGCTTTTTGAAATGAAGTATTTTGACATTTTCACTGGATCAATAATTGCTTCAAATACCTCACTGACAGGTTTTAACATTTGAAGAGCCGCTTTGATTTCAAGAGTCTGTTTTTCCATTTTATGCTATTAATACCTTATTCGGAGAGAAAGGCTAAAAAAAATTCCAAAATAATTATTCAGATGGATATACAAATCCAGTATGTTCTTCTTTCATTTTTATGGGTCGAACCTCGATCCTGCTGTTTTCGTTAAACTTGAACTCCGGATTTGCTTTTGCAATTTCAATGGCTTCATCTATGTCTTTAGCAAGAATATGATAATAGCCTCCAATTACTTCACCTGCCTCGTTGTAAGCTACTTCTTCCCACTTATCACCTTTTCCTGAGATGATCTTACCAGACCAGTCAATGGGTTTGGCGGAAACCAGTTTTCCCTGCTCCTTTAAGGTGTCGATATATATCTCGCATGACTTAAGAAACAGATTGAATTTCTGAGGGGATAATGTTTCCTGACTGTTCCTTGGTTTCCTAATGAAAAACATAAATTCTTTCATAGTTATTTGAATGTTAAATGACATTTAAATAACAATCACGAATGTGTTTGGTTTAAAACCTGTTGCCACAATCTTCCATATCACCGTACTCCACCTGGATGGTTGAGTGTTCAATATTGAACTGATCATGAAGCTGGCGCTGGATTGAACTGATGAAGCTTACATTAGTAGGCATACATGTTGTAAGATGTACTGTGAGCGCAGCATCTGTTGTACCTAATGACCAGATGTGCAGGTCATGAACACCGGTTACCTCTGTTAATCCTGCAAGATACTCACGGACCAGCTCGATTTTAATATTTTCGGGAACCGCATCGAGTGCAAGATTTACAGAATCTATCAGAAGATTATAAGAACCATACAAAATGACCGCAATTATTGCAAACGATACAACTGAGTCAATCCACTGTATTCCGGTAAAGGTTATAATTATTCCTGCTACCACAACTCCGAGTGACACCAGGGCATCAGCTACAAAGTGAACAAAAGCGCTACGGATATTCAGATCTTTCTTTTTATCCTTCATGAACAGGAAGGCTGTAAAAGCATTGACTCCGATACCGATTGAAGCGACAATCATAACGTTTCTGGCATTTACCTCCATTGGTTTATGGAGCCTTCCGAAAGTTTCATAGATAATAAAAATGACTGCTACGAGTAACAAAATTGTGTTAAGCAGGGCGATAAGTATAGTGGAACGACGAAAACCATAGGTAAATTTTAGTGTTGGCTGTCTCTGAGATAATATAACTGCGATCCATGAAAAAACAAGGGCAAGAACATCACTCAGGTTGTGCCCTGCATCTGCTATTAGAGCCATTGAATTAGAAAAATAACCAGACAAAGCTTCAACTATAACAAAAAGGATATTGATAATAATGCCTGTTTTAAAAGCATTGCTTAAATTAATATCATGATTATGAGTGTGTTTGTATTCCATGGTTCTTATTAATAAGCATCAGCATTCTTAAGCACTTGCATGTTATTCTCTGTACCAAAGAATATGCAATTTAATAAACAATTAAACCGGTATCAATGTTAAAAACCACAGAAGAAGTAATTATCCCTGAAAATGAATGTTATTAAAAAAGAAACTTGGTGAGTTTTTAAACTGAAATCAGTATTTATTTTTTTTCTTTTCTTTCATAACAGACTTGGCAAATCTTCCGAATTTTATGTCCATTTTATGTTTTTCTGCGACTGTTGTCTGGAATCGTTGCTGATCACGTTGAATCTTCCTGTAATTTTCAAGTGTCGCCTTGTCAATTTCTCCTTTTTCAAGGGCTTCAAGGATAGCACATCCCGCTTCTCTGGTGTGGGTACAATCCGTGAATTTACAGTGTAAGGTCAGATTGAAGATATCCTCAAAAGTAGTCTCTATACCATACTTTTTATCAGTAACACCCAGTTCCTTCATACCGGGAGTGTCAATTATTATTCCTCCGTTTTCAAGAACAAAGAGTTCCCTGTGACTGGTTATGTGCTTTACCTTATTTGTGCTTACGCTTATTGATCCGGTCCTTAAAACGTTCTTTTTTAATAAATTATTGATCAACGTCGATTTCCCGACGCCGGAAGAGCCAACTACACAATATGTTTTGCCTTTTTCCAGAAGGTTGAGGATCTGATCGAGACCAGACAGAGTGGTATTGCTGAGCATAATTGTTCTGATCTTTTTACGTCTCAGGAAAAGTTTCCTTTTGACCGACTCAATCTCCGTGTCGGTAGCAAGGTCAATTTTACTTATTACGACGACAGGTTTAATTCCGGAGTCAAAGCATATGGTAAGATATCTTTCAAGCCTGTTTATATTGAAATTATTGTCAATTGATTGAATGATCAGGGCAGTGTCAATATTGGACGCGATAATCTGCTTCTCTCCCGGTTTGCCAGGAGCCTGTCGCTCAAGAAGAGTTTCCCTTGGCAAAACTTTGTGAATGATTGCCATATCTGAATCATAGGCAATCATGGTAACCCAGTCACCAACGGCAGGGAAGTCTGCTCTTGTCAAAGCAGTAAATCTCAGATTCCCTGTTATTTCACAATCATATTCATCCTCCCCTGCAGAGACTATATATCTTTCACGGTCTTCCCGGATAACCCGTCCTAAAGTGAAGCCCGACAAAGAGTTGTTCTGAATGTATTTCTCTATTCCTTCATTATATCCCAGATCTTTCAGTGTCATATGAGTTATTATTCTTGAATGAAAGGAACACTAAGATAATTACAAAGTACAGGAGTAATCTTTCTGAATCAGTGCATTCCATCTCCTTTTGCAATTTTTCGAACTTCGACGCTGTTTCCGTCCCCCTGAAGTACAGGGCATCCTTTTGCAAATTCAACAGCTTCATCAACTGATTCAGCTTTTACAATTATGTATCCGCCGATGGTTTCTTTTATTTCACCAAAGGGCCCGTTGGTAACAATGTTTGTATTGTTTTTGTTTCTGACAACCCTGGCATCAGCAAAAGGCAAACCATTGCCTCCTGATAATTTATTCCGGGCAGCAATTCCGCCCATCCAGTCTCTTGTTTGTTTCATCCAGACTTGTATTTGTTCCGGTGAAGCCACCTTGAGGCCATCCTCATGTCTGAAGATCAAGATAAATTCGTCCATTTTTTTAATTTTATGTAGTTTATTAAAAGCTTCGGGTTAAACGATGTTTTATTTATAACCTGATAACAAATGAGATTAGCGAAATTGGACATCAAAGAGACTTCTCTTCGAAATTGAACATCCACTGAACACCATATTTATCAGTACAACTGCCATAATATGCTCCCCAGAATGTGTCCTGAAGTTCCATTGTAACATTACCTGAGGCAGATAAGGCTGTGAATAGTCTTTTTGTTTCTGCTTTTGTATCGGGTTCAAGATTAATATGAACATTGTTTCCAAAATTCAGTTTAAATCCCATTGATTCCGGTGCATCTGTACCCATCAGAAGATGATCACCACAAATCTTTAATTCAACATGCATTACCAGGTTTTTATCTTTTGGATCTACCGGCGGCATTCCTTCCGAAGGAGGAATATCTTTAAAACGTTGTATTCCGCCTCTGCCAAACTCTCCGCCAAACACTGATTTGTAAAAGTTAAACACTTCTTCAGTATTGCGGGCAAAATTAAGATATGTACCAACTCGTGCCATAAGTTTAATTTTTAATATTATTCCGGTTTAACAATCAGAAGTATTTTTTTGTTGAACAGAAAGTCCGGGATTATACGGAGTTAGTCTGGGAATCCAACGCGGCACATTTCTTTTATACTCACGGTATTCATCTCCAAATTTTTTCAAAAGATCGGGTTCTTCATATATTAGAAAATATATATTATTCATAATGAAGAAGATCGTTACCCATATGAATATTTTGAATGACAGTATAGCAATTGATTCTCCTATAAGAACAATAATTACACCTATTATCATTGGATTCCTGACATACCTGTACATCCCTTTTATAATCAATTTTCTGGTCGGACTCCAGGGGGCAAGGGTTCCGCCTCCAATCCTTATAAATCCGGAAATTGTTCTGGCCATAATATAGATTCCTGAGGACATGAATATGACACCAGCCAGAAATGCAGAAATAGATGAGATTGAAATTTTCTTCTCAATATAAAGCGGGACTAAAATCAAAACAGTAACAGGGAGTATGAATGAGAATATTTGTTTCAAAATATTTTTCATTGCAACTCACTTCCTCCTGGTTTTAGTTTTATTCATACTTTCCTGCACCCTTAATTTTACGACCCGGTCAATTAAATTATATGGAATCGGTTTGTCTAGGGGAAACCTGAGTGTGCCTTTTGATGCTTTATAATGTGAAAGCTCGATGTTAATTGCATCATTCCCTGCCGGAGCAGGATAGAGGCCAATATGATTCTTAAAGGCCGCAAAGTACACCAGGTTACCATTAAGAGTAAATGTAGGCATAGAATATTTAATGGTCTCTTCAGCTTGTGGAGCTGCCTTTTTTATAGTTGACCGGATTTGCTCCAGAATTTCCCGGGTAGATTCCGGAAAACCCGAGATATATTCATCTATATTGTCGATTTTGGCACCATTCATAGTCATAATTTGTAAGTTAAATTCAATTATTCAGATAATCTTTAATATAGTTAACAACAGAGAATTAATTATTGTTTTATTTTAACAATATAACTATTGCAGCTAATTATGAATGTCAGGCAATATGGCCGGGTAAAAAATTTATTTGTTCAGTTTAGCTTTCTCCAGACCTTCTTTAACTCTGAATTCCACTATCTTTCTTATCAGGTCAAAGGGAAGCAATTCACTTATTGGAAATTTAACCGACCCTTTTGCTCCTTCATAAACGGATAATTCTTTTTTAAAGGCTTCAATTCCTGATGGAGTAGGATAAAATCCAACATGGTTTTTAAATGCTGCAAAATGCACCAGGTTCCCTTTTAATGTGAAAGTAGGAATTCCATAATTGATAGTCTCCTTTGCATCCGGTGCCGCTTTCCGGATTGTTAAGCGGAGCTGTTCAAGGATTAGTTTCGTTTCATGAGGAAAGCTGGCAATATAATCATCGATGTTGTCGAATTTGATTCTTGGTGGTGTCATAGCTGTTCTGTTTATTATTCAGAGCTAAAATCAAAAAAACCAATGAAACTAAAGAATTACCGGGAAGGATATTTAAATATTGGATTCCCCTTTAGGGCTTTTTCCCGGATTAAATTTATCTCCTCATTTTTAAGAGGCTTGATCTGATCTCTCAGATTCAATGCAATCTTAAATAGTTCCGGTTCTCCGGGAGGAATAGCTGCTGCTATCGGATGAGACAATGTAAAACGCAATCCTGTCAGAATATCTTCTTCAGAAGTTAACGGTTCATACCAGCATTTTTGATATTTTGAATGAGCCACATCGTGTGGCCATGGTCCTTTTGCCATTGACTTTAAAGCTATAATACCCATCTTCTTTTCCTGTGCAAGCGCAAGTAGCTGCGGGCCAAAATTACCCGCGTACCAGGTAAACATATTAATTGGAAACATAATTGTATCGAAATCGAAACCGTTTATTAAAGCTGTAGCAGCTTCGACGGAATGAGCTGAAAATCCGATAAATCTGATCTTTCCTTCCTTTCTGGCTTCCTGAAATGTTTCAATCGCACCGCCTTTTCCGAGAATTGTTTTAACGTCATCAAGTTTTGTTACGGCATGCAGCTGATAAAGATCGAAATGATCGGTGCGGCAGTTCTTAAGGGATTGTTCCAGTTCCTTTCGGGAATTATCCCTGTTGCGTCCATCTGTTTTACAGGCAAGAAAGACATTCTTTCGGTATGGTTCAAGGGCCTGTCCAAGCTTAATCTCAGCATCACCATAGGTCGGAGCGACGTCAAAGTAATTTACGCCCGCGTCAATAGCCATCTTAACTGATGAGGCAGCTTCTTCAGGGGGTACATTCATTACTAAAATTCCTCCGAAGCCGATTTCAGATAACATTTCTCCTGTTTTTCCAAGAGATCTTTTTTCAACTTTTCCCATGACTGCTTCTCTTTTTATAAAGGAAAGGTCTGCAGGAAACAGGCCTGCCACCGGAGCCATAATGGCTGTTGTTTTAATAAAATCACGACGTTTCATATTGGATGATAATTATAATTAGAAACTTGTCTTAAAGTTACAAACATTTGAAAATCGGGAAGAAGGAATTGTATAATTATGAACATTAATCTGATGGTTTCTGTTCAAAGATCCTGCATGATATTTTAATAAAACTTTTATTCAGGAGATATTATTTCTTTCGGATATTGTATCCACTTTTTTTAAGGGAGGCTATAGAGGTATTCAAATCATTTTCCTTAACGAGAATATAATCAGTATCATAGGTTGATATCATAAAAATTGAAATTTTAACCTCTTTAAGAATTGCAGAAATATCTGCAATTACCCCTATAAGTGAAAAATCCAGGGGTCCTTCAATTTTGAATAACCGCCAGTCATTGCTGCTGGCACTCCAATCTGAAATATGATCGGTTTGGGCAGTAACTACCGAAAGCTCTTCATCTGTTCTGGTTACCGAGCAGAATTCTGATGAATAAATCCAATCCGGCAAAACGGAGTCTTTTTGAAATTTATAAATTGAATATTTTTTTGTTGAGAGGATTAAATTATATGTCATACTTTTATTTTAATGCCTATTTGAGTTCCATTAAAATGTCCCTGAATTTTTTTTGATTTTTTAATGGTAGAAACGCCGGATCGCTTTCTATTAATTTTCTATTGTTAAAACCCAGTTTAATTGCCTTTTCAAGCGATTTCAATGAGTTATCCGTATCATTATCGAGTGCATAAACTTTCGCCAGTAAAAACTGTATGGAATTGTCTTTAGGTTCAACCATTGACTGCACCTGGTAACATATTGAAGCTGCTTTAAACTGTTTTAAACTAAAATAGGTTCTCCCGGTTTCAAAACAAACTGTATTTAATAGCATCAATACCCTTGAAGCTGTTAACTGATTATTTGTGTCTTTTGTTGTTTCCAGGTATCTGAGCATTTTGATCTGGGACGAAACCGAAATGCGAATACTATCCGGTAACGATCCGGCTCTTGCCTGCTTTAAAACTTTAGAAATGAGATTATTTTGCATCTCCAGCTCCCATTCTCTGTTTTTATTCCAATTCCTGAGTGCTTTGATATAACCACTGGATTTTTCCAAACTATCCAGTGTCTCATTAAGTTTCATTGAAGTAACATGATTAGGGAAATCTTTGATAAGATATTCAAAAGCCAGGGCTGATTCTGTCAATTTCCCGTTTTTTAAAAGCAATCGGGCTTTTCTATTATATTTTTCAAATAGTGCATTTATAAATGCAGGATTTTTGATCTTAGTCCCCTTATTCATTGCCTGTAACTCCATCCATTCAACAGCTTCCAGCAATAAATCGGATGATGGCCAGCTATGCCCTCCATTAAATATCCTGATTTCAATATTCATTCCCAGGTTATCCATCTTTTTTACCAGGTCGCACATTTCGATGTAATTCATATCCCTGTTCCCGACCAGGCCGATATAGCTGAAAGACAGGGTGTTTCTAAAATCACTCTCACCAGGGAATCCTGCACCACAGGCAATCACTCCCGAAACGATTTTATTTTGAAGAGCTATCATTGATGCTATTCTGGATCCTCCTGAAAAACCTGCAGTGTATATTCTGCGGATATCGATGGAAAATCTGTCTTCAACATCGAGAAACAGGGAATTTATAGCTTCAGAAAGTTCATTCTCAGGCAACTGGTTCCTGGAATTATTCGAACAAACAATAATAAAACCAAGCTTTTCTGCCGCCTGAACAAACCCGGAGACAGCTACCTTCCCTCTTGCTCCCGGATCAAACACGAATATAACTGGCCATTTTTTAACATCGGAGTAATTGGTTGGGAGATAAAGAGCATAACTGAATTTTGGATTTGATTTGCATCTTATTGTATCGACTATAATTCCCTTCACCTGGTACTCACTTACATAACCGGCAGATAGATGCTGAATATTGATTGAAAGGAAAATAACTAAGAGGAGAGGAGCTAAAAAATATTTCGTCATTGCCTTTTTTATAATGACCATTATATCAGGGACTACCCTATTTTGTTCTTTCACTAATCCTAGCAATAAACGGCAGGCCGGAATTATAATACCTTAAACTCTTCCCGGTATTAATCTGTTTCATAAGTTATTCAAATTTTATGTTTTTAGTTTCAAATGCAGCACTCAGCCTGATCATAGCCTCGCTTTTAACAGAGTCGGCGTTATTTATTGTGCACCAGAACCGTACTGTAATTGCACAGGTTTCAGGGCTTACCCTGGTATATAGTATTACTGGTTTTTTTTGTGAAATTACATTTGGCATATCAGCGATAGTCCCGTTAATTACTTCATTGATCACATTGGAATCTAGTTCCTTTCCTGCCAGAGAAAACCACACCATAACCCTTTTCTGGTCATTGCTGAAAGTCCAGTTAACAATGTTTTGTGACAGAATATTTCCGTTAGGAATGATAACTTCAGCGCCGTCAGCAGTACTAAGTGTGCTGGCACGCAAGCCTATTTCTTTCACTTTCCCCGATTGCCCGCTTACTTCTATAACATCACCGATCTGAAGCGATCCGTCGAAGATCAGAATAATACCTGAAACGAAGTTGTTAACCACATTCTGCAATCCCATACCGATACCTACACCTAATGCTCCGAGCAGAAATGTGAGCTTATCTATTGGCAATCCTGAAGCTGCAATAGCAAGCAAATAACCACCCACCAATACAAGTAACCTGGTTACGAGCAAGCGCGAGTGCTGCTTTTTGGAAACTGGTGTTGTATCATCGCTTTCGTTACCCGTTTCACCAAATAAAAAGCTTATAAGCTGTTGCAGGATATGTGCGAACCAGATGATGATAAAAAACCATAATACACTGACCAACCTGAAAGAGATACTTCCTATTGTCCTTGGTGTAGTAAGCAGATCTACAACACTGTTTGTTATAGTATGATATAAGTTCAGATTGGATGTAAGCATCATAAACCATAGAAGTATGGCAATAATGGCCAGTGGCATTTTGATTTTTTCAGTAACAATGGAGCTGTCAAAAGGTTTGTTGTAACCCTTTTTCATGCGGCTGGTTTGCAGCTGCAGCAATATAATTTCAATACTGGTCTCAATAAAGACGGGTAAAACTACTGCCTGTGTAAGGGCAAAAACACCGGCAATTCCTAATATACCCGACAGAGATATCCTTCCGTAAAGATTACAGATTATGCCTAAGGCGGATAATATTATCCCTGTTATTGCTGCTCTTTTTATCCATTTAAAGGAACTAATATTTTTGCTGATGTTATTGTAAAACATAAAGGAGAAGACGATAATGCCCACTTGAACAGCCAGCAGGAATAATCTTGAGGCAAGAGTCGGTTCTATTAATAAATAAATAATTGCATCAACAATAAATAATGCCACCAGAATCAACCAGATCAACCTGAAATTCAGGTTTTCTTTTTTGAAGAAGATGACAGATGAAACAGCAAGCAATAGCAGGTGCTCAAAGGCTATATATGAAGTTGGCGCATATGCATCAAAAAAAGGCATCAGGCAGAGCAACAGAACCAGCAGGGATAATACAGGGTAGCTGCCTAGATATTCCAGGTGCAAAAAACTAAATGTGCCACTTTGCTCCCGGAGTGATTTTAAAATCTTTCGTTTTAAAAATAACCAGATAAACAACATGGTCGCCAGGAAGAGTACGAGCGTCCTTTGACCGGACGTCTGGCTGAAATAATAAGCAATTGCCTTTTGTTCGCTGCCCAGCATGCTCATAACTCTTTTTGATGAATCATTGGCGGTAGTGTCTGTTTGAGTTTTTTGCCATAAACTATTTACCTCAGGTCCGAAAAGCTGCTTCCCTGCTTTATCCAGCCTGACATCCATCATATTCAGCATGTTGGATAAATTCATCGAATTATCCGCCATTTTAACTTTCAGAACGTTCAGTGTATCGACATTGGCTTTTGCTGTGCTGTCGGTCCTGATCCATTTTCGCTCCAGACGGACGAGTTTCATATGTAGGGTTTTCTTGGCAGAGCTGTCTGCATTTAAAACACGAAAAACCGAATCCGATAGAGCTTTTCTCAGGCCAAGTTTTGCATTATAAACCCTGTTATAAGTCTTAATAAGACGTGATTGTATCTTATTGTTTTCTTCATCCAGATTATATGCAAAACTTTGATACAGGTAAAGGTTTTTAATATTGACCACTGAATTTCTGCCTCTTGAATTTTGACGGATAAGCCGTAGGTCGATAGTCATTTTGTCAACCCTTCTTTTCATGCGAATGACTTCGAACCCTAAATTAGCGCTGTCCCTGATGGAATTTAAATCATCATTTACGCGTTCAATGCTCATTATATAATCGCTCGATGTAAGAGAATCTACAGCCAGTACCGGTTTCTTTTCTATTGATTGTTTGTATATTCCGTCTTCCGGATTGATTTTAGTCTTTGTTCTTTTGGATACAACATCTTGTATTGACTGATGATTATCTGATATTGGGGTTTGTTTGTGTTTTTGTTGGGCTAAAACAACAAAGCCAAAACAGATAAGTATAACAAAAAGGATAATTCGTTTCATGGGTCACTTGTATTGAAAAAGGAATATTCAATTATAACAAATGTTTTGCTGACGGCTAAAGCAATATTAAAATTTTAAACAGCACAACAAAACTATACAAATATTAGGAATGAGGTTGCTTTTCATGAGAGAATTAGGCGAAAGGTATTGCAGGAGCCTTACAGCCATAAGATGCGTTAGCGTATCAACAACGGTGCGCAAAGTCCAATTATCAGGCTATTTACTTTTATAGCCTGTTTGGAAAATAAAAAATAATTCCTGGTATTAATATAATTCGTTGTGGGAGATGATGATTTATATTTTTGATATTCTTCATAAACTTTTCTTTAAAAATTTAAAGTTTATTTTGGGGTGAGGAATCGATTATACCAGCACAGCGAAACATCAGCATAGCAATATTTCTCCGAACCGATAAGTTTGGTACTAAAGAACTTCTTATCTGTCATTTTTGCGATCTGAATGCCTGTTTTATCAATACCAAAATTGTAGGCTGTTGCAAGGAACTTTAAGAGCCTTATTTCATCCATCCTGTTAACATTAAATTTCTTTTCACAAATTCTGATAAATGTTATCAGATAAATGACCTGGCTTTCAGCATCTTCAAGATCTCTTATAATTGACCTCCTGTATTCTTTAATGTCCTCATAATCAGTGACTGCTTTAAATGTTATTCCTTGACGGCGTCCCAGATAAGCTGATGATTCATCACGGATAGTCTCAGCAAAAGAAGGCTTCATCTGGAAAACTCCGATTGAAAAGTCGGCATAATCCTCACCCAGGTTTACATATAGTGCTTTAAGTAATGATATCTCCATTTTATCGCGCAATGCTGAATAACGGATAAGTTCAGGGAAAACAACGGAGATTGCGAGAGGATAGGAGATGTGATTCTTTTCGATCAAAGGTTTGATCCACTGCCTGTTTTCTTTTTCAAAGGCCTCTGCTTTTTTCCAGTCCTCACCAAATACCTCAGCATAGTTGAGTGATTGCGATCTCGATGGTTGAGAAAAGAGAATATATAACAGAATAGCTAAAAGTACTCTTTCTGAGTATATTTTAAGTTTTTGAATATTGATCATCATTAAATATCGGAGCCACTAAAAGGGTATCTTACACTGCATAAGTGAATTCCTCTTTGGAGAATAATACATATAAGCAATATAAACCTGTCCGCTAACTTTCAACAGATGAGGATTAAACAGGTCAGACATTGTTGTTCCATCACTGAATTTCAATGTGCCGTAATTGTATATAGCATATTTTGTATTTGCTGTATTTACAAACAGATCCTTAGCCCCGTTATCTTCGGGTTTAAGTGTGAGAAGGACTTTGTTAGACAAGTCAATTACTTTATCATAAGTTGTTAAAAGAATATCATCATATTTTACATTGTTGTTTAAGGTCCCTCCTACGGATTTGAGCGGATCGTAGTTTACACCCTGAATATTTGTAACAAGTTTTGGCAATGTACTCATCGGGCCGCCGCCAGCCTGAATTTTTTGCATCATCTGCTGTGAGTATTTCATTGACAGGTCCATTTTCTCCTGGTCTGTTTTAGCATTCTTTATGGCTTCTTCCATCTTTTTTCCCTCAGCTTCACTAACAGGGACATTTTCAATTACAATAGCAGCAAATTTATCTTTTGATTTTGCCACCTTGAAATCATTTATCTGACTGTATGGACCATAACTTTTCCCACCAAACTTGATGAGATATTTTTCACCTGAACTGCTTATAAATTCATTATTTGCCCATGCCTTTGCTGATTTGGAGTCAACCTCGTTATCGATTTCGTCAAAGCCTTTTAATCTTGCATCGCCTGCTTTGATTGGTCCCTGTGAAGTGCCATCCTTCCCGATATAATAATCACCGGTTATTTTGTCTTTTATCAGTACGGCTCCATCCTCTCTGACACTGATCGTTATCTCAGAATAATCGAGTTTCAGGTTTCCGCCGAGACCAAGTATAAGCTCAGCATTATCACATGCACACTTTGGCTCAGGTTCCTGATTTGCAGCTTTTGTTCCTGTCTCTGGTTTCCCGCTTGCCTGATTGGTCACCGATTTTGAAACTTTATTCAACAACCGGCCCACCTGGGCATTCCCCGGGGTTGCCAAAAAAAGAAATAATGCAAGTAAAAATAGAATCGACTTTTTCATAGGTTAGGCTTTAATTTATTCTCAAATATAATTATAACTTTTTAAGACAGATACAAGTATAAGCTTCAAATTACCTTTTAATATGGCCAAATTTTTTTCAGAATACCGGGTGAATTGAATAGAAGGGTTGTTAGAGCTAATAACTCATACTAAAGGTCATTCCATCTCCTCCGTTATTTCCAAACCGGGGATTGACAACATTATTATAAATAGATCCAAAGGTATATGTTAGCCCAAAGCTTGTAAAGAAAGAATACTGGGTTGCCATTTCTTTCCTTTGAAGAAGTATCTGATCCAGAGGTACATCTCCTTTAACCAGACCGAGCTGGTCATGAATAAGTGAAGCGCTTCCTCCAAGATTGATTGACAATCCTTTTGCAATGCGAAGAGTAAGAAACCCATTTATATAAAGATTATTTTTTGTCCAGTCGTAAAGATAATTGCTGTATCCGATGCTTACGTCAATGTTTCCCCATTTCTGAACAATCTCATAAGAGGCTGTAATTGAGTGAGTCCATAAAGGTTCTTTCAATTTATTATAGATCGTGGTGTCAATATAATTTACAAAACTGTAACCGGCAGTATATAAAATTCTCAGTTGGCGTCTTGTTGATTCTGAATAGGGAAACAGGTCATATTCAATGCCGGGCATCAGTGAATACCTAAACCTTTCATTACTGTACCTGGAAGCACCGACACGGGTCGTTCCTCCTAATGACCAGTGCTCTGAAACGCTTTTTACAATGAGAACATTGACAGATTTTGATGAACTGGTGCTGAATATTGTAGTTGTATCATCAATGACATATTTATCATTACTCTGACTCAAATTTGATCTGATGTTTATCTTCAAATCTTTAGTAATTCTGCTTGCAGATATATTTCCGGATAAATAT
>Ga0302296_1001826_pt1 | contig 14752 bp, 13 predicted proteins | sample III_Fen_N3_1_FD_194546 | JGI IMG/M metagenome (GOLD analysis project Ga0302296, IMG submission 194546) | Peat permafrost microbial communities from Stordalen Mire near Abisko, Sweden - III_Fen_N3_1 | ecosystem: Environmental > Terrestrial > Soil > Wetlands > Permafrost | place: Sweden: Abisko... | reverse complement strand
ATCTTCAAGTACATGAAACGGGTGGAAGATTCTCGCCGATTGACCGAAAAAATGTTCCTGAATACCATTATTCAAACCGAAGAAAAAGAGCGAAAACGTTTTGCTAAAGACCTGCACGACGGACTCGGTCCACTTCTTTCGAGCGTAAAAATGTCAGTTTCTTCTTTGGCTCATATGAAACACGACGAGGCATCGCGTGAGATTGTTGAGAATACTGAGTTGGTTATTAATGAAGCCATAAAGGGGTTGAAAGAAATTTCGGACAATCTGAGCCCTCATATCCTGAATAACTTTGGATTGGTCAGGGCACTAAGCAACTTTACTAACAAGATCAACATTACAAAAACCATCAGGATTAACCTGATTACCGAGTTGAAAGATGAACGGTTTGATGCCAATGTTGAAGTTGTTTTATACCGGGTTATTTGCGAATTGATAAACAATACAATTAAACATGCTCAGGCAAAAAAGATTAACATATCTTTGAGTATAGATGACGAATACATAACCATCGTTTACAAAGACGACGGGAAAGGTTTTGATGTGAACAAAATAATTGAACAGCAGGGAAGCAGCGGTATGGGATTTTCAAACATCTATTCGCGCATCAATTCGCTAAAGGGTGAAATAAACATCGAAAGTGAAAATAAAAAAGGAACTCAGGTAACCATTAAAGTGCTAATGCATGAATAGTAATCAAACAAAACGAAAAGTAATTATCGTCGACGATCATACCCTTTTTAGAAACGGGTTACGAATTTTATTAAATACGCTTGAAGATTATCAGGTAGTTGCCGAGGCTGCGAACGGTAAACAATTTCTGGATATGCTCGAAAAAAGTTTGCCAGATTTAGTTTTGCTCGACATCAATATGCCAGTTATGGATGGCATCGAAGCTGCTACTATCGCCCAAAAATTGTATCCCGACCTGAAAATCATCACGCTTTCGATGTACGGTGAAGAAGATTATTACTACAAAATGGTTAATGCCGGAGTGAAAGGTTTTGTGCTGAAAAACTCAGACATTAAAGAGGTAAAAACAGCGCTGGATGTGGTTTATGATGGCGGCTCGTTCTTCTCTTCCGAATTGCTTCAAAATCTGGTTAACAGTCTGAAATCTACCTCGAAAAGCAAAGAATTTCATGCCGAACTATCGGAGCGCGAAATGGAAATTCTGATTCTCATTTGTCAGGGATTATCGAACCAGGAAATTGGAGATAAACTATTCATCAGCAAACGTACGGTTGACAAGCACCGCGCTAACATCCTCGAGAAAAGCGAAAGCAAAAACACCGCGCAACTGGTAGTTTATGCCATAAAAAATAAATTAGTGGAACTGTAAACAGAGAAAAAGGGAAACAATTTTGCTATTCCAATTCAGTTGACTCTTGCCGTGGTTTTGATTTCCGAAACTTATTTTTGATTTTAACCAGAAATTCTTTGCCGATCAGGAAAATGCTGAGGTAAAAGGTAATCTCTCCGGCAATAACCAATCCGGTCGTGATTCCGGCAATCTTACCAACTGAAAAGCCCAGAAAAGGAACCACCGGAATCATCAGCCAGATCAGGATTGAGATTCCAAGTATAATATAACCAGCCAGTTTCGCCATCGTTTGATTTGATTTTTTAAACATATTCTTTTGCTATCTCCAGCGCTTGCTGTCCATATGAAACACCAAACAGTAAGTAATGGTTCAGAACGTGGTAAAGCTGATATAACCGATTTCGTTCTTTCCAACCTTGCGGAAGTGGAAATTCTTCCTGATAAGCACCCCAAACAGTCGAAGAAAACCCACCAAACAACTTCATCATTCCCAGTTCCATTTCACGGTCGGCATAGTAACAGGCAGGATCAATCAATGCAGGACCATTTGCCGTGTACATGTAATTTCCTGACCATAAATCGCCATGAATTAGAGAAGACTGAGTCGAATGAGAAAGGATTAAAGGTATCCGGTTAACCAGTTTTTCGTAGTTTCTCAGTTCTTCCGACGACATTCCACGGGTCGTTTTAATCTGTTGAACCAACGACCAAATCCGCCGCTGTGCAAAAAACTTAGGCCAACTTTCAGTCCACGTATTATCCTGAAGTGTTGTTCCGCAGTAATTGGAGTTGTGAAAACCAAATGCTGAAGCTGTTTTACGATGAAGCTGTGCAATTCCTCGACCCAAACGTTCATCAAATGCTGAAGAATTGCCGGAAGGCTGCAAATATTCCATCAGCAACAATCCTGGAAAATCATCGGACTCCTTGCTCCAAATCACTTTCGGAATGATCAAAGATGAGCCAGCCAAACTCATTTCATTCAATCCGATGGCTTCTTTCATAAACATATCAGTAGGAGCAGAAGCATTCCACTTCAGGAAAAAATCGCCGACCGATGTACTGATTCTCACCGAATTATTGATACATCCACCACCCACTGATCGAGAATCAATTAATCGAACCAACGAGTCATAATGAGTGGCCAGTTTCTCGATGCACAACTGAATGATCACTTTTTCGCTAAAGTATGCCATGAACATATTCAATTTGATAGCACAAAACAAACCCTTTTAAAGCTAGAAAAGCCGTTTCTGAACGAATCAGAAACGGCTTTCTACGTATAAAAATCCTTATTTATTCAGCAAAAATTGCTTGAAATCAGCGAATTCAGTGCTTAACTGGATCGATAACTTTTCGCCCTTCATAAACGCCGCAAGTTTCTCCGGAAGTACAACCGTTCCTTCGCCCAAAACACTTTCAACCGTTTCGGTGAACTTAGCCGGATGAGCGGTTTCAAGAAAAACTCCCACTTCATCAGCTTTAAGATCTTCTTTCAGCGCACGATAACCAACCGCTCCATGTGGATCAAGCATGTAGTTTTCTTCAGCAAAAACCTGTTTCATGGTTTCGCGTATTTCATTGTCAGAGTAGCGATATCCAACCATATCATTCGAAATATCCTGATGCGAATGGTTGTACAATTCAAGAATGCGGGCAAAATTACTTGGTGTACCAACATCCATTGCGTTCGCAATAGTTGACACTGAAGCCATGGGATTATATTTACCCGATTTCAGGTATTTGTAAACAACATCATTCTCGTTATTTGCAGCGATAAACCGCTTAACCGGCAATCCCATGAATTTGGCAAACAATCCGGCAGTCAGGTTTCCGAAATTTCCACTAGGTACCGAAAATACGATATCATTCTCAACTCCGGCTTCACGCAAACGTGCATAGGCATTAAAATAGTAAAAAGCCTGTGGAAGGAAACGCGCCACATTGATCGAATTGGCTGAAGTCAGAACCATTGCCTCATTCAATTCATTATCGAGAAATGCCGATTTAACAAGACGCTGACAATCGTCAAACGTACCATCAATTTCAAGTGAGGTAATGTTTTTTCCAAGCGTAGTAAACTGTTTTTCCTGAATATCGCTTACCAAGCCTTTCGGATACAGCACATAGACTTTAATTCCGGGAACTTCATAAAACCCATTAGCAACAGCACTTCCAGTATCGCCTGAAGTGGCGACCAACACATTAACTTCTTTCTTGAAACCCTGAAGAAAATAGCGCAGCAAGCGAGCCATAAAGCGGCCGCCTACATCTTTAAACGCCAATGTTGGTCCATGAAACAATTCAAGTGAGTACATCGAATCGTTAACCTTTACAACAGGGCAATCAAAACTTAGGGTGTCGTAAACAATGTCTTTTAAGATTTGCTCAGGAATATCTTCACCGAAGAATTTTTTGGCAACTTCAAACGAAATCTCCTGAAAACTTAAATTCTGAATTGTTTCAAAGAAATCAGGCTTAAATTCGTTGATGCTCATAGGCATAAACAGTCCGTTATCGCTTGCCAATCCTTTAGTAACTGCCTCCATTAGCGATACAGGTGAAACAGTTTTATTCGTGCTAAAATATTTCATTTCAGATGTTCAAGGTTCAGGGTTTAAAGTTAAAAATAGAAGGGAAGCCCTACCTGATTTAACGTTAAATAATTCTTAGTTAATTGATATTTTTATTCAGAAGTGCTTTCATAAACTCATCACCTTTCAATGTACCGTATGAACCCTTCGCAACTTCAAATTCGTCATAAAACTGCGCTGCATCTGGGGTTTCCCCTGGTTTATAAATAATAAATGGAACAGCTTCGCGTGTATGAATCTTGGTTGCACAAGGCGTAGGATGATCGGGCAAAACAGCAATTGTAACTGGTTCATCCATTTTTTCCGTTTCTTCAACCAGATATTTTACGATGCGTGAATCCAAATAACCAATGGTTTTCGTTTTCAGCTCCACATCACCTTCATGACCGGCTTCATCACTGGCTTCCACATGCAAATACACCAAATCATGATCTTTTAAGGCTTCAATTGTTGCTTGAGCTTTTCCTTCGTAATTGGTATCATACAAGCCAGTTGCACCTTCCACTTTAATAACGTCCATACCAGCATAAACACCTATTCCTTGAATTAAATCAACCGCTGAAATAACAGCCGATTTTTCAATTCCGAAAAGTTCTTTCAATGTTGGCATTTGAGGCTTATAGCCTGGCGACCAGGGCCAGATGCTGTTTGCAACATCTTTCCCTGCTTCTTTTCGTCTCAGGTTTACAGGATGTTCAGCCAGCAATGCCTGTGAACGCAAAATCAGGTAGTTAAGCAATTTGGCGGTAGCAACAGATTCCTCATTTTCTGCTTCAATCAAACAAGGGCGAAATGGTTTTCCCGGAACGTCGTGTGGCGGAGTGCAATCCATGTACTTTTTCCCTCCCTTAATGACCAGCAAATGCCGGTACGAAACACCTGGATAAAACCGGATGATTTCGTTGCCCAGTTTCTTGTTCAGAAATTCAATCAACTCGTAGGCCTCAGCATTTGAGATGTGGCCGGCAGAGTGATTCTTTATATTTTCATTTTCAAGAGTAAGCAAATTACAGCGCAGAGCGAGATCGTTTTCTTCAAGAGTCACACCAATACTGGCAGCTTCAAGCACGCCGCGACCTTCAAACACCTGATGCACATCGTAACCCAAAACCGACATATTTGCAATTTCACTTCCAGGGTGCATATCCTCCGGAACCGTTTTCAGAAGGCCTGTCCTACCCTTTTTAGCCAGACTGTCAATCACTGGTTTCTCGGCCATCTGAAGCGGAGTCTTTCCGCCGTATTTAGCCAATGGCTCATCAGCCATCCCATCTCCCAAAACAATTATATATTTCATATTAATCAATTTTCAAATAGTATCAAGCTTCAAGTATCAGGTATCAAGAACTTAAATTAGCGAATAAAGTTCAACAGTTGTCAAAATCTTGATACTTATAACTTATTTCCTTTTTAGATGTTCGAAACCCTGATAATATCAGCGAAAACCCCGGCAGCAGTTACTGCAGCGCCAGCGCCATATCCTTTAATAATCATCGGATATTCAAGATAACGTTCGGTATTAAACATTACCAGATTGTTCGATCCCTGAAGATCAGCAAACGGATGGTTTGCCGGGATTTGCTGAAGCCCAATTTCAGCTTTTCCATCTTCAAATTTGGCTACAAAACGCCAGAATAGACCTTCAGCTACCAGCTTTTTTCGGTTGGCCTCAAATTCCGCATCCATTTCTGGTATATTTTTCCAGAAATCGTCAACGCTTCCTTCGAAATACTTTCCAGGAATAAAGGTGTTGATTTTAATGTCTTTCATATCGAACTGATGACCCGATTCGCGAACCAGAATCAGTAGCTTCCGGGCTACGTCAACGCCGCTCAGGTCGATGCGGGGATCGGGCTCTGCAAATCCCTGATCTTTGGCCATCCGGATGGTTTTACTCAATGGAACTGTTTCACTAATAGTATTGAAAATAAAGTTAAGTGTTCCTGATAAAACAGCTTCAATTTTTACGATGGTATCGCCCGAATTGACCAAATCGTTCAACGTGGTAATAATCGGCAAACCAGCGCCAACATTGGTTTCAAAAAGAAATTTAGCGCCTTTTCGTTTGGCGGTTTTCTTCAGAAGCGCGTAATTTTCGTAGTCGGACGAAGCGGCTACTTTATTAGCTGTTACAATAGAAATATTGGCATTCAGTAATTCAAAATATAATCCGGCAGCCTGATCGTTAGCTGTACAATCAACAAAAATTGAATTATACATATTCAGGCCAATAATTTCATTTTTAAAGTTTTCGAGGCTCGAAACCTGTCCTTTAGTTGTCATCTTTTCACGGAAAGTCTCGATATCAATGCCCTCGCGGTTGAACAACATTTTTTTGGAGTTGGCTACTCCGGCGAGTTTAATTTTGAGGTGTTTTTCTTTCAGCAACTTAGGTTGTTGTTGTTTGATTTGTTCAAGCAAATTACCGCCCACCAAGCCAATTCCTAACAGGAAAACGTTCAACTCAACATTTTCTGAAAGGAAGAACGATTCGTGAACTACATTCAGGGTTTTGCGCAAATCCGAGATTTTAACCACCCACGAAATATTTAATTCAGAAGCTCCCTGTGCAATGGCAATGATGTTTATGCCATTTTTACCGATGGTATTGAACAATTTTCCGGCGACACCCGTCGCGTGCTTCATGTTTTCACCAACAATAGCCACGATCGCCAGATTCTCTTCAATCGTGATTTTGTTGATCTGGTCGAGTTGTATTTCCCGATCAAATTCTTGTTGGATGGCTGCCTCAGCTTTTGATGAACTGGATGAATCGATGGCAAAACTGATCGAATTTTCTGAAGAAGCCTGCGAAATCAGGATGACATTCACGTTCTGACGGGCCAACGCGCCAAAAAGACGGGCAGAAATGCCGGTGACACCCACCATTCCCAATCCCTGAATGGTAATGAGGGTAATGTTTGAAATGGACGAAATACCTTTGATTGGCAAGTCTTTCCCATTGAGCTTGCTATCGGTAATTAAAGTTCCTTCGTTTTCAGGTTCCATCGTATTCTTAATCCTGACCGGAATTCCCTTTTTGTAAACCGGAAGAATGGTTGGCGGATAAATGACCTTCGCACCAAAATGTGAAAGCTCCATCGCTTCCGAATAACTCAACGTTTTAATTGTGTATGCTTTACTAATCACGCGTGGATCGGCAGTCATAAAACCATTCACATCAGTCCAGATTTCGAGCGATGCCACATCCATGGCTGCGGCTAAAATAGCGCCAGTATAGTCGGAACCTCCCCTTCCCAAAGTTGTGTATTCGCCAGCTTCGTTGCTCGAAATAAACCCTGGGACAATTGCGATTCCCGAAAATGATTTAAAGGCTTCCTTAATCAATCCATTAGTTGTGGAAAAATCAACAATGGCTTTACCAAAATCGCTGTTGGTCCTGATTAATTTACTTGAATCAAACCATTTTGATTCAGGAATATATTCTGAAATAATGAGTGATGACAAGCGTTCGCCAAAGCCACCGATTTTATCGAGTGTTTTCGGAGTAAGTTCTCCTATTAAAGAAACCCCATGAATGATTCGTTCAAGTTCTTCAAGCAGAATTGTGGTTTTATCCTTAACTTCTGCTTGTTTTTCAGCAACAAATAGTTTTTCAATCGTTTGGTAGTGGCGAGTGTTTATTTCCGTCAATTCAGCCTGAAAGTATTCGGTTCCAATCGCAGCCATTTTTGCTGCACTCAAAATTTTGTCGGTAATTCCACCCAATGCAGAGACTACAACTATCACATCGTCTTCCTGTCCCTTCAGGATGTCTTTTACCTTCTGAATATTCTCAGCACTTCCAACAGAAGTACCTCCAAACTTTAAAACTTTCATAATTCTAGAATTAACGGAAAACTTAAATTCTACAAGCATTTCAAGCTTCCGGATTGATATTTATTATAAACGAACTACGCATCCAAAGAATTTATCTTAAATCGTGGCAAAAGATACGACTAAAAAAAATCCGGGTCTAACAGCACAGCTGTCAAACCCGGACATGACTGTATTTTTAAACTTTATTTAATTTAACGTTGCCGTTGAGGTGATCGTTTCAAATATTTTAGCTTCCAACTCCTGAGCTAATTCTGGATTGTCGCGAAGTACCAGTTTTACTGATTCACGTCCTTGTCCAAGCTTGGTTTCGCCATAACTAAACCATGATCCGGCTTTCTTAATCACATTGAGTTCGACACCCATATCAATAATTTCGCCAGTTTTGGAAATTCCTTCGCCATACATAATATCGAATTCGGCCTTTTTGAATGGTGGAGCCACCTTATTTTTTACAACTTTAACACGGGTATGGTTTCCCTGAGCTTCTTCACCATCTTTAATCTGACCAATACGACGAATATCCAAACGTACCGAGGCATAAAATTTCAGTGCATTTCCACCAGTAGTTGTTTCAGGATTACCAAACATGACACCGATTTTCTCGCGTAACTGGTTGATGAAAATAACACAGGTTTTGGTGCGGTTTATGTTGGCAGTTAATTTACGCAATGCCTGAGACATCAAACGAGCCTGAAGACCCATTTTCGAGTCTCCCATTTCGCCTTCAATTTCGGCTTTTGGAGTCAAGGCTGCCACTGAATCAATAACGATAATGTCCACTGCTCCCGAACGAATCAGGTTGTCAGCAATTTCCAAAGCTTGTTCTCCATTATCGGGTTGCGAAATCAGCAATTCGTTAATATCAACCCCTAATTTGGCAGCATATCCCGGATCAAATGCATGTTCAGCATCAATAATAGCGGCAATTCCTCCAGCTTTTTGAGCTTCGGCAATGGCGTGAATGGCTAAAGTCGTTTTACCTGAAGATTCAGGCCCATATATTTCAATAATTCTTCCTTTCGGATAACCACCTACGCCCATTGCAATGTCTAATCCAATTGAACCGGATGAGATTGATGGGATTTCTTCAACCACTCGGTCGCCTAACTTCATAATCGAGCCTTTGCCATAGCTTTTCTCGATTTTATCCATTGTCAACTGTAGCGCTTTCAGCTTCTCGATGTTCTGTTTTGATTTTTCCTCGTTTGCCATATTGCTATATATCTAATGCTTTTATAATTTGATCAGTGTGATTATTTGTGTCAACCTTTTCGAAAATTTCTTCAATTATTCCAATTTCATTAATGACAAAAGTGGTTCTCAAAACACCCATATACTTCTTGCCATACATGCTTTTTTCGCCCCAAACACCATAAGCCTTTAAAATTTCCAATTCCGGATCTGCAATCAGGTTAAACCTGAAGTGAAACTTATCGGCGAACTTCTTGTGAGAAACAACTCCATCGGGGCTAACTCCGACAACTTCATAGCCTTTTGTCAACCAAGCCTGATAATTGTCATTCAGATTGCAGGATTCTGCTGTGCAACCCGGGGTATTATCTTTCGGATAGAAGTACAAAATAAGCTTTTTACCTTTGAAATTTTCCGATGAAACTTTCTCATTGTTTTGATTCAACCCATGAAATTCAGGAGCTTTATCACCTTTACTTAAAGATGTCATTATTGAATGTTTTTAAGTTAGACAAATATACTTGAAAAATTGATATGATTCAGTCACATCAAAACGTTGTTAATAAAATAAACCAGCGCTTTCGTATCAGGTGCTAGCTACATTTTTCGTATTTTTAATGCCGAATAAAACACACTCTGAATATGTTAATTCGTTTCACAACAACCATAAAAACAACACTCATTCTCCTATTGTTTACAACTGGTGGATTAAATTTATATGCTGGCAATTCATTTATTTACCTGCATCAAAATGACACGATTATCACTTCAAAACCAGCAATTTCGCAATCAGATGCATTTAATCTTCCTGAAAATTTGAGTAAGGAAACAATTGATTTTCAAATAAACTCTGAGATCACTTATTTTCGGTTCAGTCACTTTATAAAATCTGAATCGAAAAAGATCTTTTATACCGCCTGGCAAAAAGAGAAAGAAGTCGATAAATTGTCTTCACAAACCGATAGTTTACGAAAATTATATTCAAACTCTTCCGACGATCAGAAAGAAAGAATTTCAACACGCATTTTAAAAGCTGAACAGCAACTATTAAACTTGAATGTAGAAATACCAGCTTTATACTATCAAGTCCGGAATATAGAAAACCAATATTGGCAGTCAGCCTCTGCTGGTGAAAAAACAAAGTTTCAAGTGAAAATAAAGCTGTACAAAGACAGCGTTCAACTGGCAACTGCCGCATTAAGCAAGCAAATTCAGGTAGATACATTCACATATTACAAGGCTGAAGCAAAACCTGTTGCCAATGCCGAGCCTGTTTCTGCAATAACGTACAAAATTCAGGTGGGTGCTTATAAAGGAAAATTGCCTGATGCTGCAGCCAAATCGTTAAAGAAACTGGGCATGTTGAGAAAAGTAGAAACTTACAAGGATGAAAAGGGTATTACACTTTATACAACCGGCAGCTTAAAACGTTATCAGGAAGCCTTAACTTTGCAAAGTCAGGTTAAACTGGAAGGGATAAAGAACGCATCCATTGCCGCATATAATAAAGGTAAAAGAATTACTTTGGATGAGGCCATGAAATTAAACAATGAACCAAACAAACCATAAGTAATTTTCCATGAAACAAAAGGCCATGAAAATTGTATTATCTATAGCTTTCTGTTTAAGAATTCAATTGAAATTCAAATAATTAAAGCTCGACCGATTTTGATTTATTAATTCAATTATATGATCTAAAGCAATGTCTTCAAAAATAGCTCCACATAAAGAAAATGATGAAGAACATGATATTCGGAACAAAAAGGAAAAGTTCCTTGTTCTTCATAACGATGATTATCACACCTTCGACTATGTGATTGATGCTTTAATCACTGTTTGTGAACACGATATGATTCAGGCTGAACAATGTACTCTTCTGGTGCATTATAAAGGCAAATGTGACGTAAAAAAGGGAAGTTTTTCGTATCTTAGACCAATGAAAAACGCTCTGGCTCAAAAAGATCTCAGGGCAACCATCGATTAATCCTGAATTATGAATTTCCTGATCATTATCTTCCTGATTATTTTAGGTATTGTTTTGTTGCTGATTGAGGTCACCATTTTGCCCGGAATTACAATTGCCGGAGTCGGGAGTTTTCTTGTACTTGTCTATAGTGTTTACCTGGCATTTACCACATATGGATCTCTGATCGGCTTTTTAACCCTTGCTTTTGTTTTGATTGTTGCACCGCTGTTCGTTTATAAGCTGTTCAAAGGTAAGACTGGCAAATCCATGGTACTCAACACTGTTCTACATGGGTTTGTAAACGAAATTAATCCTGAAAAGGTTAAAGTCGGCGATATTGGTATCACTATTGGCCGCTTGGCACCAATGGGGAAAATAAAAGTGAACGATGAAGTTGTTGAAGTACGGTCAACCGGCACTTTCGTAAATCCGGGAGAAAGAGTAAAAATCATTAGTATTGAAAAATCATTAGTTACAGTTGAACCTTTAAACCAATAAAAATGGAACAAATTCAAGGTCTTGGAGTATTTGGATTGATCATCGGGATTTTTATTCTTATGGTCATACTTTTGTATTATATACCGGTTGGACTGTGGTTTTCAGCCCTCGTTTCGGATGTTCGTATTTCGCTTTTACAGTTATTCCTGATGCGCTTCCGAAAAGTACCGCCATCGGTAATTGTAAGGGCTTTAATTGAAGGAACAAAAGCAGGATTAGTATTAAACCGCAACGAACTGGAAGCTCATTATTTGGCTGGAGGACATGTTGAAAAAGTGGTACATGCTTTGGTTTCGGCTCAAAAAGCGAACATCGAACTTAGTTTCAAAATGGCTACTGCTATTGATCTTGCCGGTCGTGATGTATTTCAGGCTGTGCAAATGTCGGTAAATCCAAAAGTAATTGATACGCCACCTGTAGCAGCTGTTGCCAAAGACGGTATTCAGTTGATTTGCCGCGCCAGGGTAACTGTTCGCGCCAACATCAAACAATTGGTTGGAGGAGCTGGGGAAGAAACTGTGTTGGCCCGTGTTGGTGAAGGCATTGTATCTTCCATCGGATCATCACATACACATAAAGCGGTATTGGAAAACCCTGATTCAATCTCGAAAGTTGTTCTCGGAAAAGGATTGGATGCCGGAACTGCATTTGAAATACTTTCGATTGACATTGCCGATATCGATATCGGTAAAAATATCGGGGCAGGATTACAAATGGATCAGGCAGAAGCTGATAAAAATATTGCTCAGGCAAAAGCCGAAGAGCGCCGCGCCATGGCCGTTGCACTTGAACAGGAAATGAAGGCAAAAGCTCAGGAGGCACGTGCCAAAGTTATCGACGCTGAAGCTCTGATTCCAATGGCAATTGCAGAAGCTTTCCGGTCAGGAAATCTTGGGATTATGGATTACATGAAGTATAAAAATATCATGGCAGATACTTCAATGCGCGATTCTATTGCAACCGAAGAACAAAATAAAAAGAAGAAATAATTTATAAACAAACGAAAAAACCTTGTCGCAAAACGGCAAGGTTTTTTTATGGGCATTTGTCACCTACAAATGAACAGTTGGGAGTCTGAACTGAAAGGATTTTATTTAAAAAATTTATCAGCAAACCTGATATACTGTTGCCAGTCGTACAGCGTCAAATCATGTTTCCCGGAGCGGATGTGGTAACCGATTGTGCCCATAACCGGATGATTAACCTCAGGCATTTCTTTAACAGGAAGTCCTTCCACACCAAGCAATTCATAAACAGCCGAAGCATATTTTGCCGATAAAAACTCACCTCTCGGATCAGACCATTTGTCGTCTTCGGCACTAGCAATATACAATGGACGTGGCGCTATCAAAGCCAAAAGCATGTGTTGATCAACCGGTAAGTCGGCTTCCTTATCGTTGTATTTTTTAAAATTATCACAAAACCAATAAGGGAAATTGGTATTTATTAACTGAATGGTTTCGCCAAATTTTCTCCTAAAGAGTGCGGCACCACCACAACCCGACTCGTTTGAAATAACCATCGCAAACCGTTGATCGTTCGCACCGGCCCATAACGCCGCTTTACCTAATCTTGAATGACCTAAAACAGCTACTTTTTTTGAATCTACAAGAACATCCGTTTCCAAATAATCTAAAACTCTGGATAATCCCCAACTCCATGCAGCTATTGAGCCCCATTCATCGGATTTTGGCTGGGTTTGGTTTTCCCGATAAAAAAATGATTCAATACCATCCGTTGAATCATTTTTATCTGGATCAATATCGCCATAATATACGGTTACCAAGCCATACCCGGCTTTAATGATTTTTTCAACCGGCCAGCTATTTGAAGCTGTACCCCTCGATTGTTCTGTAACCTGATTATTCATTATTCCGATTGAGGGATCGTTGGAAACCCATGATTCGGTTAAGCGAATATTGGGATCGTCGTAGACCGTATGATTTCCTGAAAAATTATAAGCCAGAAAAACTGGTACCTTCTGTTCTGATTTGGGCAGGTACATTAACACATTGACCTCCAGAGTGCGGTCATCTTTTCTGAAAAACAAGGATAATTGCTTACGAACGGCTGATCCATGAACTGCATCAGTTGAGGTTTCCCAAATTTTCACATCACTAATATCCAATTTCCCGGGAACTTTTCCATAAACCTCTTCTGTGAATTTATTTAAAATATCAGGACGTTGTTTCTTGAACCAAACCTCAGCCGATTTTACTTTACCGCCTTTAAATCGGGTTAATACGTTTGGAAGCTTATATTCCGGAACGTTTGCTTCATCAGAAATCACATTTGCCTGCTGAGCATGTCCATTATTAAGAATCAGGAAGGAAATAATAATTAAGAATACAAATTGCTTCAAGTTTTTTTTGTTTTGAAAGTTTAGTTCCTAAAGATATAAATCTTTGAACTTTTCTTTCCTATCCTGAAGATTTTGAAACAGAAAAATTTAATTATATGAAGTTCTAATTTGGATATTCCAGCGGTTCAATTTCACCGGTAGCAACCCTGAGCGCATTTAAAGCCAATGCTTCCAGCTCGTCTTCTCCAGGATACACATGAACTTCTGAAATGAATTCAACTTTCGAGGCGATAAATTGTGTCAGGTATTTACTGTAAGCCAAACCTCCGGTGAGTAATATGGCATCGACATAACCATTCAAAACAACTGCCATTTCACCAATTGCTTTGGCAACCTGATAACCCAAGGCATCCTGAATTTCAATGGCTAATTTTTCACCATTTGCGGCTCGATTTTCTACTTCCATAGCATCATTTGTTCCCAGATAAGCCACGTAACCACCTTCGCCAATCACCATCCGGCGAATCTCATCTTTCTGATATTTTTTACTGAAACACAGATCAATCAACTGACCGGCAGGCAATGTTCCACTACGTTCCGGACTAAAAGGGCCTTCGCCGTCCAGGGCATTGTTTACATCAATTACTTTCCCCTTGCAATGAGCGCCAACTGAAATTCCGCCGCCCAAATGAACTACGATCAGGTTTAGTTTTTCATAGTTGCCTCCTGTTTTTTTTGCATGAAGCCGCGCAGTTGCTTTCTGATTCAGTGCATGAAAAATTGAACGTCGTTCAAAAAGCGGATGTCCCGAAAAACGGGCGATATCTTCCAACTCATCCACAACAACCGGATCGGCTACATAGGCATGTGCCCCGGGTATCTGCAACGCAATATAATCGGCAATGAGTGGTCCGAGATTACTGGCATGTTGCCCGTAAATTCCAGCCCTTGCATGCTCCAACATCCGGTTATTCACCAGGTAAACACCCGATTTTAAAGAATATGTCAATCCACCACGCCCAATGATGTATTTGATC
>Ga0302296_1001825_pt1 | contig 14757 bp, 16 predicted proteins | sample III_Fen_N3_1_FD_194546 | JGI IMG/M metagenome (GOLD analysis project Ga0302296, IMG submission 194546) | Peat permafrost microbial communities from Stordalen Mire near Abisko, Sweden - III_Fen_N3_1 | ecosystem: Environmental > Terrestrial > Soil > Wetlands > Permafrost | place: Sweden: Abisko... | reverse complement strand
TTATGCCAGGCGTTTTGTTGGTTGAAGCCATGGCGCAGACCGGAGGTTTGTTGGTTTTAAACTCGGTGGAAGAACCGGAACGTTACTCGACTTACTTCCTGAAAATCGACAATGTAAAATTCCGCCAGAAAGTAGTTCCGGGCGATACGGTTATATTTCACCTTGAAATGAAAGAGCCTATCCGTCGTGGATGTGCCGTAATGAAAGGAACAGCATTTGTTGGAGGTAAAATCGTAACCGAAGCCGAATTTATGGCTCAGATTGTAAAGAACAAATGATACATTCATTGAGATAAAACACGAAACTAAAAAATACAAAACGCGAAATTTAGAAGATGAAACAACCATTAGCATATATTCATCCGGATGCAAAGATAGCTTCAACCGTAGTTGTCGAACCATTTGTTACTATCGACAAAAACGTTGTAATCGGCGAAGGAACGCAGATTGGATCGAATGTTACTATTCTTGAAGGAGTCAGAATTGGAAAAAACTGCCGGATATTTCCGGGTGCAGTAATTGGAGCCATTCCGCAAGATTTAAAATTCAAGGGTGAAGATACATTGGCAATTATTGGCGATAACACTACCATTCGTGAATTTGTAACCATTAATCGTGGAACGGCTGCCCGTGGTAAAACCGTAGTTGGGGATAATTGTCTGATTATGGCTTATTGTCACATAGCGCACGATTGTGAAGTGGGTAACAACGTGATTATGGGTAATGCCACCCAACTTGCCGGCGAAGTGGAAGTGAATGATTTTGCTATTTTAAGTGGCGGTTGCCTGGTACATCAATTTACCCGCATCGGTTCGCACGTTATGGTGCAGGGCGGTTCCAAGATTGGGAAAGACGTTCCACCGTTTGTTACAGCCGGACGTGAACCGCTTTCGTATGCAGGAATTAACTCCATTGGGTTGCGTCGTCGTGGGTTTACCAACGAGCAAATCCGCGATATTCAGGACGTTTACCGTTACATCTTTCAATCGGGCATGAACACTACTCACGCCATTGAACGCATTCAAACCGAACTTCCGGCTACCAAAGAGCGGGATGAAATTCTGTTATTCGTGAAAAACTCTCCACGCGGGATTATTAAAGGATATTTTGAATAACCAAAACCTTTAGTCGTTCGACGAAGGAGAACACTAAAGAGTTTTAATGCAACACTCTCAAAGGATATTCATACTTTTTGATGTTAACGCAACAAGACACTCTCAAAGGTACTTCGTACTCTTTGAGGTTTTTGTTTAAAACCACTATTAATCAACAATATGGAAACAATTAATGACGAAGCTCCAAAAAAAACTCTGAATTTTATTGAGCAATTCGTAGAGCAGGATTTGAAAGAAGGTAAGAACGACAGTCGCATTCAGACTCGTTTCCCGCCTGAACCAAACGGTTATTTGCATATCGGTCACGCCAAAGCCATTTGCCTCGATTTTGGCATTGCGCGTAATTACGACGGCATTTGCAATCTCCGTTTTGACGACACCAATCCGGTAAAAGAAGACGTTGAGTATGTTGATTCTATTCAGGAAGACATCCAATGGCTCGGCTACAAGTGGGAAAACGTGTATTATGCTTCCGATTATTTCCAGCAATTGTGGGATTTGTCCATCGAACTGATTAAACAAGGTAAGGCGTACATCGACGAGCAATCGGCCGAAACCATTGCCAAACAAAAAGGCTCGCCAACTGTTCCGGGTACCGAAAGCCCGTTCCGCAACCGCCCGATAGAAGAAAACCTGGAATTGTTCCAAAAAATGAATACCGGCGAAATTCCCGAAGGTGCCATGGTGCTTCGGGCCAAAATCGATATGGCTTCGCCCAATATGCACTTCCGTGATCCGTTGATGTACCGCGTTATCAATTCGCACCCGCATCACCGCACAGGATGGACGTGGAAGGCTTATCCCATGTACGACTATGCTCATGGTCAATCGGACTATTTCGAAGGCGTAACGCACTCGCTCTGTACGCTGGAGTTTGAGGTTCACCGTCCGCTTTACGACTGGTTTATCGATCAATTCAAAGATACCGACTATCGTCCACGACAAATAGAATTCAACCGACTAAACCTGACTTACACCGTTATGAGCAAGCGCAAGATGCTTCAACTCGTGCAAGAAGGATTGGTAAGCGGCTGGGACGACCCTCGTATGCCGACTATCTGCGGATTGCGTCGCCGCGGTTATTCGCCCGAAGCCATTCATAATTTTATCGACAAAATCGGTTATACCAAGTTTGAAGCTCAAAACGATATCGGTTTGTTGGAACATGCCGTACGCGAAAGCCTGAACAAAACAGCTATCCGTGTAAACGCCGTGATTGACCCCGTGAAGCTCATTATTACCAATTATCCCGAAGGAAAAGTGGAAATGATGGAAACGGTAAACAACCCCGAAGACGAATCGGCAGGAACGCGCGAAATCGCTTTCAGCAAGGAATTGTACGTGGAACGCGATGATTTTATGGAAGATGCTCCCAAGAAATATTTCCGCATGACTCCGGGTCAGGAAGTGCGTCTGAAAAGTGCCTATATCGTTAAGTGTACGGGTTGTACGAAAGACGAAAACGGAAATATCGCCGAAATTTACGCCGAATACGATCCGCAAACTAAAAGTCACATGCCCGAAGCCAACCGCAAGGTAAAAGGAACCCTTCACTGGGTATCGGCAGCTCATTGTTTGCCTGCCGAAGTGCGTCTGTACGACCGCCTGTTCAGTGTAGAAAACCCTTCGGCTGATGAGCGCGATTTCCGCGATTTGCTGAACCCCGATTCGTTGAAAGTGTTGACCAACTGCAAGGTGGAAGCCTCGCTTCAGGCAGCTAAATCATTGGATCATTTGCAATTCCAACGCATCGGTTACTTCAATGTCGATCACGATTCAACTCCCGATCACCTGATTTTCAACCGCACCGTGTCGCTCAAAGACAGCTGGGCCAAGGAACAAGGAAGATAGACCCCTAAATCCCCTAAAGGGGACTTTAAACAGCCGTTACAGAAGTGTTCTGCAACGGCTGTTTTTGTTTTAATTAGGGCGAACAGAATTCCAATTCTGTTTTACTTTTCTTCCAATCACGAAACGGAATTGGAATTCAGTTGTCCCACTGTCGCAGATTTGCAATTACAGGTGTTCGGAAGATTAATATCTTGCCATTTTTAAAATTGCCATGAATTATATTAGTAATGTTTATGCAAAGCAACAAAAAAATAAAGAAATCGGATAACACATAAAAAAATGTTTTTACTTTTGCACTTGCTAAAAATGTAAAACGTTTTTTCTCAACAGATTCAGACATTATGGTAACAACCTGCAAAAACTGCAACAAAAAATTTATTGGTCACTATTGTAATTATTGTGGTCAATCTGCCGACACTCACGATATTAATTTCAAATACCTGTGGCACGAACTACAACATGGTATTTTTCACCTAGATAAGGGAATAATTCATACCACTAAAGAACTATTTACCCGACCTGGGCATAGTATCAAGGAATATATAGCGGGTAAAAGAGTAAAACACTTTAAGCCTGTGGCATACATTATTGTTCTATCAACGATTTATGTGTTACTTGCACATTTGCTGCATGTGGAGACAACTTTTGATGAAATGACGGTGGCGCTTGATGGAAGCAATAAAGCGGAGTCAAATGAAATTATTCACTTCATTCACAGTGCAATTAAATGGTTGCAGGAACACTACGCCTACAGTATGTTAATGCTACTTCCTGTCATTTCGCTTTCAAGTTATCTGACATTCCGGAAAAGCGGTTACAATTACCTTCAACACCTCATCCTCAATTGCTATATTGCAGGACAGAGAATGATTGTTTTCATTCTGTTGCTACCAGCTATTGCATTATTTAGCAACAAAGAAGCTGTAAATGTTGTCGAAAACATTGAAACATTGATTTGGGTTTCGTTGATGACATGGACATACATTCAGTTTTTCGACAACAACAAAATATCAAAGAATATTCGACTAACCATTTTTAGCTATTTACTTTTCGGTATGTTTTTCTTAGTACTGTTGATTAGTATCATAGTGCTGGCGGCTTTATTTTTTGAGAAATAACACAGGTCAACAGAATTCCGATTCTGCTTACTTTTCTTCCAATCACGAAACGGAAATGGAATTCCGTAAATATACTGATTTATTTAAAATTTTGAAAGGCATATCCTAAAGGAAGGTTTTTCTTCCTGTTTTTTATTAGTTTTGCAATAACTAAAAGCGAATAACTATGATCAGAAAACTCAAACCGGTTTTATTTTTTCTTATCATTTCAGTCTGTCAGTTTTCACTGGCTCAAAACGGAATTTTATTCTCTGAAACAGGATTAAAAGCAGCTTTGGAAAAAGGAAAAGCTGAAAATAAACCGGTTATGCTCTGGTGTTACTCTTCAACGTGTCACCATTGTAAGGTTATGAAAGAAACCGTTTTTCCGAATGCACAGGTGGCTGATTATTTCAACAAAACATTTGTGTGTGTGGCGCAGGATATGGACAAAGGCGCAGGACCGGAATTGAATAAAACAATCAAAATCAGTTCGTTTCCAACCTTTATTTTCTATGATTCTAGCGGGGATATGGTGTATCGCGTTGAAGGGGAACTAAAACCAGATGCTTTTATTGTGGAAGGTAAAAATGCGTTGAATGCTAAGAAACAATTCCCTTACCTGAAACAACAATTCGAGAAGGATATCAGCAATTCAGCCAACTGTCTTGAATATATCCGTGCGCTTAAAAAAGGTGGAATGGATGCTTCAGACATTGCTAACCGGTACTTTGCAACACAATCGGACAACCGATTATTATCTGAAACAAACTGGCACATTTTTTCAAACGGCGTTACTGACTTCACTTCACCCATGTTCCAGTTCGTCATAAAACATCAAGTTGAATTTGCTCAAATAACATCAAAAGAACGCGTTAAACACAAACTTGATTTTGAGGTAAAAAATCTACTGGAGCCTGTTTTAAACACGATGGACACGCTAAACTATCCTGCTAAAAGAGCGCTGGCAGCGCAAATACATTCATTCAGCACCGATTCGTTGATTTTTTATTACGATTTAAAATTATACGATCTGTCTAATAATTGGAAAAAATACACTGAATCTTGTTTGCAGTTTGCCAATAAGTTTGCCTGGAATAATCATTATCAATTAGCGGATATTGCGAATAATCTCTTGAGCTACAACCAGGATTCAGAAACACTAAAGAAAGCGTTGGATATGGCTCTGCGATCTTCGTTGCTCGACGAGGAATATGATACTTTTCTGCTTTGTGCCCGCATTTATAAAAAGCTGGATGATAAACCGAATGCACTGAAAATGGCTGAAAAAGCTAAAAACTTTGCCACTAAAGCTGGCTGGGAAGGCAAAGAAGCCATTGATTTTATAAAAGCGGCAAATAAAGAATAAGGTAACGCTTGCCAACAAACGATTGTACTTCAATATTACTCTCTCAACTATAATTTTCTCTTAAAATCTGAACGATTTTCCTTATATATTCAGCGTCATTTATGCTATCTGTATTTGGCACGGACTGCAAATCGCGCCAGGACTATTGAAAAAACGAGCACATATATTGCCAATGATACAAGAGGCGCAATATTGTACAAGGATTATATTGCCGGCCAGTAGTCAGGCGCAATATTGTACAAGTACAATATTGCCAACCACTCATCATGCGCAATGTTTTATAAGGATTATATTGCCAACGATACTTCATTCGCAATATTGTACAAGTACAATATTGCCCGCAAGATATCATGCGCAATATTTTACATCTACATTCTTACGAACAATACTTCGCTTGCTGGGGCGGATTTGCAAACACGCGCCAATACAAATGATCATACTTCAATATTAACCTCGCAACTATAATTCATTTTTTCGGGACAACAGAATTCCGATTCTGTTTAAATTTCTTCCAATCACGAAACGGAATTGGAATTCCGTTCACCCGATCTGTAAAACAAAGAATGGCGAGCAAACTACCCACCATTCTCAGATTTTACTATTGATAATTAAAAAAGATAATTGACTATCGCCATATCGGATATATTACCTTACCAAATTTTTATCAATTCTCGAATAAATAAAAATAGCCCGATTAAAATTAGTCCAATTTCACCTGTATAGATACTTATGTAATTGCCATAAACATCTTTAAAGTCCTTTTTCTTGTTTTTTGTTGTTCTTATTATGGAAATAATTCCTAAGATAAGCAACAGAAACCCTAATACTGAATTCCAAAAGTTAATCATACTTTTTATTGTTTTTAGTCTGAAATAAAATTTGCGACAATATCTCTGCTAGGAGGATTTGCAATTATCCGCGCCAATACAAACCATTATACTTCAATATTAACCTCGCAAATATAATTCTTTTTCTTCAAATATGCACTTAATTTGCTGGAGTACTATTTCAATGCTCTGCCAGCGGTCGTTTCTTCAACACTCCGCCTTTGGCATCTTTCACATTGCTCATCACGTAGAAGGCATTGGGTTCAATTTTTTCAATTTCGGCTTTCAGGCGGCTTAATTCCAGGCGGGTAACGACGGTATAAACAATTTCCACGTCTCTGGTTTCGCCTTGTTTGCCGTATCCGCGCTTTCCTTTGTAAACGGTTACGCCACGTCCCATTTTATGGGTAATGGCTTCTCTTATTTCCTCGCTGTGGAACGAAACAATGGTCACGCCAATATATTCCTCGATACCTTCAACAATAAAATCGAGGGTTTTAGAAGCAGCTAAGTAAGTAATCATGGAATATAAAGCCACTTCGATACCCAGAAAATACGCTCCAACCGAGAAAATAAACACGTTGATGACGATGATAATGGAGCCAATGGAAGTGCTGAATTTGCGGCTTAGGTAAATGGCCAGTACTTCGGTGCCATCAATCACAGCCCCACCCCGTACGGTGAGTCCGATTCCTGTTCCCAGAAAGAATCCGCCGAATACTGCCACCAGCAGGTTGTCCTTGGTAACATCCACAAAATCGACCGTGGCTAAGCAAAGTGAAAGTCCGGCAATGGCAAAAGCCGTTTTAATGGCAAACTGCTTGCCCATAACTTTATAGCCCAGCACAATAAACGGGATATTGATAACGGCTATCAAAATATAAAGCTTCCAGTCGGTAATGGCATTTATGAGCAGCGAAATACCCGTTACGCCGCCGTCGATAAAATGATTGGTAAGCAAGAATCCTTTCAGCCCGAATGCTGCCGAGAAAATTCCCGCCACGATCAGCAAAGTATCTTTGGCAATTCGCTTGCTGCTCACCATAAGCTCACGGTAAGCCACCGCCAGCTTGTAACCCGAGTAGGGACGCTGATTCCCGGTGGGTTTCTTTTTGCGAAGTATAACCTGAAAAATCAGGTACGAGAAGATTGGATTCATACGCACAGTTTTTTTGTTGGTCAAATATAGTGAAAATACTATGATTCCACTTGTTATGAGTTTGGGTGATTGTATTTTTTTAGGGTTTAAGGTGTTTTTTCAAACAAAACTTTCCGTTACCTTTGCATTGTGAAAAGAATTTTATCCTATTTGTTGCTAATGATTACCCTCGCGGGAATGATTTCCACCCTGAAAGTGGAGAGTCATGCGCCTGTGTGTGTTCATCAGCCCCAAAGCAATACCCACCACGAAACCGTACTCAGCAACATCAGCATTTTTGTTTCTTCGGGCATTACCAACGGACAAATTCAGCTTCACACGCTTTTTCAGCAAGCACCGCTTCGTCAAAATCTTTCGTCAACCAACCAGTTGCGAATCAAACATTCCACCCAAATAGCCCAACTCCTTTATTTCTGTCGGAGCGATTTATTTGCATTCAAACAGTCCGATAAACAACTTTCGGGTTATTATTTCTACCAGCTCTGTAAGCTTCTGATTTGATTTTTTTACCTTCACGCTGTGTGACTGTTTAGTCGCACCAAGTTTCTTTATAAAAATTATTGTTATCCGTGTAACTATGGATCATAATTTTTTAAAAGAGATTTCTCACTTCGTTCGAAATGACAGTCAGAATTTTATTCATTTTGGAGGGGGTTGGCGGCGAAGCCGCCAACCCCCTCCACCTAAAAACTTTAGACTAATCTGTCATTCTGAGCGAAGCGAAGAATCATATTTTTTATCGCACAAAAGCAAAAAAATCAATTATTATTATTAAAAGATGCGCATTCCGAATTCGCATCACTTACTTTATTTAAGCTTATGGACACAATTAAGACAATAGAATCCGTGTTGGAAAACATGGATAGCAGCATAGTTTATAAAACAAAAAAATCGATAAGATTGGGCTTGTTTCTCAGTCTCGCCGGAGTTATCATTTTCAGTCTGCATTCCGTGCAGGAATGGCCTGCCAACAGCATTATTTCACCGTTGCTTATAATAACGGGTTCTATAATGATGGTGTTGGGGATTGTCAAAACATTTTATCGAAAAAGCTATTTTGCCTGCGCACAAAGCAAGCAAAAACTGGAAGTTTACGATTTAACATTCATTGTGTCGGAACAAAATAGACTTGTTCGGATTTTGGAAACCGGGAAGTTGGCTGAACTACGGGATGTTAAGAAATCAATTAGCGAAGCGTTGAAATTGAAGATAATATCAACCAAGGATGGAAAACTTTGTTTCTCGCAGCTGATTGCTTTTGAGCATCCTGAATACCGGCATATTACCGAACCGAAGCAACATACCCGAGAGGAGGCGGAAATACTTTTGAGTTTAAAATAACGAAACTGCCACAGAAATGAAAACCGGATACATTGCTCCAACCAATTGGGAATGTATCCGGTTTTTTTATGAGAGAGAGTCTGTTTTAACGCTTGAATTACTTCTTCAAAGCAGCTTCCACGCGCTTGGTCAGGTCGATAAAAGCCGCTACGTCCAATCGCTCGGGACGTAAATCGAAAAGTGGGTCGGCATACATCGGGTGACCGGCTTCCACCAGTGGTTTCAGGGAATTACGCAAGGTTTTACGGCGCTGGTTGAACGAAGTTTTCACCACAGCTTTAAACAATTGCTCATCGCAGTCGATTTTAGAAACCTCGTTTCGTGTAAAGCGGATAACTGCCGATTTGACCTTCGGAGGCGGATCGAAAACATGTTCGTGAACCGTAAAAAGATATTCGATTTTATAATAGGCCTGCATCAGCACGCTTAAAATTCCGTAGGTTTTACTTCCTGCCGGAGCGGCAATCCGTTCGGCCACTTCCTTCTGAATCATTCCGGCCAGACAGGGAATGGAATCCTTGTTGTCCAGCATTTTGAAGAAAATCTGACTCGAAATATTGTACGGAAAATTCCCGATAACGCAGAACTTACCCGGGAAAATGGTCTTTAAATCCAGTTTCAGAAAGTCGGCTTCAATAACGTTCAGATGCGGATAATGCTGATGAAGGTATTCCACCGACTCTTTATCCAACTCCACCGCCGTAAGATCAATCAACGGATTTTGTAGCAGGAATTGAGTCAGCACCCCCATACCCGGACCAATTTCGAGCACGGACGTTTTGCCATCGAGTATCAGACTGTCGGCTATGCGGGCAGCTATTCCCATGTCTTTGAGAAAATGTTGTCCAAGGTATTTTTTTGCTCTAACTTCGGTCATATTGTTGGATTGAGGGAGTCGTTCAGGTTAAAAAATCAGTTACTGCAAAAATGTCAATTATCAATGGTTATTTGTCAATTCATAAATGTTATCTTTGCACATCAGTGTGTGCACCAATGCTTTTACAGAAAGCCCACAAAAGTAATTAAAAATGTTCGTTATTTCGGCATATTCAGTCGAATAACCCAATCCGATTCAACCCGAACGATCCGAATGAGAAAAGAATTTATCGCCGCAGGCCGCCATATTTGCCGTGTTATCGACTTTTTTTATCCTCCTTTTCGCAAGTATATGACCTTGCAATTTTTCAGATATGGTTTTACGGGTGCAGCCAATATAGCATTCTCGCAGGTATTGTTCTTTGTGGTTTACAATTTTGTTCTGCATCAAAAAATGTTGCCCCTTGGTTTCTTTACGCTTAGCTCTCCAATTGCAGCACTGACCATTAGTTTCCCGTTCTCAAATTTCTTTGGGTTTTTATTGCAAAAATACGTTACATTTACCGAGTCGAAGTTACGTGGGCGCATTCAATTGTACCGATACTTTATTATCGTATTTGTAAATCTGGGAGTCAATGCCATCTTGCTTAAATTGTTTGTAGAGGTTTTTCACTTTTGGACAACCCCATCCAATTTACTCGCTACTTTCTTTTGTGTGTTGATCAGTTATTTCTCGCAAAAGAAATATACATTCAAAGCTCCGAAGCAGAATCATTCCACTGCAAAATAATGGACTCCCCATCTGACAAATCCGCCGTGCCGAAAACTCCTTCGAAGGGTTGGCTCAATTTGTTGAAATGGATCGTTTTGCCCGCAGCGTTTTTATTTCTTGCCTATAAACTTTTTACGTTTAAACAATACGATGATCTGATTGCACACTGGAAACGACTCCCGTTGTCGCAGTTCTGGTGGCTGGTAGGCGTGTTTGTATTGCTGCCGGCAAATTGGCTGCTGGAAGCCTTTAAATGGCAGCAATTGGTGTTGAAAGTACAGACCATTCATCTACGCAATGCTCTAAAAGGAGTGTTGGTGGGAATCACCACCGGATTTCTGACCCCAAACCGCGTGGGTGAACTAGTCGGGCGGGTGATGTACCTCAACCCCGATAACCGGAAAGCGGGAATAACCCTGAGTCTGGTTAACAGCCTGACGCAAAACATTATCATGGTGCTGTGTGGCATTCCCGCTTGCGTCTTGTTTGTGAATGCGTACGAAAAAAGTAGCGGAATAAATACCGTTCTATACTTGTGGCTTTTAGCAGCGGGATTAGCTGTATCAGCACTCATTTATTTTTTTCTTCCTCAGGCAAGTCGGCTGCTCAGCAAGAGTCGCTATTCCGAAAAATGGAAGGCATTTACCGATTGTCTGGCTTTTTACACCAGGCGGGATCTTTTGCGGATCATGCTTATTTCTATCGGACGATACCTGGTTTTTTGTACTCAGTTCTTTTTCATGCTGCGGTTCTTTGGCATTGACCTCACCGCATGGCAAGCACTGATTTCCATTCCCACCACGTATTTATTCGTTACATTTACGCCCTCGTTTGCCTTTTCGGATGTGGCTGTGCGTAGTTCGTATGCCGTGTTGGTTATTGGCGTTTTCTCCGGTCAGGTGGTTAGTATCGCTTTAGCCGGAATGTGCATTTGGTTGGTGAATTTTGTTATTCCGTTGTTGGTAGGGCTGTTGGTGCTGGCGAGGGGGAAGAAATAAATAGAAATTCTGATTGCGACTAAAAAGTTTTTAATTAAGGCTACTCCCTAACGAGTGACCTTTTATTTTTAAAAGAAAGTGTTCTCCACTTGTCACAAAATTCCTACCTTGCGTGTCTATTAGTAAAATCACTATTCATTGGAACAATTCAACGACATTTATCAGCAACATTACCGTACGGTTTTCCGCTTGGTGTCCAAGTTTACATTGGGCAGCCACGAGACCGATGATATTGTCCAAGATGTTTTCGTGAAACTCTATTTACAGATGGAGGCCGGAGTAGTGGTTTTGTATCCAAAAACGTGGCTCTATAAAGTGGCAACCAATACTTGCCTGAATACATTGAGCCGAAATAAGGAAACACATTCGATTGATAAAATAAGTGACTTAGAAACGACTATCGCCGATTCCATCGATACCAAAATTGAAAATGCAGAACAGCAAAACATACTTCAACATGCTTTACTGAAACTAAAAGAGAATGAACGAACGATTGTAATTCTTTATTCCGAAGGTCTTTCGTATAAAGAAATTGCCGAGATTAGCGGCGTCCGGTTTAGTTCCATTGGTAAAAACCTGTCACGAAGTCTCGAAAAACTGAAACCCTTACTTAAAAACCAGTATGATGAAATGCTTAACAAATAATCAAATCCAACAATTAATCGATGGTGAATTGTCTGCCAACGAACTGATGGAATACAAACTCCACATCGAAACTTGTCCTGACTGTGCTGAAAAATATGTTGAGAAAAAGGCATTAGCATTAGGAATAAAAAATTTACTAAACGATGCTGTGCCAATACCGGAACGTATACCCGACTTTCCGATTCCAGCGAAAACAACGTCTCAGAAGAGAGTAAACAGGCGAATTCCCCTTTGGGCAAAAGTGGCAGCGGTACTGCTTCCGGTTATTTTCGTGGTAAAAATGATAGATAAACCCCAACCGGATTTTAAACCAACGCCTGAAGAAATTCTGATGTATGAAACCAGCAACAGCGTTGATGCAAACACTGCTTTTCAGAAGAATATGATTACTACCACCGTTACCGACGAGAATGGGAAAGTGATTAAATGTGAAACCAATTAAAAAAAATAATATGAAAAAAATTCTTTTTATAGCCTTGTTGTTCGTATCAGCAACGCTATGGTCGCAGCAACTGTCCACCCTTTACAAAAGTGGAGAATTAAAACTTGTACCCGATGCGGAATATGCAAAAAACAATGATTGGAACAAACCAGTTTCGGACAATAAACAAATTGTAGTTGCCCCCGATGGCTCTGTATTTATAAGTCTTCATACCGGCTATTCTATTTCTAAGTTTGATAAAAATGGAAAATTCTTAAAAGAGTTTGGACAGAAGGGGAAAAAGACATCAGATTTTAAATTTACACCTTCCGTTGAAGGCGTTTTAGATGGTAAGTACCTTTACACTTCGGCGGGGGATGGCAGGTTGCACTTTTTTGATTTAAATGGCAATTGGGTCAAGACCATGAGCCTAAAATATATGCCACTGAAAACAATGCCGCTTAGCAATGGGAGGATAGCAATTCTGGGTCATGTGCCATGTGGCAACGGTTCTAAACAAATTGTATCTATACTGAATGTTGCAGATGGAAAAGAGAAGATTATTTCATCCGAATTTGAAGCTTACGAATCTGGAAAAGCAATATCAATTAAACCATATACTTTTGGTAAGGAGCAAAAAATGGGAAGCAGAGTAATTATAAGTCTTCCGTTAACGTCTTCGGGGTTCTATAGACCACGGTTGGCAACTACAACAAATGGAACCTTGGTGATAGCTTACCCATCAAGTGGGAAGGTTGAAATTATTAATAATACCGGCAAAATAATACGAAAATTTAACGCAGACATCAAACCTGAACCAATAACTAAAGAAGACATGGAAGGGTATTATCAAAAAGCCGATGCCGAATTAAAAAAAATAGAAGCTGAATATAAAAGTAAAACTACCAATAAAGACTTTCTGGATGATTTCATTGCGCAATGGAAACAAGAGAATGAAAAATTCCGCGATCCGTCTAATTATCCTGCAACTCTCCCGTATTTTTCTGAAATGATAGTAGATTCGGAGAATAATATTCTGCTTTTCCGGTTCACCCGCGAGCAAGGTTCCAATAAGTTTGATGTATATACTTACGACAGTCAAGGAACTAAAATAGCTACTTCGAGCTTTGTTTCCGATAAGTACGATTTAAAGATCAATCCCTCGGTTTTCAAGTTTCACAATGGAAGTATTTACAGTGTCTTAAAAGTAAAAAATGCAGTCGGTAACCCGTTGCGGTTAGTGAAGTTTGATTTGAAGAAGAATTGAGATAGACTTATAAGAGAAGTTGGATATCCTTTGTTTCATCCAACTTCTCTTATACTTTCGCTTTTATCGCCCATAAAACACCGGCATAAAAAACGGACGGGTTACCCACTTGCGCGAAAATACATCAAATTCACGTTCGGCACCGGCTACAATGCCCCATTTGTCGGTTACTTTAAATTCAAATGAACCGCCGTAGTTTGTTTGCGGATACATAGGCGACATGACTTGCATGATGGAGGTTTTGGTCGTAGGGGTATATTGCCCGAAAAGATTCATGCTGATCCGGTCATTGATTCTGAGCTTAAAATTCCCGTTTACACCGGCACTATTGTAGAAATTATTATAGATATTGAACTTGGCGGCATACGCGCCGGCCGTTAGTACACCAAAATCGCCAAGTTGATAGTTATAGTTTGCTCCAACCTGATAAATTCCACCCAAACCAATGTAGTTGGTGGATGTGCGTTGGGTGGTAATAAAGCTGTTATCAGTCACCGGATACAAATAATTCAAATTGTTGTTTAGGTTAAGTGCTAAGTAATTTGAATTATCAAAGCGCGGGATAGCAATAGTAGGCGTTTTGAACGGTGAATCGGATAATTTCTGCCGATTAAATCGGTACATATTCAGGGAAGATGGCAAACTTGTAAAAGACAGACTCTGAAGTTGGAAGGGTTTTCGTTCAACGACAATAGTTTTCCCAGCGGACAAGCTATCCGCTTCCGATTGAGCCTGAATGTGATCAAAACAGACTAAAACACAGAGAAACAAAACGACTGCTTGTAGCTTTTTCATACGATAATAATTGTTTGGATAAACATAATTAAACGAACAGAAAAACAACAAAAATCTTGCCAGAAATTTACTAAATTATTTTTTCTCCAACTGCAAATCAATTCGCCCGAGATAAAGTCCGCTTTTCCCCATTTGAGCAATCACCACCGGCTTTCCATCGGCATTTTTCTCGATGGTATCGGTAATCAGGCTGTGGGAGTGCCCACCGACAATCACGTCGATAAAATGCGTTTTATGGGCTATATCCCAGTCATTCGGCTCAGTTTCGCTTTTGTTCGCTCCAAG
>Ga0302296_1001823_pt1 | contig 14774 bp, 15 predicted proteins | sample III_Fen_N3_1_FD_194546 | JGI IMG/M metagenome (GOLD analysis project Ga0302296, IMG submission 194546) | Peat permafrost microbial communities from Stordalen Mire near Abisko, Sweden - III_Fen_N3_1 | ecosystem: Environmental > Terrestrial > Soil > Wetlands > Permafrost | place: Sweden: Abisko... | reverse complement strand
TGGCTTCTCAACTTCAGGTTTTTCTTCAATAGTTTCAGCCGGTTTTTCCTCTTTTTTACGACTAAATAATTTAAAAACAGAATTTTCTTCGCGCTTTGGATTTATATCTCTTGGTGATTTTAGTTTTTTATCATCAGTCTTTTTTTCTGAAGCAATAATGGCCTGAGTATCAAGAATTTTATAGATCAAATCTTGTTTTTTAAATGATTCAATCTTTTTAATATCAAGTTCTTTGGCAATTTCTTTTAAGTCAGGAAGAAGTTTTCTGCTTAATTCAATAATATCATACATAATTTTTGATTGATTTGTTAATATCCAAAAGGTCAAGTGATTAAGAAAAAGAAAAGTGGAATTGATGATTTGGATGATCGATACTTGTTCGAAATTTTTTGCAAGTATAGCGAAATCCTAATATATAGCCAAGTAAAAGGAGAAAAATCAGTTTATAAACTGTAAACTGTAATTAAAATTAATTTTTGTCGGTATAATTTTTAAAATGTGTTTTTTAAAAAGTGTCATTCATAGGCTGATTAAAACAATTCGTGTAAAATAACGTATACTTCATATAAATTTATGGTTTTGGTTAAACGAAATAATTCTATAATAATTACTTTCGTCATGTGTATATTATTCAGGAGTAAAATTGAATTGAAAGTGGACCTTCTTACGTTTAGATAATGAGACAACTTAAAATTGCAAAACAGGTTACCAATAGGGAAACATTATCACTTGATAAATATCTGCATGAAATTGGAAAAGTTGAGCTAATTACTTCGGACGAAGAAGTTGAATTGGCAAAACGAATTAAGAAAGGGGATAAAGATGCCTTGGAAAAATTAATTAAAGCCAATTTAAGATTTGTTGTTTCCGTTGCAAAACAATATCAAAATCAGGGACTTAGTTTACCTGATTTAATTAATGAAGGAAACCTTGGTTTGATTAAGGCAGCTCAAAGGTATGATGAGACTCGGGGATTTAAATTCATATCATATGGAGTCTGGTGGATTCGTCAATCGATACTTCAGGCATTGGCCGAACAAGCTCGCATCGTAAGATTACCATTGAATAAAATTGGTTCAATTACCCGAATAAATAAAACTTTCAGTCGACTTGAGCAAGAATTTCAGCGGGAACCTACTGCTGATGAAGTGGCTTTTATGCTTGAAACTTCGCCGGAGATTGTTGAAGATGCTTTAAAAGTATCTTCTCATCACATTTCAATGGATGCCCCTATTCATGACGAGGAGGGTAATAACATGTATGACGTTTTGTTAAACGAAGATTCGCTAAGTCCTGATAAAGGTTTGATGAATGTTTCACTTTGTAAGGAAATAGAAAGAACCTTGTCCACTTTGGGTGAACGTGAAGCCGATGTAATTCGTTATTATTTTGGATTAAGTGGTCATCACCAACATACGCTTGAAGAAATTGGTGATGAGTTTGGTTTAACGCGTGAACGAGTCCGCCAAATCAAAGAAAAAACGATCAAAAAAATGAGAAATCATTACCGTAATAAATTACTCAGAACCTATTTGTAATTGTATAAAAGCTGCTTCTTGCAGCTTTATTTTTTTTAGCGATTCAATAAAAAGGATAAAACCTTACATTTGGCACCAAAATCATCATATATGAAACTTGTTGCACCTTCGATTCTCGCAGCTAATTTTAACAAGCTTGGAGACCAAATAGAAATGATAAATCAAAGTGAAGCTGATTTTATTCATTGCGATGTAATGGATGGGGTTTTTGTGCCAAATATCTCATTCGGAATACCAATTGTTCAGGCTGTGAATAAAATTACTGAGAAACCACTTGATGTTCATTTAATGATTATAAATCCGGAGAAGTATATCGATAAATTTTATCAGGCTGGTGCCTCGTTAATCACTGTTCACTATGAGGCTTGCATCCACTTATACCGTACAATTCAAGAAATTAAGAAATTAGGAATAAAGGCCAGCGTTTGTCTTAACCCGCATACGCCGGTTGCATTACTTGAAGATATTATTTCAGAACTTGACATGGTTTTGCTCATGTCTGTAAACCCAGGATTTGGCGGCCAGTTATTTATAGAAAATACTTATCGGAAAGCTGGTACACTTAAGGAAATGATCCTCAGGAAAAATTCGAATGCCTTAATTGAAGTTGATGGAGGTATTAATTTTGAAGTTGGGAAAAAACTTTACGAAAATGGAGTAGACGTTTTGGTCACTGGTAGTTTTGTCTTTAATTCTGAAAATCCGATTGAAACAATTGCAAAATTGAAGCGACTATAGTTGCATTCGAAATTGATCGTAACTTGCCGGTTTATCTTTCCTGAACTGTTGTAATTCTTTCATTTCACATCCGGAAGAACATCCAGGGCATTTAGAAGTATTCAAAGTTTTTTTACCTATAAAATTGAAAAACTGAAGGATATTCAATATTAATGCGCCAAATGCGATAGATATAATCAAAAAGGCTATAAAATCTTGTATCATGATATTATTACATTAATAAATAAGACGAAACCTGAAATACCAGAAATGAAATTATCCATGCCACTCCTGTTGTGTAAGCTATTGTAAACAAAGCCCATTTTAACTTTCCTGATTCACTTTTAATGGTAGCTATAACACCAATACATGGGAAATAGATTAAAACAAAGGCAAGAAAAGCAAGAGCAACAGGTATAGAGATCACTTTTTCTCCTTTCTTATCACCTGAAATGTATTTTTCCTGAGTTAATTTGGCGTTTAATCCAACGTTTTTATGATCCGCTTCAACCTGATATAAAACGCCCATTGTGCTAACAATTATTTCTTTAGCGGGAAGACCAGCCAACAAACTAACGCTCATTTTCCAGTCGAAACCTAAAGGAGACATAACAGGTTGAATAAACTGTCCCAGTTGACCAAGATAGCTATTCTGTAATCCCAGGCTTTGATTGTTTGCCTCACTATTCATCGCTAATTCATTCGGCTTATTCCTCTCTGATTGAGCTTCTCTTGGAAAATAAGCTAAAGCCCATATGATTATAACTCCAATCAATATAACTCCACCAATTTTCTGCAAATACTGACTGGCTTTGTCCCACATATGAATAATAATATTTTTCACGGTAGGTAGCCGGTATGGCGGAAGTTCCAAAACAAAAGGTGTTTCTTTACTTTTGAAAATAGTCCGGTTAAGGAGCTGTGCTGTTAAAAAAGCAATTAATATTCCGGAGAAATAAATGGCACTGAGCACTAGCCCTGGATTTTTTGGAAAGAATGCAGTAATAAAAAGGACATAAACCGGAAGCCTTGCACTGCAAGACATAAATGGGATTATGAGCATTGTTAACAAACGATCGCTTGGACTTCGCAACGTTCGGGTTGCCATTATTGCAGGTACATTGCAGCCAAAGCCCATTACCATTGGGATGAAGGAGCGGCCATGCAGTCCAAAGCGGTGCATTATTTTATCCATGATGAATGCAGCCCTGGCCATGTATCCTGAATCTTCCATAAAGGAAAGAAAAAGGAACAAAATCAGGATATTGGGTAGAAATACTAAAACACTTCCGGTTCCATTAATAATCCCATTAATTAGTAGATCTTTGAGCATGCCTTCAGGCATGAGATTGGAAATGAACTGACTGACAAAAGCAAGTAGGCTTTCGATCCAATGCATGGGAATGGCACCTATTTTAAAGGTGGCAAAAAAGGCTAATGAAATTGAAAGAATAAATATTGGAAGACCTAATATGTTGTTCGTTAGTATTTTGTCGATTTTTTCAGACGTTTTGTTCGTGTTTTTCTTTTTCTGTTTGTGTGTTTCCTTAAGTGCTCCTGAAATAAACCCATACTTTGCATCGGTTATAACCGTCTCACAATCTTCATTGTATATGCTTTCTATTCTTTTTATTTCGTTTTGCGCAGATTTTTCAATTTCCAGATAATTCGGGTATGAACTCAGTGATTCGCTAGTTTGTTTGTCCCGCTCAAGCAATTTAATAGCTAAAAATCTTGTGGAAATATTATCTGTAATCGGCTTTTCCAGTTTTATCTTTTTTCGCAGAATCTGAATTGATTTTTCAATCTCAAAACCATAATTGATGTGGATATGCCTCACAATTGGATCCTGATCTTCATATACTTCAATGGTTTTCTCGATCAACTCCTGAATGCCTTTCCCTTTTGAACTCACCGAAGGTATAATTGGTATTCCTATTAGCTTACCCAAACTTTTGTAATCAAATTTTACTTCGTTTTTCAAAAGTTCATCATACATATTCAAAGCCATAACAACTTTGATGTCCATGTCAATCAATTGAGTAGTGAGGAATAAGTTTCGCTCCAAATTGGATGAATCAATCACGTTAATTACAATATCAGGAGTTTCGTCCATGATAAAATTTCGTACATAAATTTCTTCTGGAGAATATGCCGTTAATGAGTAGGTCCCTGGCAGATCGAAAATGTTAAAGTAATATCCGCTGCTTGTAAATGTTGCTTTTTTTGCATCTATTGTAACGCCACTGTAGTTACCGACATGTTCTTTCGAACCTGAAATGAAATTGAATAAAGTCGTTTTTCCGCAGTTGGGATTGCCGACCAAGGCAATATTAATGGTGTGTTCTTTTTCTTTTGCTGATATCTTTAGATTTTCATAATCGATAACGCCTTCAAATTCTAGTTCTACAAAGTTTTGTGCTTCAGCTTGACTTACAACTTCAATTAAATGTGCCTCAGTTCGGCGAAGAGTTATGTTGTAATCTAGAATTTTATACTCGATCGGGCCGTTAAATGGAGCATTTTTAATTACGGTTACCTCTTTCCCCTTCACAAAACCCATTTCAGTGATTCTTTTACGGAAAGAACCATGACCTAAGACCTTCGTAATGATTACAGTTTCTTTATTTTTTACTTCAGAGAGTCGCACTATTATAGTATCAGAAGCTATGCTAATTTAAACTAAATAAGAATAACCGCGCAAAGATATTTAAGTTTTTATAAAACTCTTAAAAAATATTGCTTTCTTGAAAAGTCAAACATGATTCAGTTACTTTTGTTGCACATGTAAAATAATATGGAAGAAGATAACATATATAAAAAGATACAGGAGGCGATTTCGTCGTTACCAGAAAATTTCAGCATACTTGAGGAACAAATTGATGTTGAACTTCAAATGGAATATTTTAATTACAGCCGCGAAATAAAGGCTAAATATTCGGTTGAACTTATTTTACAGCATCAAATCGACCTTTTTAATCCAGCCGTCACGATTGATGAGAAGAAAAACTTATTGGTTCTGCTGGCCTCACAAGAAAAAGTTGAAGCTTTCCGTACAATTGAAAAATATGCTCAACATCCTGATCCTGAGTTGAGAGAATGGAGCATTTTAGCGTTGCAGGAAAGCAGAATGGTCATTCAAAGTTCTCTGATGGATGAACAACAGGTTTATATTTCTACAGGATTAGGTGGAAAGGAGCAGAAGCTTAGATATTTTGTAGTTTTTATTTGTAATGAAAACATTCAAAAATATTCGGTTGTGCAGCGTAAATTAATTCGGACTGAATTAGAATTTGCCCTTAAAAATAACGATGGTATTCTTGAAGAAATTAGTTATGAGAAGGATTTAGCTATTGCATTATTGCTTCTACCTGTAAAATCTGATATCCAAGGCTTTTTCAGCGGTGTTATCAATGAATGCAATCAATATGGTGACTTTGTTCGCCCTGATATAATAATTACAAATGTAAAACGTATGAGTGTTGATGAAATCAGACGATTTATTAATCGTGAAAAATAATAAAAATGAAAAATCAAATAAATTTAGCCATTCAGGTATTGCCCCGGTCATCAACAAAAGGAACTTATGAATTAGTTGATATAGCCATAGAATTGATTCAAAAATCAGGTCTTATATATCGGGTTTGTCCTTTTGAAACAGTTATTGAAGGCCAATATGATGAAGTAATGAATCTTGTGAAAGACATACATGATGCCGTTTATGCGGGTGGGGCAGAAGAAATGATAACCAATATTAAGATACAAACCCGTTATAATCAGGATGTTTTTATTGAAGACAAAATGAAAAAATATGAATAATTGAAAAAAAGATTGTCGGGAGTTGGATTTATACACTCATGTATTATCTTTGCATCGCTTTTGCAATGGCCCCGTAGCTTAATGGATAGAGCATCTGACTACGGATCAGAAGGTTGTAGGTTCGAATCTTACCGGGGTCACATTTACATCGTATAAATGAATTTAGAATGCCGTCAATCTCTTTATTGGCGGCATTTTCAGTTTTACAACTGACTTACTTTAACGGAAATGGAAAGAGTTAGCATGAGTAATTGATTTTTTGCATTTCTCGATGAGAAATTTAGGAAACAAAAAACACATTTTTGGATGACCATTGTACAAATAATAACCTAAATAAACTTACTAATGAAACTAAGAACAAAACTTGGCTTGATTCTGGCAGTGATCATGCTCATCAATGCATCGGGGTCATTTGCTCAGAAAACCAAAAAGCCTGATCCTAAATTCTTTATTTACCTCTGTTTTGGCCAGTCAAACATGGAAGCTGGCGCACGTCCTGAAGAACAAGATAAGGTAATTGATCCGAGGTTTCAGATGCTGGCTGTTGTGGATAATGCTAAACTCAACCGAACCATGGGCAATTGGTATGTAGCAAGTCCTCCAATAAATCGCCCTGAAAATGCCATGGGACCGGTCGATTTTTTTGGTCGCACAATGGTGGCAAATCTTCCGAAGAAATATCGTGTGGGTGTCATGAATGTGTCGGTAGCCGGAGCAAAAATTGAGCTTTGGGAAAAAGATACATACAATGAATATCTCAGCAAAGCAGAATCATGGATGCAAAACATTTGCAAACAGTACGATGGAAATCCTTATAAGCGGCTGGTTGATATGGCGAAGATTGCCCAAAAGGATGGTGTAATTAAAGGTATCTTACTTCATCAGGGCGAGTCAAACTCTACCGATCCGGAATGGCCTAATAAAGTGAAGGGAATTTATGACAATCTAATCAAAGATTTGGATCTCAACCCTAAGGATGTACCTTTACTTGCAGGTGAACTTAAGAGCAAGGAAGAGCATGGCGTTTGCTATGCTTTCAACTCTGAAATTCTGGTAAATCTGCCCAAAGTACTTCCGAATTCTTATATTATTTCTTCTCAGGGAGTTAAAGGTAGTCCTGATCAATTTCATTTCAATACTGCCGGAATGCGGGAACTAGGTCGACGTTATGCCGTCGAAATGTTAAAAATTCAGGGATTCAAATACAAGGATGTTGCTGCGCAGACAACTACATCCAAGTAATATCAGGACATTTTATTAAATGAGACAGGTGGAAAATTTTAACAATTTCCACCTGTTTTATGTTTACCATTAATATAACCGTAAATTAAGCGACTAATCAGCAAATTATCCTTTGGCTAATAGAGCTTTTTCAACCCTGCTCAGGTAATTGTCTATTTGTTCTGAATCCTGAAATCCAATAATCATCATATCAACACTTCCAAGTCCCAAAACAAACCGGAGTGAGTTATCTATTTTTTCACTGTCATTGCTGAATTGTCCTGCACCGATTAATTTCATGCCAATTACTCCTTTTCCTGCGGCGTGCAGTTTATGGATTACATCAACTACTTCTTCCGGTTCCTTTTTGTCCATTGCAATTCCGTATGGATTTATACGAACGTGAATAACATCAACCCACGGGCTTTCCAAAGCAGCTTGCATTGCCTCCAGCGAATGCACTGAAACTCCATGTGCCTTGATAATTCCCTTCGACTTTAAATCTGATAGAATATCCATTTGCTTTTTCCATGTATCAGTCCACTTTCCGTCAGTCATTAAATGAACTTGAATAAGATCGATATAATCAGTATCTAATTCTTTTCTGAAACGATCAATAACAATATTTGCATCAGGGCGTTCAGGCTCTGGAATACCACCTTTTTGCACCCAAATCTTTGATGTTACAGTAAGTTTAGCTCGATCCATATTCTTCATAGCTTCACCAAGAAGTCCCTGAGAACCATATGCATCTGCCGTATCGAACATTCGGATTCCTCGCTCATAACCGTGTCTAAGTGCAGCTATACTTTTATTATGATCTTGCCTTGTAAGTGCTGAAGATCTATTTGTTGCACTTACCCCAGTTCCAAATCCAATTAGGGTGGTTTCAAGACCCGATTTTCCCAGCTTAACTCTTTGCAACGGATCCGCGGATGTAAGTTGAGAAACTGCTGCATAAATAGGATTTGAAAATAGGACATGAGCTGTTCCAACGGACAGCGCACCTAAAAATCTTCGGCGATTCATATTTAATTTCATAACAATGATTTTTTTAGGTTATTTAATCAAGTTAGACTTAAATTACTTTTAATACTTGGTAACAATTTATAAATCATTTGGTTTTTAATTTATTCAAAATAGCGTATTTGATTGAAATCTTCGTCAAATTCATATTAGAGTCTCTTAAATTCGCTGTGAACATAGGGAGGAAAATTTTAAAAGCATTCGTTATTTATGATTTTCACAAGCAGTTAAAATAGATTTGCCGGTGAAATATGAAACGAGTTTCATGTGAATTATTAGCCAGGATAAATTTTCTCACCCTAAAGTATTTCAGTAATTTCTTTCAGATAATAAGTCTTTTCAAGTGACCCTGATTGTTGGTAACTATTGCTTAGTTTTTCGATAAGTCGTTTAATAATGATTCGGTCGGGACATGGTTCAAGCTGATGTTTATGACTTTCGACCGAAGATTTAATATAATCTACTTCTTTAGGCCCAATAATCGCTCCTTTATTGGATGGATCAACAAAGAAGAGAATGTGTTTGCTGTCATCACCATTCACCAGTTGGGCGATATCCTTATCAAAATAACCCACCAGCGGGTTATCGTCGAAATCGATATAATGAATAGGCAGATTGAGTGATCGCGCAATTAAAGTATAGAGAATTGTAATTGAAATCGGATTGCCTTTTCTTGTTTCCAAAACCCGATTGATGTAACAATTTTGAGGTGATTCGGCATTTTCTCTGTTAATTTTAAATTTATACTGATCAAAGAAAATATGGTTCAGAATGGTAATCTTTTCAAGAGATGTCAACGAATTTCTGAATTCAAGCCAAATATCTTTTCTAATATTTTCGAGTTGAATCTGTATTGATTTTAGTTTTAATTCCGGATATTGATACCGTGATATTAAAAATATCCCTTCGAATAAATCGAGCTCTTCCTGGTTCGCCCAGTTGCGAATTTTCTCCTTCGTATCTCTAAGTTGAACTTGCTGAATAATAAACTCAATTCGTTTTTGGACCAGCTTTTCAAGACTGGTTTCCCAGATGTGTTCCAAACGATCAACTACAGAAATGTCTTCTTTTATTATTTCTTCCAAAACAAGGTTGAAGACAGAATCATCAGGGTCGTCTAAAAGGGCTATTAAAGAATCCAGTCTGAGTTTATTCATAGTTGCTTTCGGTTAACTTGTTAAACGCTCAAGTACAAGTTTAATCAACGTTTCCATCGAATGATGATAATTCGAATTAGCTTCCTTTTTTAACCTGTTTGCAATAATCAGGCAAATGGTCAGGGCTTCGTGCCCCAGCAGTTTAGATAGTCCGTAAATAGCAGAACATTCCATTTCGAAGTTGGTAATTTTATGTTTTTCGAACGAGAATGATTCAATTTTTTCATTCAATAGCGGATCAGCCAACTGCAATCGCAACACTCTTCCCTGTGGACCAAAAAATCCGGGTGCCGAAATGGTCACACCAGTAACCGTATCTTCGCCATGAATTTTATTCAGCAATGTTTCTGAGCAATCAACCACATAAGGTGAAGTTAATTGCTTTCCCCATCCAGTGTGTTTCCGGAATGCTTCCTCGAAAGCCAGATCGGAAACAGAATCTCGGTTGGCATAAAAATTCAGAAGTCCGTCAAAGCCAATCGCTTTTTGCGAAATAACAAACGAATTTACATCCAGAAAATCCTGCAATCCTCCTGACGTACCTATTCGTACGAAGTTTAATTTGCGATGAGTCGGATTAATTTCGCGGGTGATCAAATTAATGTTGGCCAGTGCATCCAGTTCGTTGACAACAATATCGATGTTATCAGTACCAATTCCAGTTGAAACGATGGTGACACGTTGTTTGTTATATTTTCCGGTAGTTGAAACAAATTCGCGGTTTGCTACCTGAAATTCAACTTCGGAAAGTAATTCTCCGATTAATTTAACCCTTCCGGGATCACCAACCAGAATAATATTATCAGCAATTTGTTCGGGTTTGAGGTGTAAATGGAATATACTTCCATCAGCATTTATAATAAGTTCGGACGATTGGATCATTTTTGATTTTTTTTGTTTGCCTAAACTAGATAAAATGAATTTAAAAGTCAATTATTTTTCTGGAAATCATTGTCTTTCGGCTCATTTCCGGTTTGTTAGGCTTTGTTTTTCTAAAATAGCACAATTTGATCAGGTTAAAGTTTATTTATTTTGAAATGTTTTTTTGACACGTTATCATGTTTGGCAATCTTCAAGGAAGGTTTGCTATTTTTGCGTATCATAAGAAAAATCAAAAATATTCATGGAATGTCGATGTAGAGACGCCATGCATGGCGTCTCAATCTCCTTATCATGGCGTTTCTACCATAATCATACCACGCTACACAAAATAATTATTGATGCAATTGATCGGTTTGCCAATTTGCCGGATTATTCCTGATGTATTCTGAAATACGTTGAAACGATTCCTCGTTACGGATAATGTGATCGTGAAAACGGGATTGCCATGCAAATTCGGCGTGAATCAGGCGCGCCTGAATGGTAACTGCCGATTTGAATCCACGAATGATTGATGCCAGATTTTTTGATTGTGGTGCAAATTTGTTTTTTGTATAAGGTTGTGTGTTTGTTGGCTGCGGAGACGCGATGCATGGCGTCTCTACATCATCATCGTCGTTTATTGCCGCATTGCGTTTGTTATATTGGTTTTCCCCAATGATAATAATCCCGTGGAAATGATTGGGCATTGCAATAAATTCATCCAATTTAATATTCATGTCGGTTCTGATGGCCGGTGTCTTTAACCATTCCTGTTTAGCGATAATTCCGATATCCGAACATTTCATTTGGCCATCAATTATATCACCAAAATAACATTTCCTGTTCTGTATACAAATGGTAACGAAATAGGCTGCGTTCCATCCGTAATTCCACCATTCAGCACGTGTCGACGGAATCCGATAAATGTCCTGAATTTTATCCGACATGGGGTATTGTTGATTGTTTATTGGCTTGGTTTAGATTACGGAAAGTGTAGTTTTTATAATCTGGTTGATCAGACTAATTTTTAATTGATCCAAATCGATCAAAGCCAATCCTTTTTGCTTTAAAATATTCATCTCGATTAACTCTTTTTGTCCCATTACTAAAAATTCAAAGTCATCCTTCGAGATCTCACCTGTCGCCAATTCGAAAGTCCAGTTCTGAAGGTTTTGTTTTAAACTTTCCAGGAGATTCTGTCCGTCTAACTCAGCCTCTTTTTTAAATTGTTGTACTGAAGAGACTGCCAGACTGCTCACTTCTTTTTTTAGTTGATCAAACAAGGTTTGAAAATCGAAAGTTGCCATGGTGTCGAAATTTTGAACGTTAAATATCTGATGCTTTTATCTTTTTGCTTTCCAGACCTGCTATCTGATCGAAAGCTTTATCCACCAATTTTTTAGCTTCAATAACAAATGTTTTGCTCAGCGTTTTCTGGCTTTCCCATCGCTTAATAAATCCGCCCAACAAATGGCCTTCCGGATCGAGCAGAATGTCCCACTGTTTTAGCGTAATTTCATTCTTGGGTCTGTTCTTTTCATATTCATATATCTTTTGAAGCTGTGTCTGAAGTTCTTTCACTTCTTTTGAATGAGCAGTATAATCAGTAGTAGCCAAATCCATTACATTTAATGCATCAACTTTAACTGACGTGGTATAGATATAAGCTTGCTGATCGAAGTTCGAGATAGTTGCGCAGCCAACCAAAGCAACTAATCCGAAGAGAAATGCAATTGTTTTCAGTTTCAACGATAATTTTACGGTTTCCATAGTTGAAGTTATTTCTGATTGATTTTATACGATCGTCCTTCAGTTGTAAATGCCTGACAGGATGAACATCCTAAAGCGGTAAATGGTTCAATGTTCGAATTTGATAACCAATTCTTTCATTCTTGTCGCTAAGTTGGAAACAACATTCAGTGCGGAGTTTGCCGATGAACTTCCTGCAAAGTGCTGCTTGTTATCCCGACCCGTCGGATCTGTCAACAAAGTACAGAAACCCATAATTACAGGATTGAAAATCCAATGATAAAAAGTGCTGATTGCGAATCAGCACTAACAGTTTTCTTAATTTTTAGTCAGTAGGTTGCCACAATTGAATTTTGTTTCCTTCTGCATCTAGGATATGAATAAATTTACCATAGTCGTATGTTTCAATTTTATCCACAATGGTAACCCCTTCCTTCTTTAATTCCGCTACAAGCTTTTCCAAGTCTTCAACTCGGTAATTAATCATAAAATCCTTTGATGAAGGCTCAAAATATTTTGTCGTATCAGGAAACGGTGTCCATTGTGTTTGAGCTTTCTTTTTGCTGTCTTCACTTTCGTACCATTCAAACGTTGCACCATATGGATTGGTGTCTAAACCAAGGTGTTTTTGATACCATGCTGTCATTTTTTCTGGGTCTTTGCATTTGAAAAAAATGCCACCAATGCCTGTTACTTTTTTCATTTTATTATTATTGTTTGTTGTTATTGATTTGAATGCGAAACCAATAAAAAAGGTTGTCACGAGTGTTAAAGTTACTAATATTATTTTTTTCATAGTTGTCAAATTTGTCTTTATGTCAATTCGCGAACGGTTTTTACGCTTACCGCTAACATAGGAAGCTACACGCGGGGCCGCACACGGTTAGCTGATGTTAACCGTTCGTGCTTCGTGCATTCCTATCAGTTATTACTTGTCATTTGTCTGCTTATTAAATTATTGGCTTTAATAAATATCGTTGGTACGGATTTGTAATCCTTATTCTGTAGTAAAACCAACCCGATAAAATCGTGCGGGAGCGGGGGGACTCCGATTTACCCGCCGAAATTAAGAATGCAGCGGGCTCTTTTAAAGTGGTTTTGGCGCAATTGTTTCACTGCAATAGAATAAGTTTCTTCGTTTCCGTAAATGAGCCTGCTTTTAAACGATAAAAATAAATTCCACTCGGTATATTAGCAGCATTCCATTTCCGGGTATAATATCCTGCAGAGATTTCTTCCGAGAAAATTGTTGCCACTTCTCTTCCTAGTCGATCATATATTTTCAAAGACACAAACGATTTAGACGAAATACTAAATGAAATATTTGTCGACGGATTAAACGGATTCGGATAATTCTGATTCAAAGTAAATGTTAAGGGTGCTGAGATTTCTCTTACTCCAGTTACTTCTGTGGGAGAACCTGTAACCCAGATACCAGAACTTGTCCCGGCAAAGATTCTATCGCTGCTTACGGCCTGGGACCAAATACGGGTGTCGGCAGGCATCCCCGAGCTGAATGAAGTCCAGGTTACGCCCTTGTCGACCGAGAGGTAGGCTCCGTTATCATCAGTCCCTGCAATAAGCTGGCCATTTACAGCGACTAAGCAATTTACATTCTTGAGGTCGGATGGGTCTGCCGCCCAGCTGGTGCCGCTATTGTCGGATAGATAAACACCGGTCAACGTTACAGCGAATAATTTTTTATCCAGAACCACAAGCTGCGAGATGCGTGTATCGGTAAGGTTAGAATTAATTGTAATCCAGCTTGCACCGCCGTTTGTCGATTTAAAAACACCGTTGCTGGCACTACCTGCAAAAATATTGTTCCCACCTGCGACAATTGAGGTAATACGGGCATCCGCTGCTATTCCCGAGCTAATTTCTGTCCAGGTGTTACCGTTGTCTGTTGATTTATAGATATCACCTGTTGTACCCGCAAAAAGAGTAGTATTAATCGTCACAATGGACCAGATGGCACTGTCCGCAGGTATACCAGTGGGTGTGAAATCATTCCAGGTTGTACCGTCATCGGTGGACTGAATAAAACCATTCCATGTTCCGGCAAGAATTCTGGAGTCCAACATTACGATGGATAGAATGTCAATGCCGCTATCAGCAGAACCGATCTGCGTCCAGTTCGTGCCGTCACCGGTAGTAAGAAACATACGGCCGCCGTTAAAACTGTCCCATGTCCGTGCAAAGACCTTGTTTTTGCTACTGCAAAGATTGAAAAAACTGTTGCCAGCCGGCCAATTTGTTTGAATCCATCCGCTGGCAAGCGGCAGAGCATCGGCTGGATTGTCGTCATTGACTTGCACATTGGCTTCAGCAGAATGTGTAAAACCAACTGCTGCATTTCCAAATGACAAGACAATGACGATCCAGACCGTAAAGAACCTAAAAACCTGTTTCATCTCTATTTTATGCTCCAATATTTACAATTAAACATGAAGTATGATGGGATTTTTATTCAAAAACAACATCATCTCAGGCTTCATCCTATGTCAACTGTTGCCATAAGGTACTTGCACCCCTTGGAAGATGCGCACTCATTGTCGCATCGTTAGGCGTTACGCCCAGTCCCGGTCCATCCGGTACCTGCACGTAACCGTTTACCATTAATGGTTTTGGAACGCCGTCAACCAGTGCGTCATACCATGGAATTTCGGGATAATGGTGTTCACAG
>Ga0302296_1001822_pt1 | contig 14779 bp, 12 predicted proteins | sample III_Fen_N3_1_FD_194546 | JGI IMG/M metagenome (GOLD analysis project Ga0302296, IMG submission 194546) | Peat permafrost microbial communities from Stordalen Mire near Abisko, Sweden - III_Fen_N3_1 | ecosystem: Environmental > Terrestrial > Soil > Wetlands > Permafrost | place: Sweden: Abisko... | reverse complement strand
CAAGGTAACTTCGCCATCTTCCCAGTGAATAACCGGAAATGGTTCGCCCCAATATCGTTGACGGCTAAATAACCAGTCACGCAATCTGAAATTGATAGTGGCTTTACCAATCCCATTTTCGTCCAACCATTCAACAACTTTGGCGATTCCGTCTTTTTTGTTCAGACCATTTAAATCGAGACCAATTGCGGGATTGGCTGAATTAATATACGCTCCGTCTTCAGTCCAGCAAGCTTCGCCAGCCAGAACTTTAGCGCGGGTTACCTCATCGGCACTCTTCGGATCAAGAATACAAATGATTGGAATATTGAATTTTTGAGCGAACTCAAAATCACGGGTATCATGTGCCGGAACAGCCATAATGGCACCGGTTCCGTAGCCCATCAACACATAATCGGCTACCCAAATCGGTATTGGCAAACCAGTAATTGGGTTAATGGCATTGCGCCCGGTAAACACCCCGGTTTTATCTTTGGCCAGCTCGGTGCGATCCAAATCAGATTTTAGCGAAGCAGCCTGTATGTATTGTTTGAATTTCTCTTTATTTTCCGAAGTAACCAAAGTTTCCAAAATTGGATGTTCCGGAGAAACAACCATGTAAGTTGCTCCAAACAAGGTGTCAGGACGGGTGGTATATACCCGCAGTTTTTCGTCCAATCCTTCGATCGCAAAATCCACTTCAGCACCGGTCGATTTACCGATCCAGTTTTTCTGCATGTCTTTTACGCCTTCCGGCCAATCCAAATCGTCCAATCCTTCGAGCAAACGTTCGGCATAATGCGGAATCCTGAGTAACCACTGCTTCAGGTTTTTACGGGTTACCTGATTGCCACATTTTTCGTGCGAACCATCGGTCAAAACCTCTTCATTGGCACATACTGTTTTGCACGACTGGCACCACCAAACCTGGGCATTGTCGTAATAAGCCAGGCGTTTGTCTCCAATGTATTTGTTGATGGCAGCCTGTCCCTGTGCCTGAATATCGGCAGGAATTGGCAATTCGCTGATTGGGCGGCCTTTCCCGGCTTCCGGATCAAACCAGCAATTGTACAATTTGGTGAATATCCATTGTGTCCAGCGGAAATATTTCGGATCGGTGGTATTGATTTCACGATCCCAGTCGTAGCTCAAACCCAGTGATTTGATCTGACGGCGGAAATTATCGCAATTTTTATTGGTGGTAACCGCTGGATGTGTTCCGGTTTGAATGGCATACTGCTCGGCTGGCAATCCAAAAGCGTCCCAACCCATCGGGTGAAGAACGTTGAAACCCTTCATACGCTTATAACGGCAAATGATATCGGTGGCTGTGTAACCTTCAGGATGTCCAACATGCAAGCCTGCTCCGGAAGGATAAGGGAACATATCCAACACGTAATATTTTGGTTTCGAGAAGTCGTTTAAAGTTTTGAACGTTTGATGATCTTCCCAGTATTTCTGCCATTTCGGCTCAATTTCGGAGAAATTGTATTCCATTTTGTGAGAGTAATTAAGGTTCTTGATAATGAGCCGCAAAGATAGCAAGAAAGTTGCAAGTTAAAAGTCGGTTGAAGCGGATTTGTGTTGTTTACTGATCCGATGACTTGGAGTCATCGGATCAGTTGGAGAAAAATGAACTTTTACACCAATTCAACGTTCAAACATCGAAACAATTAAAAAACAAAACACATGAAATTCGTTGTAACAGGTTCATTGGGAAACATCAGCAAACCACTTGCTGAAAAATTAGTTGCTGCCGGTCATGATGTGACAGTTGTGAGCAGTAAAGCTGACAAAACCGTGCAAATCAAAGCCCTTGGCGCCAAAGCGGCTATTGGCTCTGTTGAGGATGTTGCTTTCCTGACTAAAACTTTTACCGGTGCAGATGCCGTTTACACCATGGTACCGCCCAATTTTGGTGCTGCAGATTGGAAAAAACACATTGCCGATGTTGGAGAAAACTATGCAGAAGCGATACATGGCGCAGGAGTGAAAAATGTTGTCAATCTCAGCAGCATGGGCGCCCATATGCCCGAGGGTTGTGGTCCGGTGAGCGGCTTATTCTATGTAGAAAAGGCGTTGAATGCTCTGGATGGCGTAAATGTGAAACACCTTCGTCCCGGATTTTTCTACACAAACTTTCTGGCCAATGCCGGAATGGTAAAACACATGGGAATTATTGGCGGAAATTACGGTGAAAATGCCAAACTGGTTTTGGTTCATCCAAGTGATATTGCTGAAGTCGCCGCTGAAGAATTACTGGGATTGTCGTTCAAGGGCAAGAGCATTCGTTACATTGCCAGCGATGAGAAAACAACCAACGAAGTGGCTGTCATTTTAGGCAAAGCGATTGGAAAACCTGAACTTCCATGGGTAAACTTCAAGGATGAAGAAACTTTGGGGGGAATGTTGCAAGCCGGTGTTCCGGAAGAAATAGCTAAGAATTATGCTGAAATGGGTGCAGCGATGCGAAGTGGTGAAATGGATTCTGACTACTTGAAGAATAAACCAACCGTATTGGGGAAAACAAAGTTCGAAGCTTTTTCTCCGGTATTTGCATCTGTTTACGCTCAATCCTGATTGGTTGGTCAATTATTCAGCTGGTGACTTTAAGACACCCGCTGAATATGCATATAAACAAGAAACGCTCCTTCCCCGGAGCATTTCTTGTTTATAAAAGTTTGTGCACTTATTTCTGTTTTTGTGCGTCCCACTGCACTAATTTGGAATGATAGAAATTAATATTCATGGCTTTCATCCGTTCGCCATGATTGGCCAAACGAACTTTATAATCATCCCAATTCCTCAACGCCACTGGTGTCCAGCCAATTTCGGCATACCCAAGCAGGCGGGGAAAAATTAAGTATTCAGCTTCCGGACGGGCTCCGACGGTTTCAGACCAAAGCGGAGCTTCGATACCTACAATGTTTTCTTTTTTGATTTCAGGAACCAGATTAGCCGGATCCCAATTGTAGCCTTTATCAACTTCGATGTATGCGGCCCAATGCAATCCATATGTGCTGGTTGAGTCGTACTGCATATCGAGGTAGGCATTTTTTGCAGGCGACATCAATACTTTAGCTCCCTGTGCTACGCCTTTAATCGCATTTTCGGCTTTGGCCCAATATTGTACGACCGTATTTGGTTTTACTGTTGACAATGCAACTTCGTCCCAGGCTAAAACTTTTTTCCCATGGGCAATTACCATGTCCTGAACCCTATTCATGAAAGGAATGTAGTCTTCAATTTTGGTTGCATGAGATTCGTCGCCTCCGATATGCAAATATTCTCCAGGAGTTAAAGCGGCCAATTCGCGAATCACATCATCAATAAATTTATAAGTGATCTCTTTCTTAGTCGCCAATGTGCTGAAACCAACTTCAGTTCCGGAATACAATTCGGGTGTTTTACCATTTCCATTCAACTCAGGATACGAAGCCGATGCAGCATTGGTATGTCCCGGCATATCAATTTCAGGAATAATGGTAATGTAACGATCCTGAGCATATTTCACGATATCTGAATATTGTTCCTGTGTATAAAATCCGCCTTCGCCACCGCCAACTTCTGTTGTTCCGCCATGAGCGGTAAGGTTTGGCCACGATTTAATTTCAATTCTCCAACCCTGATCGTCGGCCAAATGTAGATGAAGCACATTCATTTTGTAATAAGCCAGTTGATCGATGTAGTTTTTCACATCATCAACTCCAAAGAAATGGCGGGCCACATCGAGCATCGAACCTCGATAGCCATAAGTAGGGTAATCACGGATTGTTCCGGTTGCTATTTTCCACGGTCCTTTTTGTTTCGATGACATTTCAATTTGTGATGGGAAGAGTTGGCGAATAGTCTGAATTCCATGGAATAAACCAGCTGGTTTATTCGCAGCCAGACTAACCAATTTGGCAGTAATGGTTAATTGATAACCCTCGTCGCCTAATTCGGAATCGCTGCCTGAAAGTGACAGATAAATATTTCCTTGTGCCGGAGCTTCGCTCGTGGTCTTAACTTCCAGGCCTAATCCAGTTGAAGGGTTTAGTTTGTCGGCCAGGTATTGACCAATTTGTTTCAGTTCAGCCGATTCGCCCAGAACATAAATATCAGTTTGGTCGGTCAAATCAAATTCGCCTCCTTCAGAAACTACTGAAACAGGTTTAGGAATTACGTTTTCTTTTGAAAGATTGGTTGGTTTGCATGCCATTTGACTGAGAATTACAGTTAAAAGGAGTCCACCGAAAGCATAGGGTTTAAAGTTGGTTTTTGTCATGGTTAGTAAAATGTTTATTTGTTATTCGTTTAGTTTTTCAATTTTAAAAATAACTGGCATTAATCCGTCGGAACAACTGCTAATGGCCATGCCTGGCTGTTTCATCCATGGGTAACTTCCATCAAACATGATGTGGGTTACATCTTTCTGAATATCGCCCCAAGCCCAGGCACAGAATCCTTCCGGAATAGTGTTGTGATCTTCAACCAGAAATTCCTGACCAACCGTTAACAAATGGCATCCCAGGCACTGATCCGAAAGATCTAAACTGCAATATTCATCAACGAAATCCCTGTTAATCATCTTTCTCAGAACTGTAATCTTACAACTTGCCATAACTCCGGGTTTTAAATGTTTTGATAGAGCCAAATTACCCAAAAAACATGGATTACCCTTCTGTTTCAGATTGATCTATGTCATTCAACCAGCTTTAAAATACGAGTTCTTTTACCAATTCTGAAATTAATAAAGACCAAAAGAAAACATGAACTGACAATTATAAACGCGCCGATCAACTCAATAGTTGTATACAGTTCGTGAAAAATGAGCCATCCTGCAAGGAGATTGAAAACCGGCACCATCGATTGCAGCAACGAACCGGTCGCTACATTCACGTAACGGTAACCTTCGGTCATAAACAGTTGCCCAATCGTAGCAACAATGCCAACCAAAACCAGCAAAATTATTTCGGTCTGATTTCCTTTAGCTTGCGTTACTCCTGAAGGTATCAGGAACATCCAAAAGCCAACTATGCATTGCGAAAAAAATATAGCATATGAATTATCGCTTTCGTGCAATCTTTTTACAAAGACTACTGCGAGCCCGGTAGTTACCGATCCGGCAATGGCTATCAATTCATAAATTCCCATTCCGGCCAGCGATCCTTTCCCTCCGCCAACAGAGAGTAAAATGAGTCCGGCAAACGAAATAGCGATAATAACAAATTTAATGGGTTCCACTTTTTCTTTCAGGATAAGCATACTGAAAAGTGTGGCGAAAATGGGGTATGAATATATATAGACAGAACCTTTTCCAATACCCAGTTTCAGGATAGCCAGGTAAAAGAGGTAAACGGCAATCCCACCAACAAAACCACGCCAAAACAATCCTTTCCGGTCGTTAAATTTCAGTTGGATTACTCCAAAGAGCGATAAAATACTAACAATGCCAACTCCGATAGCAAAGCGAAAAAAGGTGGTTTGATAACTTGAGACATTGGGGATTGCTTTGACCAAAACAGCCATCAGCGCGAAGAATACGACTGAACCCAGTGTTAAAAATATACCTTTTGAATTGTCGGACATGGCCATGGTTTCGGATTAGGTTCGCAAAACTACCGATATTATCCTAAACAATAGCTGACAAAAATGAGGAAACTTGAGAATTTGCACTAACAAAAAACCCCCGCACTTGGCGAGGGTTTTAGTTGATCTATTCTTCGATAATTACGATCTTTTCAATTAAATCGCCTTGGCGAATGGCATCAATCACTTCGAGACCTTCGTAAACCTTGCCAAAGCAGGTATGTTTGCGGTCGAGGTGCGATGTGTTGCGGCGGCTGTGGCAGATGAAAAACTGGGAACCACCAGTGTTGCGTCCGGCATGTGCCATCGACAGCACTCCACGGTCGTGGTATTGGTTTTCGCCATCCAGTTCGCAAGGAATTTTATAACCCGGACCACCAGCGCCCGTTCCGTCAGGGCAACCACCCTGAATTACAAAATCAGGAATTACACGATGAAAAGTCAAGCCATTGTAAAAACCATTTTTCGACAGTTTAGTGAAGTTTTCGACAGTGCCTGGCGCATCTTCGTCATAAAAATTCACTTTCATAACACCTTTACTGGTATAAATTTCTGCTTTGCTCATTTTTGTAATATTAAAGATTGGCTGCAAAAGTACAATATTTTGCCTAATTCGGATTTATTGAATGTAATCCATTTTTTTTGATGTTGCAAAACAGCATAGTACAGGACATTTAGTTTTATCTATATTCGTATTCTTGTTTCAGAAAATCTACCCGCCTTTTTTGTTTGTTGGCCATCGACGAAGTGTCATCAGGAAAAATGTTCCTCAACATTTTTATGACTCTGCAAAGCTTTGCAAGCTTGCTGATTTGAAAATGAGTTTGGCAAATCGAATTGGATTGTTGATTTTTGAATGGCCAACTCAAACAGATAAATTCAAACTAAAATAACTATACGAATGAACGTCAAGAAATCAACTAATTTAATTACACCGGGTTATACCATTACCTTTATTTTGGTAACTGCCCTCTTTTATTTGTGGGCTCTTCCGAATAACCTGAACGATGTATTAATTCCCCAGTTTATGAAAGCCTTTGAATTGAACCGTCTTGAAGCTGGACTGGTTCAGTCGGCATTTTATGCAGGATATTTTCTGCTTTCGTACCCCGCCGCAAAAGTGATGGATCGTTTCGGGTACAAAGCAGGATTGCTTACCGGATTACTGCTTTTCAGTATCGGATCATTTTTGTTTTACCCGGCATCAGTAGTAGGGGTTTATGGATTTTTCCTTTTTGCACTTTTCATCATTGCCTCAGGATTGGCATTTCTGGAAACCGGTGCAAATTCGTTCATCGCAGTTCTCGGGCCATCCGAATCGTCTGAACAAAGACTAAATCTTGCCCAAGCATTTAATCCACTGGGAGCAATGACCGGCGTTGTTGCAGGGACCTTATTTATCTTTTCAGGAACTGAGCATTCGGCCGAAAAAGTACAGTCCATGCAAACCGACGGAACTTATCAGGCTTACCTTCAAAGCGAGATCGCCCGGGTTGGGCCAACCTATCTTTTCATTGGTGCTATTGTTCTCTTATTTTTTGTGCTGATCTGGAAGGCAAAATTTCCTGAATTCAAGAATAAGGCTGGTGAAGATGAAGTTCATCAACATGGACAAACATCGATGCTTGTCAAATACCCTCACTTCCTGAAAGGTGTTGTTGCGCAATTTTTCTATGTGGGTGCACAGGTTGGAACCTGGAGTTATATGATTCCATACCTTAAAGACTATATGCATAAGTCTGAAAAAGAGGCCGGATTCTTCCTCCTTGCGTCGCTGGCGATGTTTGGGGTTGGACGTTTTGCTTCAACTGCACTTATGAAACTTGTTCCGGCATCTAAACTGATGGGTATTTACAGTATTTGCAACATGATTTTGGTTTCTATTGCGGTACTTATACCAAGCGCCATTGGCGGATGGTCGCTCATTGTAACCAGCTTCTTTATGTCGATCATGTTCCCAACCATTTTTGCGCTTGGCGTAAAAGGACTTGGCGTAAATACCAAACTGGGCGGATCATTCATTATTATGGCTATTATCGGTGGCGCTGTTTGGACACCAGTAATGGGTCTGATTGCGGATAAAACGACCAGTCTGGCTTTGGCTATGATAGTACCAATCATCGCTTATCTGTATATCTGCTATTATGCTTTTGTCGGATCGAAACCTGGAGGTCCGGTCAATTTTGATGAAGATCAGAAAGTTATCATTGCACATTAATATTTCTGAAGATGAACTATAAAAGATATTGCAAAACCTTGTCGTTGAAAGACGACGCACAGCTGATTGAAGATTACAAAAAGGTACATGCGCCCGGCGCTGCCTGGCCCGAAATTACCCAGGGAATGAAAGATGTTGGCATCATCGATATGGAAATCTACATTCAGGGACCCCGTCTTTTTATGATCATGGATACGGTTGCTGATTTTGATCACGATAAAGCTATGACTGAATTAGCTACAAAACCGCGACAAAGCGAATGGGAAGCCTACGTTTCCCGGTTTCAGCAAAGCTCTGCTGAAGCTACTGCCGACGAAAAATGGCAATTGATGGAACGTATTTATAAATTAGACTAGGAGATACTCCTTATTAGATAGAGATTAAAGTCGTTCTCAATAAATCACGATCCCAGTGAGATTCTTTTTCATCGGGATTTTAGTTTTAAAAAATCAGTCTGTTCCGATATCAAAAGAAACAAGAAATAATCCATCTGTCGAATTGTCAAAATATCATTAACTCTATCGTTTAGATTAGAAATTACAATATTTTGACGAAAATTGATTTCAAACAGATCAAAAGGACGCTCCGTATTGCCATAAACTGTAAATTTAAGTGCTGATTTTCAGTGCAAAAGCACATTTTTCGAATATAGTTCAATTATCGACGTCCAAAATGCTGACGAAAATCATCCGTGTTATTAAACATTCATTTTTACAAACTCAACTAACTGTATATCTGAAATATAAATTCGAATTTGTTTTTTACAGATTGGAATAACCAATACATGAATGTCATAACTTTGGCTATCATTTTTTAATTCATAAAGAGATGAAACAAGCCATAAAGTTATCAGTGAAATAAAGCTGAAAATCAATGGCAAGTTCCAGGTGTTGTCTAAAAAAACAAATAATTATCACATGAAAGCAGACATCAACGAATTTTTGGAAGCTCTGAAAGCCCGCACTCCGGGCGAACGCGAGTTTCATCAAGCAGTACAGGAAGTAATTGAATCGATATGGGATGTTTACCAGAAAAACCCCAGATATCAAAAAGCAAAAATTCTGGAACGAATAGTTGAGCCGGAACGCACTGTTATTTTCCGTGTGCCTTGGGTCGACGATCGTGGCGAAGTGCAGGTCAACCGCGGATACCGTGTTGAGTTTAACTCGGCCATTGGTCCATACAAAGGAGGCTTGCGTTTTCACCCAACGGTAACTTTGAGTGTACTGAAATTTCTCGGCTTCGAGCAAACCTTTAAAAATAGCTTGACCACTTTGCCAATGGGTGGTGGAAAGGGCGGATCTGATTTCAGTCCAAAAGGCAAGTCCGATAACGAAATCATGCATTTCTGTCAATCGTTCATGACAGAACTTTCCCGTCATATTGGTCCGAACACCGATGTACCAGCTGGTGATATTGGCGTTGGTGGCCGCGAAATAGGATTCCTGTTTGGGCAGTACAAACGGATCAGGAATGAATTTACCGGAGTTTTAACCGGCAAAGGATTGGGTTGGGGCGGAAGTTTAATTCGTCCGGAAGCTACTGGTTTCGGAGCGGTTTACTTTGTTCAGCACATGTTGGCTAACCTCGGAAAAGAAATTGAAGGCAAAACATTCAGCGTTTCAGGGTTTGGAAATGTGGCCTGGGGAGCTATCCTGAAAATCAATGAATTGGGCGGGAAAGTGGTTACCATTTCAGGACCTGATGGCTACATCTATGATGCCAACGGGATCACCGGCGAAAAAGTAGATTATATGCTCGAACTTCGCGCTTCGAACAACGATGTGGTTGAACCTTATGCCAAAGAGTTTGGTGCACAATTTATTCCGGGCAAAAAACCTTGGGAATGTCCGGTTGACATCGCCATGCCTTGTGCCTGCGAAAATGAGGTGAACATTGAAGATGCCAAAACGCTGGTCAGCAACGGTTGTTTCCTTGTAGCTGAAACCTCGAATATGGGTTGCACTGCCGAAGCCGTTGAATATTTGACAGAGGCAATTACTTATGCACCGGGAAAAGCAGTTAATGCAGGTGGTGTGGCTGTTTCAGGATTGGAAATGTCGCAGAACTCCATTCGTATGAACTGGCCAAAAGAGGAAGTGGATAAATATCTGCACCGCATCATGAAAGATATTCATGACACTTGCGTGAGATATGGAAAAAAAGGAAATAAGGTGAATTATGTGGTTGGTGCAAATGTTGGAGGCTTCGTAAAAGTAGCCGATGCCATGCTTGCCCAGGGAATCGTATAACCGATAAATCAGATAACTTCAGAATGTCCCGTAAATCCGTTCTTCGGAACTAAATTTACGGGACATTCATTTTTAACCTCAAACTTAAAATTGGGTATTTAACTGAAGTCGGTACTAACAAACTTGATTTTCTTTTTTTCTACACAATAAAATAATATTCCGTTCATATTCAGGTGCTTTATTTTCCCTTATTTTGCTGAAATTTTGCCGAAAATGCTGATTGATACACATTCTCATATTTACTCTACTGACTTTATTCACGATCTGGATGAAGTAATTCAGCGCGCATATTCAAACGATGTCCGCAAGATTATTCTACCAAACATCGACAGTTCGTCGGTTAAAAACTTGTTGGATCTGGTCGACACCTATCCTCACATTTGTTTTCCACTGATGGGACTGCATCCAACCTCAGTAACTCATGATTATCAGGAGGAATTGCAGGTTGTTGAGTACTGGCTGAAAAAGCGTAAATTTTATGGCATTGGCGAAATTGGTATCGATTTGTATTGGGATAAATCGTTTCTGGAAGAGCAGACTCACGCTTTTCGTTTTCAGCTCGAATTAGCCCGTCAGTATAAATTGCCTGTTGTTGTTCACGTTCGCGATTCGTTCGACGAAGTTTACCAGGTACTGACTGAAGTAAAAGATGATAACCTGACCGGAGTATTTCACAGCTTTTCAGGAACAATTGAACAGGCCAACCTGGTTACTGACCTTGGATTTAAAATTGGAGTTGGAGGGGTTGTTACATTTAAAAAGAGCGGCTTAGACCAGATTGTCAGCCAGATAGATCCGTCGCATTTGATTCTGGAAACGGATTCTCCTTATCTGACACCCGTTCCGTTCCGTGGAAAAAGAAATGAAAGTTCGTATCTTGTTTATATTGCACAAAAAATTGCCGATCTTCACCACATGACCATTGGTGACATATCAAAAATCACCACTGATAATGCCCGAAAACTGTTTGAGATTTAGCTTGAAATCAAAGTTGTTCATCAGTAATAAATTATTTTGTGGAAAAAAAACCTTCAATTCTCATCATTTATACCGGTGGAACCATTGGAATGGTACAACGGGAATCCAGTGGTGTTTTGGTGCCAATGAAATTTGACCAAATTCAGGAGGAAGTTCCCGATCTCAACCGTCTGGATGTAAATCTGCAGGTCGTCACATTCACCCCTCCGATCGATTCATCAAATATGACCCCTGCCATTTGGGTGAAAATTGCCAATACCATCGAACGTAATTACAGCAAATACGATGGATTCGTTATTTTGCATGGTACCGACACCATGGCCTATACCGCATCGGCACTGAGTTACATGTTCGAGAATCTTGACAAACCAATTGTGCTAACCGGATCGCAACTTCCGATCGGAATACTTCGCACCGATGGAAAAGAAAACCTGATTACTTCCATACAAATTGCAGCCGCTCAGCAAAACGGACAGGCCATTGTTCCTGAAGTTTGCGTTTACTTTAATTCAAAGCTTTTCCGTGGGAACCGCATATCCAAACGTCATGCCGACGACTTTAGCGCCTTTTCTTCTGTAAATTATCCGCCACTGGCTACGGCAGGTGTCGAAATCAAATATTTTCAGGAGAATATTAATCGCTTCCCAAATAAAGGAATATTGAAAGTACGGTCGCATTTTGATGAAAATGTGGTTGTCTTGAAAATATTTCCGGGCATTGGGAAAATGGTATTTGAAAACATCCTGAATATTCCGGGACTGAAAGGAGTTGTTCTTGAATCGTTTGGTTCGGGCAATATTCCAACCTCGCGATGGATGATCAGCCAGATTAAAAATGCAATTAAGCGCAAAATCATATTCCTGAATGTCACTCAATGTCAGGGCGGAGCCGTGAATATGGGGCGCTACGAAACCGGGGTTGAGCTCGAAAATGCCGGTGTTGTTAGTGGCAAGGATATGACTACCGAGGCTGCCACTACGAAATTGATGTTCCTTCTGGGGCAAGGATTAGATCAGGAAGAAATCAAGCTACACCTGAATAAAAGTTTGATTGGCGAAATGAGCGAATAGTGTTTTATTGGTTTTTTTCGTACTTTCGAGGCCTGAAAAAATAAAGCCAGATTTTACTGGAGAGATGCAAGAGTGGCTGAATTGGCACGCCTGGAAAGCGTGTGAACCTCTAAAGGGTTCCGCGGGTTCGAATCCCGCTCTCTCCGCATCTTAAACAGTATCAAGCAATTGAGGCTGTTTTTTTTATGTTTTGTTTTTCACTTTTCTTAGTTTTCTTCTGGATTTTGGTTGGTTCTACATGTAAATGTAAACCGAGAGGTAAACCAGAAAACAGCATGAATACAACTGTTAATGTGCTCTGTTACAAATCAAAAGTACTCTCCAATGGTGAACATCCTTTGATGTTACGAATCTGCAAAGATGGAAAAAGGAAGTATCAAAGTCTAAATCTCTCCATTAATCCCAAATATTGGGACTTTGATAAGGAAAGGCCAAAACGGAATTGCCCCAATAAAGAACTCGTTGAGACAGTTATCAGTACTCATTTAGAACAATTCCGTAAACACATTATTGAACTGAAAGCAGAGGGGAAAGATTATTCTGCTCAATTCTTACTGAAAGGACAAGGTGAAAAAGCTAGATCAAAAACAGTGGGCGATTTTTACAAAGAATTGCTTGATGACATGGATCAGTCTGATAAATATGGAAATTGGCGATTCTATAAAAGTTCGTACAATTCTGTACAAACATTTACAAATGGGAAAATGGATTTCCTTTTTTCTGAAATTGATATACTCTGGCTGAATAATTATGAGCAATGGCTAAAAAAACGTGGTAATAAGGGTACGACTATAAGTGTACAATTCCGCACGTTACGAGCAGCTTATAATAAAGCCATAGAGTCAGGGTATGTGAAGAAGAAAGACTACCCATTTAATGAGTTTAAAATTTGCAAGTTTGACACTTCCACCAAAAAACGGGCTATTAGTAAAGAAGATATAACGAAAATTAGGAGCGTCAATTTGTCTGATCTCAAACAAGTTTTTGCAAGAGATATTTTCATGTTCACTTATTGGTGTGGCGGGATTAACTTTGTTGATATAGCTAACCTGAAAGCTAACAACATTATTGAGGGCAGAGTCTCATATGTAAGACATAAAACTCATAATCTTATCACTTTACAACTTTTACCAGAAGCTAAATTAATTTTGGAACGCTACTCGCAAGATCGTGCAAATAATTATTTGTTCCCAATTCTTGATATGAGTATTCATAAGACAACAAAGCAAAAACAAATGAGGGCACATAGTATTCTTTACCAGATTGATAAGCGACTTAAGGATATTGCAGAACTTGCAAAAGTTAATACCCTGATAACGACATATGTAGCTCGCCATTCATTTGCAACAGTTTTGAAAAAATCAGGTGTAAATGTTTCTCTGATCAGTGAAGCGTTGGGTCATTCTGATCTGACTACTACTCAAATATACCTTGACAGTTTTGATAATAAACAGATGGATGAAGCATTGAAAAATCTGCTTTAAAAACATAAACCGCTCTACAAATCAATAGTTAGAGCAACTTACTATATACTTTTATACTTGTGCCACCCTAATTAATTGAGTATGTAACTCTTTGGGATTTCTCGCTTTATTGTTTCTTTGTAGTAAGAAAAATTATTTGAGCATGCAAGAATTAATAAAAGGAGATGAAGCGGTATATTATTATAGCCCTGAAGATTATGATCCTTTGCTGGATTATGTTGGAATTATTGCAGAAGAATACTATCCTCCAACTCCAATAGATTATGAATCTGGTTACGTTTTCAGTAAAGGCATAGGTATCTTTGCTGATAGATATTTTAAAAATAATATAGATAAGAGCTTTGAGGAAAAGTTCTTAGCAAACAAAAATGTTCAGAAAACCATTGCTGCATTTGGATATGATGTGGATAAATTCTGGTATTTGTTATTATTTGTCTATGATTTTAGCTGTGGAATGTGTGTAAATGGGATTGTGCTAAATAAATCTCCAAAAGAGCATTTAAAAAAACTTTCAAATGCCATTTTCGAAAACTTAGAAACTTATGATGGCAACACCAATAAAGTATCTTTTAAAAGTTCTACAAAAATTGTACTGAAAATAAATAAGAAACAGAAAATATCAATTGAAGATCCAATTACTATTTTACATTTAGCAGAAATTTGCCATATTGAAGTGGATAAGATAAAAGCTGATAGCTTATTATCACAAAGTATAACTGAAATCAATCTCAAAAATGAGAAAATAGTAGGTCAACCAAGTATAAATTCAGTTCATATTTGGTACTTTACTAATATGTTCCTTAAATTCTTTGATTTAATGCCTCCAATAAAAGGGAGACATAAAAAAGGCACAGTTATATATTATGATAAACATTATCTAATTTCCAAACTCATATACATTATTGGATTGTCCAGGAATGAAAATTTTGATAATTCATTGAAAACCCTAAAAGGCTATTTAAAACCATTCAAAGATTTTAATTTGGATGTTGCCAATGGGATATATTATTAATTGCCCTTTAAATTACGATTTAGTAAACTTCTTTTCCAATTTAAAGTAGAGAAAAATTCAGTCTTTTTTTTCTCTACCAACACTCATTTTATCACTTGCACCTTTGTTTCGTCTTCAAACAGTTACAACAATGTTGTTGGAACCTAATCAAGAAGATTAAATTGAAAATGGAAAATCCAGAAAAAAAATTTTCAGATGTTTCAATTAAAGTTGAA
>Ga0302296_1001819_pt1 | contig 14798 bp, 15 predicted proteins | sample III_Fen_N3_1_FD_194546 | JGI IMG/M metagenome (GOLD analysis project Ga0302296, IMG submission 194546) | Peat permafrost microbial communities from Stordalen Mire near Abisko, Sweden - III_Fen_N3_1 | ecosystem: Environmental > Terrestrial > Soil > Wetlands > Permafrost | place: Sweden: Abisko... | reverse complement strand
ATGTAATATTCAGGAAAGACTTCAACAGCGCAATTGCACTTTCGGGCGAAAATGTTCCAACGGGCATGTTAAATTCTTCTTTCATGTAATCGACCGGATAGCTCGATGAGCATGTTGAAGTAAGTACCACCAATGAATTTCCTTTGCCAATTGTTTTATCGAGGAAATCTAAAAGCAATGCGATGTCCTGGTCAAGTCTCAAATAGGTGTCTTCCATTTCAATCGAGGCTGGCCCAAACGAATTATTCTCGTAATCCATCGAGGTAAAAGTAAGCGTCAGCAGATCCGGATATTCGTCTTTTCCAAGGTTTTCGGCCAGAATTAAACTGGTTGCAAAGTCCCTCACCATGTTATTTGCAAAAGGCGTGGTTTTCAGGAATTTGTAATTGACAGCCTTTTCCTTAAGTTTCTTCATGCTGTACGGAAATGTATTCCATTTGTCGTAATACCCTTTTTCAAGAACATAGTCGTCGGGCAGGCTTTCCTCGTAGCTAGAAATGGGCAATAAGGTCGTCCATTCGCGCTGGGAAAAGGTTTTTGCATAACACTTCTCGTTGAACTGACGCACCCACTCCGGAAAAGTATCGACATAATAGGAGCTTGAAATCATGTTACCGTTTTGAGTGTCGAACCAATAGGCGCCGTTGGCCGCATGACCAGCCGAAAGCACCGCGCTGACATCGTTCATGGCCACACTAAATACTTTCGATTTGTTACGGTTATTAATTTTAATGAGATCGCCTAAAGTGGGCGACAGAAGCTTTGTTGCTGAGCGTTCACCATCTTTCGAGTCACTTCCAACTGTGATAAAATAATCGTCGGCAATGCAGTTGATTTCTTTCTTTTTCAGCCTGTCGTACCAGCTGTCGCTTACAATGCCATGAGTTGCAGGGTAAACACCGGTAAAAAGGGTTGCCGTTCCGGTCGAAATTTTCTGAACATGCAAATCGAGTTGAGCATTGCTGCAAACTGCTCCTTCGTTCACGAGCCATTTGAATCCGCCTTCCTGAAATTTATTCCAGTAGCGCGAAAGATAATCGGTGCGCATTTGATCAACCGAAAGTACGACCACTATTTTAGGGATACTTGTATTGTTGTTTTTGATGTTTTGTGCAGTAAGGGAATTTCCAGTAAGAATTGTCATTAATGTGAAAATACCCAATATGTTTAGTTTTATCATGGTTGGCTTAAATTTGTGTGGCAAAAGTATAAAAACAAAGAATCATACCCAATTAAGTAATAGGAACTATTTATTGTCGTATTCAGAAACTCTAAAACCATTGTCATTAAAGGAAAAGCGAACAAATAAATACGACATTATTTCGTTTTCTGCACTTACTAACTAATAACGTATTCCTTGCATGAAAAATTATTTAACCCTTTTGTTTGTGTGTTTTATTGTTGGCACTTCTTTTTCCCGTCCGGCAAATCCGGATTCAGCAAAATCCGCAATCCTTGAGAAAATTCATTGGATGATTGAACGATCAGACATGAACAAAGTCCGGTCGGCATTTCAGGAAATATGCGATGAAAACCATTTTACGTCGTTAGTTTCAGGCCTGAAGGATGGAGTTTACAAAGGAGCCAGTCCTGCAGATGATTACGGATACCGGCATGAAGTGGTTTTTGAGATGAAATCTGGAAAAATGATTTCGATTGATTACGACGAAATTCACAAAGATGGTCATGCCAAACAGCATGATGAGGAGTATGCCAAGCGGATGCTTCAGAGCGGAACCACTCCGGCAATTGCCTACCCGAGCTATGAAAATCAGATGCTCGAAAAACAAGACTTCAATCAGATTGATGCCGTCAGCGGAGCCAGTTACTCTCAATATCGCTTCAAACTGGCTATTTTATATGCGATTCTGAATGCCGGGCAATTATAAAGAAGGAAAAAGTCAATAGTCATTAGAAAAGATTTTCCCTGACTATTGACTTTTTTCTACGCAGTTTTCCGGTATCTCTTCAATGCAAGAGTCAGGAAGGTAATTCCCAGAATACTTAATGCAATAAATTCGTGGATCAGATCTCCAAAATGAGAACCTTTGAGTACCACCATTCTCAAAACGCGCATGAAATGATACACCGGATTAATCTGATCGATGGTTTGCGCCCATTGCGGCATGCTCTCAACCGGCGTAAAAATTCCACTCATCAGGATGAAAATCATCATGAAAAAGAAAGTCACAAACATTACTTGCTGTTGGGTATTGGCAACAGTTGAAACAAACAACCCCAAGCCCAGAATGCCTACGAGGTAAAGTACCCCAAAACTGAACACAAGTCCCAGACTGCCAACAATGGGTAAATTGAAAACCATTCGTGCAAGGAACAAACCAAACGATAGATCAAAAAGTGCGATCACAATAAATGGAATGAGTTTTCCTGCCAGAAACTGAATCTTCCGGATTGGTGTCACATTCAGCTGTTCAATTGTTCCTTCTTCTTTCTCTTTGACTAAACTTGTGCTGGAAAGATTCAATCCGATGAGCGTGACCAGCAGGGCCAAAACTCCAGGGGCCATGTACCATTTGTATTCGAGTTCGGAATTGTACCAGAAACGCGATACGGCATTTATCTGATAAGGTGGTTTGAATTTAGGAAGACCTTTCCATTCGGCTATTATATTCTTGTTGAAATCGCCGATGACCGATGCCGCATAAAAATATCCAATCTGCGCAGACTGCCCGTCGATGGCATTGACCAAAAGCTGAAGATTGGCTTTATCTTCGCGCATCAGGTCGCGTTCAAAACCTTTCGGAATAACCAAAACCATATCATCCCGGTTGTTTAATATTTCATTTTCGCCATCTTCAGGATTGAATGAGGTATTGTTAATAGTGAAAAACGGTGAAGCATCGATCTTGGAAGCCAACTGGCGTGATGTTGATGATAAATCCTTGTCGACCAGGAAAATATTAACATTTTTCAGGTCGTAGGTAGCTGCGAAAACCAAAACCAGCATCTGCATGATTGGAATCATGATGATCATCCGAAGCATGACCTTGTTGCGCCTGACCTGTATAAACTCTTTTTGTAAAACGTAAAATAGTGTTCTCATAACTAGTGCCTAAAGTTTGGAGTTCGGAGTGCCTAAAGTTAAAACCCGATAAGCCTTTTGTAATCTGACTTTCATTTATTCCAATCGTATCTTAAAATTCTTGATGCTGAGTGCAATAAACGTGACGGACATAAAGATCAGTACCAGTGTTTCTTTCCAGATGTAAAGGATTCCAGTACCTTTTAGCATAATGTTCCGGACAATTACAATAAACCACCTTGGTGGAATGATATTACTAACTATTTGTAACGGAAGCGGCATGTTCCGGATTGGGAAAATAAAGCCTGACAAAAGTATGGTTGGCAGCATCAGACCCAGTAATGAAATAAACATGGCCACCATTTGGTTTGGCGCTACCGTTGAAATCAAAATACCCAAACTCAATGCCATCAATATAAACAGGAACGATTCACCCATCAGCAGCAAGAAGCTTCCTTTGATTGGTACACCGAAAACGAAAACGCCCAATAGTATAATGGTGAGCGCATTGATGAACGACAACAGCAAATATGGAGTCACTTTGCCCAATACAATCTGGATTGGTTTTAGTGGCGATGCGAGCATAACTTCCATGGTTCCCATTTCTTTTTCTTTACTGATCGAAATGGAAGTCATCATGGCCGAAATCAGCATTAAAATCATGGCCATAATTCCGGGAACAAACATGTAAACGCTTTTCAGACCTTCGTTATAGAGCATCCTGACTTCAACATTGATTTGGTCGGGCAGCTGAATATTCTGAAGTTTTTCCTTTTTCACATAGTCGTTGATAATTCCACCGGCATAGCTGGTCAAAATCCGGGCAGTATTTGGGTCGGAGGCATCGGCCAAAAGTTGAACATCTTCCTTCCCATCGCGCTCAAAGTTTTGCTCAAAATCTGGCCCGAAATTGACGACCATTTTTACGATTCCTTTTCTGAAAACATCCTCAACATCCTCACCGGGTTGTAATTCTTTAGCCAGAACAAAATATCCCGACGAAAGCAACTTGGATGTAATTTTTTTTGTCGTGTTGTCGTGCGACTGGTCGAGAATACCAATTTTTGCATTCTGAATGTCGGTACTGATCACTTTCCCGAACAACATCAGCTGCACTACCGGTATCCCGAAAATGATGATCATCGTTCGCGGATCGCGGAAAATGTGCAAAAATTCTTTCCTGAGAAATCCTATAAATTGTTTCATGTGGCCTCCCCCTTCCCCCTCCAAACGAGGGGGTTTTTGATCGTGCATATAATTGTTGAATTCTTCATGTGTTTTGTGTTTGTGGTTTTAAGCCCTCCCTTTTGGGGAGGGTTTGGGAGGGGCTTCTACGTTTCGTGCGATCTTCAAAAATACCTCGTCCATATCTTTTGCTGAATATTGATTTTTCAGGTTTTCAGGTGTGTCGAGCGCTTCAATACGGCCCTCATTCATAATAGAAACCCGATTGCAATATTCTGCTTCGTCCATATAATGTGTGGTTACAAAAACTGTAATGCCCTGATCAGAAGCTTCGTAAATCAGGTCCCAGAATTTGCGGCGGGTGATCGGATCGACACCTCCGGTTGGTTCGTCGAGAAATACGATTTTCGGATCATGAAAAATAGCTACCGAAAAGGCTAGTTTTTGTTTCCATCCCAAAGGCAATGAACCAATCAGCGAATCTCTAGCCGATTCGATGTCGAGATTTTTCAACAATCGCTCCATCTTCTCCTTTCGCTCGGCAGGCTTGATCCCATAAATTCCGGAGTAAAAACGGATATTTTCGGCGATGGTCAGATCTTCATACAGAGAGAATTTTTGGCTCATATACCCAATGTTTCGCTTTACTTTTTCAGTTTCCTTGTGTATATCAAAGCCTGCAACTTTTACCTGTCCTGAAGTGGGCGAGGAGAGTCCGCAAAGGATTTTCATGGCGGTGGTTTTTCCTGCGCCATTGGCTCCCAGGAAACCAAATATTTCTCCTTTGTACACGTCAAAATTCAAGTTGTCGTTGGCGACGAACGAACCGAATTTCTTTATCAGGTTGCGGACTTCAATTACTTTCTCTTTCATTTTCTTCAGGGATTTACCACAGATTTCTTAGATTAACACTGGTTAAAAGAAAATATAATCCTTCTTTCCTCTATGAAACTCGGTGGTTAAAAATCATTTATTCGTTCATCATATTCATAAATACATCCTCAATGGTTGGCGGAATATCAAAAACCTCCAATCCGACGTGATCTTGTTTCAGAAGATAGTTTTCGAATTCAGTAGCTTCCACTTCGTCATCTTTCCCGGTAACATGCAGGTACTGACCAAACGCAAAAGCCGAATCAGTTTTATTCCATGCTCGTATATCCTGAATCAGCCGGTGCATATCTTTTGCACGGATGGCATACAATTTTCGGGTGTAATTCTCAATCAGTTTTTGTGGAGTGTCAATATCCAGTATTTTCCCCTTTTGCATCAGTGCCACACGGTTGCACAGCACAGCTTCGTCCATATAAGGCGTCGAAACCAAAATAGTAATACCTAGTTTCTGTAATTTCTTTAGCATTTCCCAGAATTCCTTGCGTGAAACGGCATCAACCCCAGTGGTTGGTTCGTCTAAAACAAGGATTTCAGGTTTGTGAATCAGGGCGCACGACAGGGCCAGCTTTTGTTTCATACCTCCGGAAAGCTTTCCTGCCAGGCGCTTCTTGAATGGTTCTATCTGAACGTAAATGTCTTTGATCAGTTCGTAGTTTTCGGCAACAGTGGTTTTAAAAACCGTGGCAAAAAAGTTTAGGTTTTCTTCAACTGTCAAATCCTGATAAAGCGAAAACCTGCCGGGCATGTAGCCCACAATCTTTCGGATTTCCTTATAGTCTTTGATTACATCGAATCCATTCATGGTGGCGTTCCCTTCGTCCTGAATAAGCAAAGTCATCAGGATACGCATCAGTGTTGTTTTCCCTGCTCCATCGGGGCCAATCAGACCGAACAGTTCGCCTTTCTTTACCTCGAGTGAAATATCGCTAACGGCCTGTACATCTTTATACGATTTGCTGATATGTTTAATGCTGATTGAAGCCTCCCCCAACCCCCTCCGAAGGAGGGGGCTTTCGAACCCGGGTTGCGCTAAGTTATTTTTTGATTTCAATGCATTAATAATTAAAAGATTAATAGTTCAGAACTTTCATGACTAAACTCCCTTCTCCTTGGGATAAGGGCTGGGGATGAGGCTTTTAGTTTTGAGAGGGGCTGCTAAAACACAACTTCACCAGGCATACCAATTTTCAGACGGCCATCGTTGGCAACCGATATTTTAACGGCATACATCAGTTTTACCCGTTCTTCTTTGGTTTGAATGATTTTGGGTGTAAATTCCGATTCAGAAGAAATCCACGTGATTTTACCACTTAATGTTTGCATTTCTTTGGCATCAAGATCAATCAGAACTTTGACTTCACTTCCGAGTTTTACCTGCGAAAGCTGGGTTCCTGAAACATAAACTTTCAGTTCCAGATTGCTTAGATCAGCCATTTTCAGAACTGGTTTACCCGGTGTTGCCAGTTCGCCGTTTTCGAGGTAAGTTTCCAGTACCGTTCCTTTAATAGGGCTGTTAATCCGACATTTGGCCAACTGTTCACTGATCAGATCGAGTTGACGTTTGACCACTTCCATTTCGCTGCCAATTAGTTGGAATTGAGTATTTGTTGCTGAAATTTGTTTGTCCAGAACGTTTAGTTGTCCATTAATGTCATCCACTTGCTGTTGAGTTGCAGCTTTGTCGGCAAACATTTTGGTAATGCGTTGTTGAGTGGTCTGCACGTTCTTTTTCTGTTCTTTATACACGTTAATCTGGGCCGAAACGTTTTGTTTCTTTGTTTCACTCGAAACCAGTTGCGCCTGAGTTTGAAGTTTTTTCAGATACAATTCGGTGGTGTCAATCAAGGCAATCAGTTTGCCCGGTTCGAGTTGGTCACCTTGTTTGGCATTCATTGTAAGCAGTTTGCCCGGCATTTCAGACGAGACGATAGTTTCCACTACCTCAAAATTTCCGTAAGCATCCGATTTTTTCTCCCCGCTTTTACAGGCTCCAAATGCCAAAAAAGCCAATGCTATTAGTTGTAATTTTTTCATATTCATTGTATTTATATCTTTTTTTAACTCATAATTCATAACTCTACTGAACTCCTCTGATATTCTCAAGTTTAACTTTGGCTTCTTTTAGTTGGATTTTGCGGGTTTCGAGCATCAGTCGGGCAGTAGTTTCGGCATTCAAATCCTGAATGTAATCGGCCATGGTGATGGATCCATTTTCAAGCTTTGAGGCTGATGTTTTGGTAATCCGCTCCCGAATTACAATTAATTCCTGATCGGTTTTCAGCAATTCAGCAATCTGATTGATTTGTTTGTTTTGCTGGTCGGTTGCCAAATCAATATTTCTGACAAACGATTCTTGTTTGGTTTGCACGATATCCTGCTGAAGTTTGATCATTTGTTTTTGCCGGCTGGTTGTTTTCCAATCCAGTACATTCCAGCTAAAACCAAGGCCAACCAGGTAATAGGTATCGAATTGATTGTTCAGCATGTTCAGTCCAGGTTTTCCGTATCCGGCCTGACCGAATCCAAATAATTTCGGGTTGCGCTGTTTTTGAAGGATTTCAGAATTGGCATTCAGTAGTTCGTTTTGTTTGCTGAACAGATCCAGTTCAGGCCGTTTCATTGGCAAATCTGCAACACCAATCTCTTCAGGCAATTTCAGGTTATTCAATTGTTCCGTGGTTTTTCCTGTCAGGATTGACAAAGCATACAAAATTGTTTCTTTGTTGCTTTTCAATTCAATAACCAACTGATCTGTTTTAATCAATTCAGCCAGCAATTGATCCAATTCAGATGAAAGAACCATTCCATTATTGACTGCCGACTCAAGGATTTTCCGGCGCTCAGCCAGTGTTTCAGTTTTCTTCTCCAGAATTTTCAGGTTTTCCTGAATCAGGAAAGAAGTAAAGAAAAACTGGTTCACTTTTTCTTTGACCTGATACAATTCAACTTCGGTTTGCTGAAGGTTTCCGGCATTCTCAGCATTGTTAATGAGTTCTTTGGCTTTACTCAAGCCGCCATCCCAAATCGTTTGTTTAAAATCGAGGTAAAATTTGTACTGGTCTTTGTCAACCGATGGAATTTTGATGTTTGGCAGCGAGATTCCAATTTTGGTCACTGCCGATTGGTAAGTTGCTTGTCCGTTCAGATTGACCTGAGGTAAAAAGCTGGTGGCATTGTTCTCGTTTTTGAGATCAAGAATTTGTTGGTACAAATCCAGCTGTTTCAAACCCGGGTGGTTCTCGCGGGCCCAGTTTTGGCATTGTTCGAGGGTCACTGCATCCTGCGCAATCAGTAAGTGTGCGGGAAGCAGCAAGACGATAAACAAAAGTTTAATTGTTTTCATATGTATCGATTTTTATTTTTTAATCACAATCGCATCGATCACAAACTTTTTGATCACTTCAGCCCGTTCAGCATAAAATGCTTCAAGTGCGATCTGATCGTCTTTAAAGATTACAAAGCTGATTAACGGGCGGGCAGCAAATGGGAATATGCACATCGAAACGATGTTAGCTGCCAGATGACGGGGTTGCATTTGCACGATTTCTCCTCGATCCATGGCTAACTGGATCTGATCGAAAAAAAACTGTGGATTTAAACCAAATTTCACAACCATTTTAAATAGGCCTGAAGGATCACGGTTGAGCTCTTTCATGACAAATCCTGGAATAAACGGGTGCTTAATCAGTAAATCAACATAAGCATCAACCACCTGTTCGAGCTTGGTGACAAAAGGCTCATCCGATTGTGCAATCCGGGTTATTTTCGGAAAGGCAAATTTGATTATTTCGGAGAAAATTGCCTCAAAAAGTCTTTCTTTCGATCTGAAATAATAGTGCAGCAAGGCTTTGTTGATTCCGGCTTCATCGGCAATTTCCTGCATCCGGGCACCTTCCATTCCTTTGGCGACAAACACGTTTTTAGCTGCTTCCAGAATTTTATCTTCGGTACTATCTTTTTTTGTTTCCATTTTATTTTGAAGTTTAACTAAACGGTTAAATCGAGTGGTCAAAAATAAAATGTTGAAATGAATTTACCAAATGTTTTAACCAAAATATTTAACCAGATGGTTAAATGTTTGTTTCTGTCTCACATTTAGTAAAAGTGCTGATTGGTATCAATCAAAGAATTAATCAGGAAAGAAATAAGATATTCGTATAGATTCGTAAATTTGTGATAACACATTAATGCAAAGGATCATGGAAAGAAATGATTTAATCGAAAATACAATACTTAAAATCAGGCAATTGCCCGATGCAAAAATTAGGGAAGTACATGATTTTGCTGAATTTTTAGTTATGAAAATTGATGATCAGACTCTTCAGGAAGGAATTCAGGAATTAACATCCCAATCATCAGCATTTAGCTATTTAAATGAGGAGGAAGATCTTTATTCGGTGAACGATTTAAAGGAACATTACAAATGAACAAGGGTGATATTATACTTATTCCCTTTCCATTTTCTGATTTATCGGGGACCAAAAGCAGACCTGCTGTCATATTGATTGAAACAGATGAAGATATAACCGTGGCCTTTATCACGACTCAAATCAAATGGAGTACCGAATTTGATATTCTACTGTATCCTTCTGATTTAAATGGTCTCAAGAAAGTCTCGCTAATTCGGTTGAACAAATTGGCAACCTTAGACAAAGACTTAGTAATTGGCCGGTTAGGGTCTTTAGATGATCTGTATGCTTCAGTATTAAATAGAAATTTGATTAAAATATTTCAATTAGGAGAAATAAAGGAAGACACAGAAAGTGATTTTGACTCCATTCCTTACTAAATATTTCTAAAATTTGATGTGAATCTTTAAATAGTGCTCGTGCGATTTTGAGGAATATGCAAAAAACATTGCACACGAAAGTGTGTAGTATTCTGCAAAAAATGATAAATTTGATCTGATACAAATCAATATGTATCCATCGAATGTTATGTGTTCAGAATTAGAATAGTAACCTTAAAAATTACAGCTATGGCAAAAGGAGTAGATACCAGAAAAAACGAAAAAAAGGAACCTACAAAAACATTAAAGGAAAAAAGACTTGAGAAAAAGTCTAAAAAAGACAAGAAATAGTGTGTTTTTGGTCTTTCTATTTCAAGTTTTCGTTAAGCAGGGAGCCGGAGCTATTAAATAGTCCAGCTCCTTGTTTTTTTTATATTAAGTTGACCTATTTCATTGTTGCATTCAGTTACAAATGATACTAAATGTTTACTTATCTTTCAGCACCTAAATTCGAACACACAAAATCTATTGTAACCATGAATAAAATTTCAATAAGACTTTTTCTGCTTGTTTTTGTTTTGGGCATAGCTTCGGCTTGTACCGCTCCAAAACCTAAAAATGAAGGTTGGATTCAACTCTTTAACGGAAAGGATCTGAAAGACTGGGACATTAAAATTTCTGGCTTTCCATTGAATGAAAACTATGGAAATACATTCCGGGTTGAAGATGGTTTGCTGAAAGTCAGGTATGATCAGTATCAGAAATTTGACGATCATTTTGGCCATATCTTTTACAAGTGTCCTTATTCACATTACAAAATCAGGGTTGAATACCGGTTTGTGGGCGAGCAGTGTCCGGGTGGAGCCAGTTGGGCATACCGAAACAATGGTATCATGATACATGGACAAAGCGCCGAGAGTATGGAATTGAATCAGGACTTTCCGGTGTCAATCGAAGTTCAGTTGCTGGGCGGAAATGGGAAAGATGAGCGATCAAACCTTAATGTCTGTACACCAGGAACTAACATCGTATTAAATGGCAAACTGTGGACCGATCATTGTACCAATTCCACTTCAAAAACCTATCACGGCGACCAATGGGTTACTGCCGAAGTTGAAGTTCAGGGCGATTCGATTATCAAACATATCATTGATGGGAAAGTCGTAATGGAATACACTCAGCCGCAACTCGACGATCGTGATCCAAGTTATCAGAAATTACTTCCTCCTGATGGAAATAAGCTGCTTAAACGGGGTACCATATCGCTACAATCTGAAAGCAGTCCAACTGATTTTAGGAAGGTTGAATTGCTGAATTTGGGTGACGATTGCAACGAAACTGCAACGAAAAAGTAAAAACTGAGCTTTCCCGAATAAACAATGAATAGTTGACTCTAGTCAAGTGCAAATTTGTTTCATTTTACAACACCGGCTTTGAACGCCTATTCTGAGCATTTTTTCGTAACTTGCATGTACTTTTAAGCTCAGAATCTATGGAACAATATTTTTGGTCGAAAGGAATCTTAAAAAATAACCTTGAAATTTTTCATGGATCAGAACGAATAGGATCTATTGTATGGGAGAGTCTTATTGGTTCCAAAGCTCATGGAATGATAAACGGTCGTCGTTTTGTACTTAATCGTGAATTTTTTCTTTCTAAACTTGAAATATACGACGCCAACAATCAGGCTCTTTTAGGTTCCATCATGATAAACCTATTCAATCCCAAAAGTGATATCATTATTAATGGAAAACGTTTCGAGCTTGAGGTCAAAAACTTCTGGCAGTCGCGTTGGTCATGGAAATTCAACGGCGATGAACTAATCACATACCAAAGTCAGGAGTTTTTAACGAAGGACAAAGGCACCATCGAAGTTTTCACAGCTTCAACCGAAGAAATCGAAATACTATTATTACTAGGTCTATTTGTTCGAAATCAGTTTGTTCTGTTTATGCTGATGATTCTTATCCTGTTAATGATCGTTATTTTTTAGGTTCTCATCTTTAAACATGAATTCTTTAAGTCAGTATGTTAGTGCAACTTTAAATAGTCTAAAATAATAGATTAAATTTGCGCAGCAAAAAATCGGTTGACAGACCATAATTATCTATAAATACCTCATAAGGAGAATCAGCTAATGAAACGGGATAAAATTATTATAGGGATTTCGCAGGGCGACATCAACGGAATTGGTTACGAAGTGATTATTAAAACACTGATGGAGCCTCGTATTCTTGAAATGTGTACACCAATTGTTTACGGTTCGCCAAAGGTTGCCGCGTATCATAAAAAAGCATTGAATATTGAAACGTTCAATTTCAATCACATTCGCACAGCCAGCGAAGCTGATTCCCGAAAAGCAAACATCATCAATTGTATCGACGACAATATTCGGGTCGAATTGGGTAAATCGAGCGAAATGGCTGGCGAAGCTTCGTACATGGCTTTGGAAAAAGCTGTTGAAGATTTAAAAAACGGCGAAATTGATGCACTGATTACCGCACCAATCAATAAAGATAACATTCAGTCTGAAAAATTTAATTTTCCCGGACATACCGAATACCTGGCTGAACAGTTTAAGTGCCGCGATTTTGTGATGCTTATGGTAAGCGAATCGATGAAGATTGGTGTAGTTGTTGGTCATGTGCCCATGTCGGAGGTTGCTTCAAAGATTACCAAAGGAGCAATCCTGAATAAATTGCGCATCATCAATCAGTCGCTCGAGAAGGACTTTTTTGTAAAACGTCCGCGAATTGCAGTGCTCGGTCTTAATCCTCATGCAGGCGATAATGGATTACTTGGAAAAGAAGAAAATGAAATTATCATACCAGCCATTCAACGTGCTAAAGACGAGGGTATTATTGCTGTTGGTCCGTATCCTGCCGATGGATTTTTCGGCTCAGGCGATTTTGTGAAATTCGATGCCATTCTGGCCATGTATCACGATCAGGGACTGATTCCATTCAAGATGGCCTCTTTTGAGCGGGGTGTAAACTTTACTGCAGGACTGCCAATTATCCGCACTTCACCAGCACATGGAACTGCGTTTGACATTGCCGGAGAAGATAAAGCTTCACCCGATTCATTTCGCGAAGCATTGTATCTCGCAATCGATATTCATAAAAATCGTGAATTGTATAAGGAAATCACCAAAAATCCGTTGAAGAAATACGAAATCAATCAGGGTCAGGTCGATGAATCGATTGATTTTGAAGCGATCGACGAAGGAATTTAATTCATTTTAGTGTATGTTCGAATATATTAAGGGCTCTGTTGCCAGCCTGAAACCATCTCATATTATACTGGAAGCTAATTCAGTTGGCTACTTTATAACCATTTCTTTGAATACCTATACTCAATTAAATGGAAGAGAATCGGTAAAGCTATTTATTCATCAGGTCATACGCGAAGATGCCCATCTGCTTTATGGTTTCGCTTCTGAAGCGGAACGCGAACTATTCAGGATGCTCATTTCTGTCAGTGGCATTGGGTCGAACACTGCCATCATGATGTTTTCGTCACTTTCACCTGACGAAATTAGCAACGCAATTCTGAACGAAAATGTTAATCTCCTGAAGAGTATAAAAGGCATTGGGGTGAAAACCGCGCAAAGGGTTATCATCGATTTAAAAGATAAGGTCGGAAAGTCACCGGTAAGTGAACAATTTGTTGCTTCGGCGGACAATACATTGCGAAACGAAGCGTTATCTGCTTTAGTCATGCTGGGATTTGCGAAAAAGCCGGCCGAAAAGGAATTGGACAAGATTCTGGCCGTCCAACCCAACCTATCCGTTGAAAGTGTGATCAAATTAGCACTTAAAAGCCTTTAAACAGAAAAAGTTTTTGGAATTGAAAAAGTACGGCAGAAACATACTTATATTTTTTATTGTAATTATTGTTTACGCTCTTGCAGGTAATATTACCGAATCAAGAACAATTATCTGTGGCTTCAACTCATTGTCCAATACATACTTAGTGGCAGATACGGCAAGAGCTGATACAACAAGTAAAATAAAAAAGAAAGTTAAGGATATAGTTTCTAAGTTGGGGGCTAAAGGGCTGGAGAAATTAAAAAAAATTGATTTAACGATCAAAACTGATACTACGGTTTTGATAAGATTAAATGCTGGAAAGTTAAATTCGAAGAGTGATACCATTGGTTTAAAGGGAAATTATATTGGGAAGGCAAAGCAAAAAAAATCAGAAACAAATACGATTATTGACACCACCGGAGTATTACCGTATCAATTCAAAGATGAACCTGCATTTGCTTATCCCGATAAGAAAGACAGCTCAAAGCTTTTCCTGAAAAAACCTTCGAATATTAAAACCGAGATTGAATACGATCCGGTTTCCGGTGAATATAATTTTTGGGAGAAGGTTGGCGATCTGAATTACAGGTTGCCTAAAACCATGACCAGAAAAGAGTTCCAGAAATACGATTTTGAACAGGCCGTTCAGAATTACTGGCGCAACCAGACCCACATTAAAAGCATTGAGAATAAAGGCGGTTTTATTCCCCGTTTAACTGTTGGAGGCGAAACCTTCAATAAAATATTTGGAAGCAATACCATCGACATTCGTCCACAGGGGTATGTTGAAGTTAGTTTCGGTTACCAGATGAATTCCACCGAGAATCCATCAATTCCTGAACGTTTGCGCAAAGTTCCAACTTTCGATTTCAACCAGAAAATTCAGATGAATGTGACCGGAAAGATTGGTAGTAAAATGGAAATGCGGGTCAACTATAATACGGAAGCTACTTTTGACTACGAAAATAAAATGAATCTGGGTTACACCGGCGACGATGACCAGATTGTCAAAAAGATTGAAGCAGGTAACGTTTCACTTCCGTTAAACGGCTCGCTTATCACCGGAGGAACGAATCTTTTTGGGGTTAAAACTGAATTGCAATTTGGGAAACTGAACCTGACCACAATTTTTTCG
>Ga0302296_1001811_pt1 | contig 14827 bp, 15 predicted proteins | sample III_Fen_N3_1_FD_194546 | JGI IMG/M metagenome (GOLD analysis project Ga0302296, IMG submission 194546) | Peat permafrost microbial communities from Stordalen Mire near Abisko, Sweden - III_Fen_N3_1 | ecosystem: Environmental > Terrestrial > Soil > Wetlands > Permafrost | place: Sweden: Abisko... | reverse complement strand
CTATGATGCTTTTTGCATCAAACTTTGCTTTTTTTGATGTTTGTTTCTTTGCCATAACCGTTTGTTTTTATGTGTAAATGATTCCCTATTTCAAGGTGATTGATTTCAGCGTTTTCTTGGAAGTTTTCGTTTTTTTCTTCCTCTTTTTGTAGGTTCGTTTTGCTGGTGTTCCTGCCATTCCGTTCGATTTCTTTTTGCCTCCCATCAATTTGGTTAATCCCCAAATACCTAGTGCAGCTCCACCGATTACTACTAATGGTTGTTTCTTTACAAAACCTATGATTCCACCGCTATCATCAGCTCCCGAACCATTCGAACCTCCCGAACTACTAGAACCACTTGAAGAACTTGATGCAGAAGCATCACCACTTGCGGTGTTATTCATATCCAATTCACTTGCTGAAGAATTGGCCTCACTTGATTTTGCTCTCACTTCGGCTTCAATTCCATCGGCTTCTGATTTCTTCATAGCTCCCGAATCGACAAGTGCTTTTAATGCTGATGTTATTACAGGAATAGCTGCAGCAACTGCTGCAGCTGGAGCAACCCCCAATCCTTGAATTGATGTTTCATCTTCAAAACCATTTATTCCTCCAGCTTTACCTTTGAGAACTGCATTTTTTAATGCTGATTTTTTGCCTTGTAATCGGTCGGCAAAGAGTTTTTCAATTTTCGATAATGCTTTTTTCGATTTTTCCCAATCCGATGCACTCACTCCTTTAGCAGCTGCTTGTTCTTTGGTTGCATAAGCCCATTTGAGTTTCGATCCCATCTTTTTCAAGTTGAGTTTCATTGCAAGTAGGAAACCATTTCTTGCTGTAATAACTAATGGATTGAAACGAACCGCTGCTTTGATTGCTGTTTTAACTCCCTTTTTAGCTGCTTGTCCAACCTTTTTGAAAAAGCCTTTTTTGCCTGCTTTCTTCGAAGCTTTCTTTCCGCTTAGTTCATCGTAATCGCCATACAATTCGTCAAGACCATCCATTTCTGCATCTTCGCTTCCATCAAAACCATTCATTTGGTTTATTTCATCTTCGTTTCTTGCAAGGTTTTCTAATGCTTGGTCACGGTTTGGTGTATGCCAGTTTGATATAGCGTAGTCCAACATTTTTAGAAATGCTGGTGGATAATCGACATTGCTAATCAATTCGGGTCTGGCAGCAATCATTGTTCTTGTTTTTACAAGATGCTGATACAGGAATCGTTGATTCTCTTCTTCGGTCAATTCGCCCAAGCCATCAAATACTGCAACTAAATCCATTACATCGCTATCGATGCCCGAAAGCACAGCGATATTTATTCCATTCATATTCATAGTGAAATCTTTGTTTTGTGAGAAATCTTTTTCGGTATCAAAACTGCTTAAAACACAGTCGATGGTGATATACTGTTTTCCTGTTGGCACAATAACATACACATGTTGAAACTGGTCTGTATTGTATTTGGTAATGCGAAATTTGTGTAGAATGTCGAGGTTTGTAAGTATGCTCGATACGAATATTGAAAAGCAATCACAATCAATACCGTCTTTGCGTTCATCCCAACTTCTACATGGTCTACGTAATTGCTCAACTCCTTTTTTATCTAATCGGTATTGGATATGATCGTGGAGGAAAGTCCAAATGTTTTCGCAGGTTTTGTTTAATGATGATGATTTAAGAAATTGTGCAATACGTTTAGTATCGTCAATGTATTTCCAAACAACTCGTTTCATCAAATCAACGGTTTCATCAACTTCACCATCTTCAATAATGACACGGTCAACAGTTTCGGGTTTTGAAAAGTAACGATCGTACTGACTACCGTTTTTAATTGCACGATAACCTGCTGTAATATCTTGTTTGTTAATTTGCTCGCTCATTACAGTACTTTTTGGGGGATTGATTCAAAATAAATATTGTTGGCATACAGTGAATAGCTCATTTCGATAGGTATAGAAAGTACCGATGAAACTTTTATCTTTTTCTTGCCTTCAGTTTTGGAAATCAAATCAGGAATTTTTGCAATAATATCTGATATGTAACCTGAAAGTACATTAAGAGAAACAAGCAATTCGATTGTGTCAATTTCTGTTCTTCCAAGTGGTTTAATAAATATTTTCTTTTGTTCAGGATTACTACTGGTAATGTATTTACCGTTGGTTGTTAATGTCACAACAGGTTTAGTTATGGTAATACTTTTTTGCGTAGGATTTTTAATGACTACCTCAGTTCTGAAATAGAGTCCATTCCAGTCTAATTTTGCTAATCGTGGATTTACAAGTTCGCTCACCAACTTATCCGACAATGTTTTCATGTCCATAAGTTTATAAGCAGCAAAGCTGATTATACCAACGATTCCTATGCCAACAACCTTATTCATTTTTCTTTGGTTTGAATAAGTGAGTAATAAGGTCAATGATGAGTTTTATGCAGTATCCCACAAGTGCGGAAACAGATGCATAAACAGCAACTTCTAATAATGTTTGAATGGTGATTGCAGCAAGAAAAATGTTGGTAGAAAGGACTTTGCCTAATCCGCCAAAGATGCCAGAGGTGGTTGTTACAATTGAGTTGACTTGGTTCTGTGCCATTGCTTGCATTTTTGATTTATGCTTGCAATGTTACGGTGAGCTGATTTGGTGGAATGAACGTTCGTGATGATTCGTGATGATTCGAGAACATTCAGGAACGTTTGTCCGAAAACGAGAACGTTTTTGTGAAAATAATTCACACAATGTTGTAGGGGAATTGGGTAAATTTTTATATTAGCTTCGTTGAAAATTTACATTAAAAACTGAGATAAATACTTTTGGGTTTATTTTGATGTTAGCACCAATACAAAAACCACCATTAGACAACCAATAACGATTGATAACAACCAAAAGAAAAAATAAAAATCACCAGCCCACAGTCAGGCACATTTGCAAACCAAACACTCGGGTAACGCTTCGCTTGTAAAAGAGTCTGCCTCTTGCTAACGCACTCGCTTTGTGATAAGTTGTCTGTAATTTTAAATGTTATTTTGTATATTGCAGAATATAAATTTATAAAATGTTATATAGATGGAAACACTATTAAAACCACTCAAAAAAGATTTAACAGAATTATTCAATAATGACGTAATTGAATGTGCAAAAGATTTAAAAACAAATGTTTGCTTTTCCGATATTTCAGACAATCAAATACCAATGTATTTTACGGGCAAGTATGATGCTAAAACAGTTTTTGTGATGCTTAATCCTGGGGGTGCTTCGCAAAACTGTTATTCATTTGCAAAGTGTGATAAGTTTAAATATAATGATTTAAATCAGTTTTTTGATATTCATATAAAAGAACATATTGAATATGGCAAAATTGATTGTGGTAGAATGGATAATTTTGATTTAAAACAAGCTGCATTTTTATATGCTTTTGAAGATTCTGGATTAGATATCGTTGATTTTTTTCAAGAATCAAAAGATGAGAAAAAATTAAAACTATCTGCAAAAGAAAACGTCTTAATGAATAAACTCCAACTGGAGTTAATTCCATATCGTTCAAGTGCATTTAGAGGAATGCTTGATACCCCCAAAAAAGCAAGCGAAAACATAAATAAAATTATGCCTCATATTGAGAGAGTTTTAGATGCAATTCTTCAGTTCGATAGAAAATATGTAATTTTTGGTGCAAAACAATTTTATAATCTTTTCAATGCAATCCCTGAAAATGCCAATATAAAGATTGAATTAGGTACAGAAAAAACATTTGAAATTACAGATCTAAAAAACAATGTAAATGTTAATACTGTATCAATCACATACAAAAACAAAAAGATTAATGCACTTATTCCATATTCATTTCCAAGACAAGATTTACCAAATGCATATTCTAAAATGAAGCAATATGGTAAGTTTTGCTATGATGAATTAAATATAAGATTTAGCAAATAATCAATGTTATTAATAACAATATTTTTCTCAAAGCTATGAGTCTAGAACAACAATGGATTATAAATTCAGTCGAAGATGCTGATATTACAGCATCTTCCGAGTTTAACGATAAACACGCTGCAAACCTTGCTCGTTTACATTCTAAACAAGGAAATGCAAACTGGTCTGCTAAGAAAAATAATACTGAACAATGGATACAAGTTGATTTAAAATCTCAACAAACTGTTTGTGAAGTTGCAGTACAAGGACGTTTTAATAAACCTCAATGGGTTATTAAATATAATCTATTGTTAAGTAAAGACCTTACAAATTGGGTAACTTTCGAAAACATAGCAGGAGTAACCGATAAGGATACTGTCTCGTATTTTAAACTTCCAAAACCTAACGATTGTCAATATGTACGATTTATTCCTAAAGAATGGAATGGACATATTTCAATGCGAATAGATGTTGCCATTGCTAAACAAAGTACAAGTCCAATCACAGTTGAAACACCACAACAGATCACGTCTTCTGAACTTGATATTACAAAGCTTGAAATTGAAAATCTGAAAGCGGAAATCGAAAAAAAGAAATTAGAACTCGAACTAGCAAAATTATCATCCAATTTAAACTATTACACCAATAACAATAATCAAAAAACTGAATTACAAAACGACTTAAATACGGTCACCTCAAATGATTTATTAATATCAAAATTTGAAGATGAATTTGACGAACTTCTTGTTGAATCAATATATTGGATATATAAAAATAATGTTGCAAGTCCTGAAATACTTCAAGCACACTTATTTATTGGAGTCAATAGAGCAAAAAGAATTATTCAAAGTTTGATAGAACGATTTGGTTTTGAGACTTTAGACGATGACGATAATCAATTATTATTACCATACTTGGATTCTGTTATATTGAAATTAGAACAATTTGGTCTTGATATTAATCCTTTTTTCACTATGATTAATAATTTTTCAAGAATTAAAACTCAAGACGAATCAGAAAAACAACAAGAGATAATCGAAAAATTCAATAATCTTCGAAGTGAAAAAAAATATAACCAGATTGTTATAATATATAAAGGAACATCTAATGATGATGGAGCTGTAGATATGCGTCTTTTCTCATCTGATTATACTTTCGATGAGATATTAGAAATGGGTCAAATTACACAAAAAATAATAGATTTAGATTTAATTAATAATCCCCAAATTATTAATGACTATTTATGGGCATTGTTTCAGAACGACGGAACAGAAACAGAAGCTTTCGATGAAGTTAAAAATTATTTAGAAAAATTTCCAAATAATCAAAATATGCTGGATACAGCTGGGTATATAGCAAAATATCTAGGTGCAAATAACAGCAACATAAATTTATTGAATGAAGCCTTGTATTATTTCAATAAAAGTAATAATATTGAAAGTATTAAAGAGGTAAATGTTAAAATATCAGATATCAAAAACCAAAATATAGAAAATCAACTTGAAGCTGAAAAAAACGAGCAATATTTAGAAGAAGCACTTCAACGTCAAAAAGAGGAAGAATTAGAAGAGGAACGTAAACGAGAAGAGAAACGACAGAAGCAAGAAGCCTATAATCGTAGAATTGGAACCAACACCTTTTCTGCATCAACTCTTCGTGGTGGTGGATTGATGTTTAAAGAAAATATAACCGTTAACGATGACGAAGTTGTGTGGGAACAATCAAAAGGTATTTTGTCAGGTACTAATAGAATTAAAATACCGATGAAAAACATAACAGATATCAGTTACGAAGGCTCTTTTAGTGATGGTTATACCATAGTTATACGGAGTAAAGGTAGTGGAAAAATTACAGGAACACATTTTTCAAAAACGGATGTACATAATATTGAAAGTTTAATAAATAAGGTACAATCATATTTATAAAATAGCCGATTTTTTAGTAAGGTTAAATAGACTGTTTATGCAAAATCTATGAGAAGGGAATTATTTAACAGTAAGTCTGTTTGTGGTAATTCAGTAAATCAATTCCAATAAAATCAAACACCGAAGGTTGCTTATATTGGAGTGATAACTTATTCGAAATAAATAATTGTATTAAATAATGATTAACTAAACAAAGCCAATAACTTACTGTTAATCTTTATCAAATAACTTTGATCTTAGCACATAAAAATAAATTCAAAATTTTCGGGAGTAAATCAAAAATCTGTTGTTATATATATGAAACGTTTTCATGTTTCATCATTCTCGTTTGGCTTAGGCATTATGCTTAAGCCTTTCCTATTTTAGAAAACAATCAAAGTCTTTTGTATCGCTTCTTTTAACGGTAATTCCAAATTCACCTTTTCTGCATAATTCTCCCAATTAATAATTACTTCAGAAATATGGTTGATAATAGATTCCGCTTTTTTAATATTCATTTGTTTTGCAACATTGAGTAAATCAGTTTTCGTAATATCTTTTCTTTTGCCGTTAATGCTTAATGCATGTTGACTAACCCATTCGCTATTGGGGCGATAAGCATGGCAAACATCGTAAGCTGGTGCAAGCTGCCATTTTCCAGATTTATCCATTACAAATGCGAAGTTCTTAGTATGGTCGTCGCAATTTCGTCCCATAACATTAAATACCATTCTACGATACAATTGTTCCGCTTGTGGATAAGGCAAACCTAAATAACGCATGGTTTCAAACAAATCTTCATAACTATACAAAGTAACTTCGTTATAGTCGTAATGTCGCAATGCACAAAATGTTTGAATATGCAATTTTGAATTATCAGCTTCACGGTCAAATCGTCGAGTCATAAAATGAGCTCGTCCATTTTCTTCCAAAAGTTTGCATTCAGTCATTTCTATTCCAGCATCAACAGCCATTAAATGATACGCCATTTCAACACGGCCATAACCACTTGACGTTCCAAATTGTTTGTCTGTTACACCATCAAACTTAATAAGCCAATGAGTAAAGCCTTTGGGTGCATCAGTTTGTCCGCTTCTTACTTCATTCGTTTTTGGATTATATGCAATTACTGCTTTGGCTCTTGCACCTCCAGCAGAAGTTCCAATCTTAAGAATATCGTGCAAAGCCTTTTCTTCGTCTTGTTCGATTTTGGTGCTAAAGTCTTTTCTTCCCGAAAGAATATCATCGGCAATTTCTATCAAACCTGACAGTTCAATTTTTGAAGCTTTATTTTCTGTTTTAGGATTAATCGGTTCAAATTCCAATGCTCCCATACCTCTATTTCCAATAAAACAAAGCATTTCTATTGGATTTAAACTATTGCTTAGTCTTCCTTGTCTATTGAGCCATGCATTTATAATGGCGTTCCCATATCGATCTGGCAATACATCTGCCAATAATCCAGCTAAGCCTTTAAATGTTGTATTATTTCTTGTTTCGGAAAACGTAAATATACGTCCATTCGCACCTTCTATGGGCATTTGTATTGGTGCTAAATCGAGTTTGCTCGTAAGAAAAGCAGGATCATATTCAAAAGAACCTAATCCTGTTTCATTGTCCCAAGCTAATGCTCCAACACGTTTACCCCAAATATTTACAAAGCAGGTTGTTATCATTACCAGTCAGATTTTGGTTTGTTACTTTCTTTTTGTTTTGATGCTCTTTTGCGTTTTGCTTGCTCTAGTTCAGCTAATTTTATGGGGCTTATTTGCGTACTTATTTCGAAATGTTGTAATATCTGTAATAAGTTTAAAGCCCGAAGTAACTGAATTAAGGTGATAATATTGGAACGTTTCCCTTGTTCAAACTCGCTCAATGTTGAACGATTTATACCAGCTTCTTCAGCTAGTTGACTTTGGGTCTTGTTTTGTTCCAAACGATGATGCTTTACGAATTGCCCTATTGTTTCAACAAAAGCATTATCCGTCATTGCATTATATTTGTTGTTTATTTCCATCATTACACTACTTAAAACACATTAATGTTGGTTATTAACAACAAATATACGATATTATTTATTGTTTGATACTTTAAAAAGGGAAACTTATTATTATATTTTTCTTCTTTTAAAAATATGTCTATTCGAAAAAACTCCCAAATGTGCATCAAATAAAGTCAAGGGAGTTGTTGAATTTTAGTCGTTAAGTAGCCAGTTAAAAACATTATAATGTATAACTCCGCTTCTATTTTGCGTAAACGAATCTGTTGTTAGTAAATATTTTGGATAGTTATCGTTTATTTTTTCTAATGCCCCAAATTCACGTTCTACCGTGTTTTCACTTGTAATTTGCCACGCAACCTGATAGTACTCTATGTCGCCAGTTGGTGTTTTACAAACAAAGTCCACCTCGCTGTTTCGAGATGTTCCTGTCCAAATTTTATTGCCTCTGCGTAAAAGTTCTAAATAAACTATATTTTCTAAAATATGTCCTCTGTCAGTAATACGCTCTTTACCAACCAAAACATTCAATAGACCAACATCTACCAAATAATATTTTTCTTGTGTAGCCAATTGTTTTTTGCCTTTCAAGTCAAAGCGATTTACTTTGTAAAACACAAAACTTTCTACCAAATATTCAATGTACTTTTCTACAGTTGCATGATGTATATTTTGTTCATCTTGCTTTAGTGTTTTGGAAATGTTGCTTGGCGAAAGGGGATTTCCAATATTTGAAGCTACAAATTTCACAATATTTGTAAAAGCACGTTTGTCATTTATTTTATGTCGTTGCGTTATGTCCTTTTCTATTATTGTTGAATAGATAGCAGCAAGATATTCATATATTTTATCAAAACCGTTTTCTCTCAATTCCACACCTTTGGGTAATGACGTTTCGTTTACATAGTCAAAAAACAAAGCTTCGTAATTGAGGTATTTGTTGCTTGTGTCAATACCACGAGTAGTTAAGTACTCATGAAACGAAAAAGGCAAAATCGAAATTTCTATGTAACGACCACTTAACAACGTTGCTAATTCACTACTCAACAAAAATGCATTTGAACCTGTTATGTAAATATCGGTATTGGGGGTGGCAAAAAGACCATCTACTAATTTTTCAAAAAAAGGTATGTTTTGCACTTCATCCAAAAATATATAATTTGGCTTATCAGCTTGCATTTTTTTCTTTATTTCAAAGTAAATATCGCTCCACGATTTATTCAAATAATTTTCGGGTAATTCAAAATTATAAGACTGAATTTGTCGTTTGCCAATATCCTGTTTTAGCAAATATTCACGATAAAGTTCTAGCAAAGTGCTTTTCCCAGACCTACGCAAACCACTAACTACTTTTATAAGGTCTCTATCCTTATAAGACTCCAGTTTGCTTAAATATTGTTTCCTATTTGTATATTTTGTCATAGAACAAAGATATTAATTTAATTATCAAAACTTGCAAAATATACAAGTTTTGATAATCAATTAACTTCATATAAAAAATAACTGGATTTTAAGAATTCTCAATTGATTTGATAAAGTTATTTTCTACAAATATTTTTCAAAAACGATAAAATAATGTAGTGTTTTTCAACAATACAGACAAAATTATTATGTTTTTTGAATGATTGAAAATTTAGATTTTGATATTATGGAGGGTCGAAATGACCAACGTGAATGCGTTTGTACATCGAGATTTTAATTCGCCCAATGGAAATGAGATTGCAGTATTTACCGATAGAATAGAAATATATAATCCAGGTTCTTTTCCATCGGGACTTACACCCGAAGATTTTATAAAAGGAGATGAACATTCTTACTTGCGTAATCCTAAAATTGCTGAGATGTTTTATTACACAAAAAACATCGACAAATGGGCATCGGGACTACAACGTATTAGTAATGAATGTAAGACAAATAATGTTGCTTTTGAGTTTAAGGTTTTGAGTAATAGCTTTCTTACCAAGTTTTTTAGACAAACTACTAAAAATGATACTTTAAACAACGATTTGCCTGCGATAAATTCAACTGGAATAACAAGTACCGTAGAAAAGTTGGGAGAAAGATTGGGAGTAAAGTTGGGAGAAAGATTGGGAGAAAATGCACTTGAAATTTTGGGGATAATGGTCAGAAATCCTCAAGAAAAATCCGTCAGCTAAGTGAGCAATTACAAATAAGTACCACAGCTATTGAAAACAATATAAAGAAATTAAAGGAAAATTTGCTTATTGAACGAAAAGGTTCATTTAAATCGGGAAATTGGGAAATGAAAAAAACGTTTAAAAAAGACAATACAATTATTTACAGAAAATCACCAATAATCCCAATAAAACGGTTAACCGATAATCAGTTAAGTTATTTATGTGCAACTATTGAAATATTTTTTGAAATGTTTCTTCAATTAAACTGATTTCATCATCTGATAAACTTTCGAATTCTTTTTCTTTTGCTCTTTTTGATATTTTACCACTATTCTGGTCTAAGAACTGAACCAACAATGCAATTAGCTTATCGGGCATCTCAAAATCATCTTCCAAGAATCTTTTGAACTCATCGTATTTGGTTAAATAATCAACTTCTTTAGGTATTATATTATTGATTGTATCACTTACACAATCATAGAGAAATTCAGCTTGTTTTGTTGCATCAAAATATCTGTAATAGTCAATCGTATTGTTTTGTACTTCGATATTGTGGTCATTTGTTTCTGTCCATTCAATGAAATCTAAAATTGGTTTCGAATACGTTTCCAATACTTTTCGATAATCAATAATATGATCGAGAATTGAAGCCGAAACAGGAAATATAATTCCTTGTTGTGAAAACTGCTTTTTAGCCAATAAATGATGGATTAAATAGCGATGAATACGACCGTTACCATCTTCGAATGGATGAATAAAAACAAAACCAAACGCTATAATTGTTGCTGCTAATACTGCATCAATATTGTTTTTCAGTAATAACTCATTTGTACTTAGTAAACCATTTATCAATTGTTCTATATCTTGCCATTTTGCAGAAATATGGTCGGGAATTGGTTCTAAAGTTAGGTGATCATGTTCACCTATAAATCCACCTTTTTTGCGAAATCCCATTTCGATGAATCGACCATTTTCAATTACTATCTGTTGTAATCGGAGCAATTCATCTTTCGTTAATTCATTTGATCCAGCTTGTCCAATGGCTTGTCCCCAACGTGCAGCTCGTTTGCTTTTAGGACTCTCACCTTCAATGGTAAACGATGCTTTTGAATCTTTTAGTAATAAAAATACAGAAGCTCTTTGCAGAATATCTTTGCGAATACTATGCAGATATTTACCATTTTGTTCGATATAATTTGCTGATATATATTGTTCTAGTTTAGTGGTTTTAAATATCATTGGACAGAAACTTTGAGTCCCTGGCAGATTATTTATAATACGATGGCGGTTCGACTTTTCACCATTTTCTATTGCATATTGTATTGTATCATCAACTAATGGAACATAGTTTTTCATGCTTAAATCGGGAATGGCGAGTTTATCATTCATCAACCATTCGAAAAGAAACCAAATTTTTCGAGAATATTGTCCAGTTGGTTCTTCTTGCAGTATGGATAAAATGTCTTGTTTATCAATAGTTTCAAATAACTTTTTAAAGACTAATAAATTAATGCCCTCATACTTCAATGCAAATACAAGATGTTTGTATAAAGTATCGTCAAATGCATTCCGAGACGAATAAACAAACCAACCATCAGATTGGTAGCTTTTTCTTAATTTGCTAATTATTGATAATACTTCAGGCAGTGGAACTGCTAATTGCAATGTTTCAATTATTGCACCATATCCAACTAATGTTGCTGTTTCGGGAGCAATACGTCCGTGGAAAACTGTTATTTCTTTTGAAAATGAGTTTGCAATCATGCGATGTAATTCTAATTATTTTTCAAATATAATGGAAAAATAGGTACAAGTGTGGAAATATAGGTATAAAAAGCTCTCAATTCGGAAAAATAGGTATTTTGGAAAAGTAGGTACAAGCATGGAAAAACGAGTAAAAATAACTGCATCTACGGAAAAACGGGTACAAATAACGGATTTTAGAAATTGTTTGATTATGGTGGATCAAAATGTCCGACCAATTCTTTCACTTGTTTTGGCGTAAGTTTTTTTGCGTTTTTCTTCCATCCCACCCTTTCCAGTGAGTTTATAAGTGTAGAACTTGCATTTATCCAAATTTTAAACATTTTAGTAGCTGATTCTTTCGAAACATTGGGAAAATACAATTGAGCGAGTTCATTAAAGCCATATGTTCGTATTTCAAATTGTTTTTCCATTGCTTTCAGTTTTGATTTATGCTTGCGATGTTAAGGAATTTTGATTTGATTGAATCCGTGAAACAGCAAATACAGGAAGAAACAGGCGTGTTTGGGAATGTTTGTCCAAATTGAGGAATATTTATTCTTTTATTTTTATAGCCATGCCGTTTTTTGGCGTATTCGAAATCTAAATTTGTGATATAATAAAAGTGGAATGATTATGAAAAGGACATTTACCGCAATTGATTTTGAAACAGCACAAGGTAATCGTAATAGTATTTGCCAAATAGGACTTGTGAGAATTGAAAGGGGAATTATAACTCATGAAATTAACGAACTTATAAAACCGCCCGACAATTATTATTGGAATCGGTTTATTGAAATTCATGGGATAAGCCCAAAGGATACATTGAATTCTCCAACATTCGATAATATTTGGCAACGAATCGAACCTTTTATTAAGAATAAAACGGTAATCGCCCACAATGGGATGGCATTTGATTTTCGTGTTTTAGAAAAAACACTTGAGTATTATGGAATGAAAGCTCCCAAGTATAAAAAGGTATGTACATATAAACTCTTTCGAGATAATCTTGCTTCGTTATGTCAAAAACATACTATTCCATTGAATCATCATGATGCTTTGAGTGATGCAAAAGCTTGTGCCGAATTGTATAAAATATATTTGAAAACAAATGGGAAATAATTTACCTTCCGAATATGATGCCGTTTTTCTTGAACAGGCACAAATGGGGTTTTTAGAATTCAATGTGCAATTTATGAAAACCCCAAAAATGAAATTATTGAAAGAAAGACAAAGAATACTTAATGAAACGTTTGTGTATAGTCCCGAAGTTCGGGAAAAGGTAATTTACTTCATTAAAATATTTACTCAAAAATGTAAAGAAGCAGTTGAATCCACGAAAGCGATTAATGACTTTGTAAAAGAACGAATGACCGATGAACAATACGTAATATCTGACTTCGACATTGATTTCAATATTGATTTTTTTTCACAAAAAAAATACGAACATAGCGATGAAATGGAGGGTGTTCCTTTTTTTGTTTTTTCATCATCTTTTTTAAACCGTATGCTTATTCCCAATGCTAAAAGTAGCATGTTTGATGAGATTTTAGAACCTGAATTTACCGCCCATTCTTCAAACCATCCATTGCAAACCATTAAACATAGCTTTTAAATTCATGATTTATTTGATCACTCTATTTTAGCTTATTCCGATATTCTTGAAACGGAAAGTATTTGGATAAATGCGAATATATGTGTGCAAAATAGTTTTGATGTATAAAGAATGATATTACCTATGTCATTCTTTGGCTCACTAAGAATTTACTTTTGCTTATTAACGGGATTGCTGAAAACCGAATAGAGTAAGCTAAACTTTTAAAACATTTAATAAAATGGGACAAATGATTAACAGAGGCAAAGAATTGATTAGAATTTGCCCAAGTAACAATGCCAAACTAGAGTTTTCAACAAACAATGGAAGGTCATGGTTAGTGAGATTTTCGGGAAGTTCAACCCAAGGTGATTTTGGAGATTTAACCGACAATGGGAAAGAACTTTTAGGTATGACCTCCAAAGGACTTTTCTTTTCTACAAACGATGGTAGAAGTTGGTTAAAAAGGAGTTAAATGAAGATTTAGACGCGGTTTGAAAACCGCGTCTAAATTTTAAGTAAATAACCAAAGTATAAATTTTCATCGCATGAAAAATAATGAATCCTTAACAGAATTACTGTTAGAACTAAAAAATTTAAATAGCATTTTAGATTCGAGCAAACTATTTAATGTAAATCCATTACTATTTTTTAAATATCGATCAGATTTATGTATAAATATTTTGAAGCATTTTAATTTACCATACGAAAAGGATTACAGAAGAAATTTGAGAAATTTTACTGATATATACATAATAATCGAATTCTTACAAGAACAATCGAATAGACATGAAGCCGTAAAAATTGCTAATAGTATAGCCCATAAAACTGAAATCAACGAACTTATTTCATCTGCTGAATCTATGAAATTGACTTCTACAGAAGTAGAACAATTAATATCTGAGTTCAAAAATGGAAATATAGAAGTACTTGATAAAATCATTAATTCTTATACACATTTGGTAATTCAAATTGCTCTACAATTTTACAGTGATAACGCTTCATTGCATGAACTTATTTTTGCTGAACTGAAAGAACTTAAAGATCTATTTTTAAAAGAACAAAACAGTAAATGCTTACAAGATTATTGTGCAAGGCAAATTAAACAAAGCATTTTGTCATATAAAGATTTAAAAAACTACGGTTTTGTAAAAATTACAGATTTCGAATTACTAAAAGCAAACCTAATAGTGATTTTTAAAAACAGTAAACATACAGGAAATGATATACTTGAAGTTGAGAATGTCATTTCTGAAATAGAAAGAATGCTTAAAAAAAATAAAAGGAAAATTACTGAAAAGGAACTTTTGGACGAATTTTCTAATGCCCATTTTGCTTTTAATTATTCAGTAGAAAAAATAAATGAGATTTTGAATCACGAAGTAAATAAAGCAATTTGGATAAAAGCTTTCTATGATAGTTTTCTCTCGTTTATTATTGCGAGAATAATATAGTATGTGTTTATTTTGTATAGATTTGTATTTATGAAAAAGAGGAAACATAAATGCTAGTGTTTATGGATATTACAGTTGGAAGTTTAAGTGGCATGGTATCAATTTG
>Ga0302296_1001809_pt1 | contig 14868 bp, 11 predicted proteins | sample III_Fen_N3_1_FD_194546 | JGI IMG/M metagenome (GOLD analysis project Ga0302296, IMG submission 194546) | Peat permafrost microbial communities from Stordalen Mire near Abisko, Sweden - III_Fen_N3_1 | ecosystem: Environmental > Terrestrial > Soil > Wetlands > Permafrost | place: Sweden: Abisko... | reverse complement strand
TAGTAATAGGGGTGACCCTTTTCTCTATCGCATCCGGTACTATAATGACGGAGTTGGAGCGTGAAGTACAAAAGCAAGCCTTGTTTTTGGGAAAAGAAGTGGAGTTGGTGTTTGCAAAAGAATAGTGTGAACACTTTTTTATTTCTTCAAGAAGATGTCCCTTTTGCCGTAGCGCAAATAATGCTGTTCCCAATGTTGTGCAACAGCTACCTGGAGACTTTACCGTAGCCAACCTATGCTGAACTGAGGGTTCATAAAAAAAAAGACACAATTACTTGTATCTTTTTTCTGTCAATAAACATTCAGTTTATTTGGTTTTTTCAATTTTTTTCTTTTATTTCAACGTTACAAACGTTAAGCAACCGCCCACTCGTTAGAAACGAGTGGTAGCGTTTCTCGCTCCCTATTTAGGGATAACCATTGCTGCTGAACCATGTAAAATTACAGGCCATGTAAAGGCTAATATCCATAACAGAGTAGAACCTAAAGAATATATATAGGATAATATAACATATTTCCGTTTTTCTTCTTCTGAAATCTTTTTAATTATTTTCCTGACTGGCGCTTGATAAATTCTTTTACTTATCTTAAAATGATACCAAAAATAAAACAAGATTAAGAAAGCAAGATAAATCAACATCGATGTTTTATTTAATATCGAGTAGGTGTCAAAAAGTCTTGCGACAAAATAAATTGATAATATACCAATATTCCCCAGTTTTACATCCATTAATATTTGGCATGTATCTTCAGGCTTAAATGCATTTTCACTTTTTTGAAAACGTTGATAACCTAACACATAATCAATTTTTATTAAATAGTCAATCATAATTATTATTTTAAAAGTCGTTTATTTTTTTTGTGAAAATAGATTAAGATTGAGCTCTGTTCGTCGTAGCGTAAATAATGTTGCTCCCGATGTTTGGCATAGCGTCCCGCTATGTCAAAGCTAGAAGGATAGCTCCTGCTTTCCATATCCTGATTTATCGAACTGTCCGCATTGGTGGTAATTTATCTATCGGCATAATCATTTGAACAATATCAAGGAGACATTGCTTACCCGCAAAATCCGTTGCAGATGAATACAAATAATCTTCCGGATTTTCGACAATGCCTGCGCGGACAGGATTGTCATGGATATAGTTTATCTTCTGAATGATAAACTTATCGCTGTAAATCAACTCAGCATGATTCTCGTGTGTCCATATCTGATATTTCTCATTGCGTTTATGCTGTTTGGCTGCAAATTCAAATAAGTTCAACATCCAGTCACGGCGGCTTTCCGATTCTGTATCTATAGCTAACAATATCTGTTTTGCCGTAAAACTTTTAAATTCACGTATTGTATCACTCAACTTCCCAATATCACTACGCAGCAATATATGAATATGGTTACTCATAATTACAAAAGCGTAGATTTCTAGTCCTTTATTTGATTGGCAATACTTTAAACTATCTATTACAATATCCCGATAGACTTTCCGCGTAAATAAATCAACCCAACGCACCACTTGAAACGTTAGATAATATAAAGCGTCTTGTTCTACTATTTGATAACCTGTACTCATAGCATATGATTTGCATGTTAATGCTACAAATGTAACTATTTTGTTTTAAATGCTAATGTGCTGACATAGAAAAAGACACAATAGTCTGTGCCTTTTCCTGCTTCTGAATATGCCAGCCGGAGGCCGGCTTTTAGCAGCGACGAAGCGAAAGACGCTTCGCCGAACTCAATGCCGACAACCTACGCTGAACGAGGGTTTACCAACATGGCACCGCCGCTAAGATAATTTAGGAAATGGTGAGCATACACCCACCACTTCCTATTACAATCATATAAATTTTCATTGATTTACATGCACTTATTTAAGTAACGCCAAATCTGATACATTACCCCAAATCTGACACCTTACCCAAATTATCCAAGATGATAATTATCATTTTCCGATCTATTGATATTTAACTCATATCTTTTTATACTTTTAGGTTTCCCAAAAAATTTATAAATAGCTATTATATGCGGCATAAATATCGCTTTTTTAATAATGCCATTTTCCTTATAAGACACTCTATAAAAGTAAAACATAAACCTTTTAACTACAACTACATTCTTGTTGGACACTTCTTTCCTGATTCTAAATCCTTTAATTATAGTATGACTCTCATTGTAAGAGATGAAGTGTAACCTAATTAATGGAATCGTGAATAAACAAAAAACAAGTGAAGAAAAACTAAGAATAACTCTTGCTGTCATATATATATTTAAAAAATTAAAAAAAAGAGAGCAAATTAAAATAACTGATGTGAGATAAAAGAATGTAGGGATTATGTACTTATAAACAAATGTCACTTTACTTGATAATTTAATATCTTTCTTATCCATAATATGTATAATTAAAAATCAAAACCTAATTTTGCTGAACCTGAAGCACCCCAACCTACTGCAATCTTACCAGAAACATCAATTCCTGTATATCCATTAATAAAATTCCAATTGTTGTCATAATTCAAGGTTAATCCAAATATTCCAAAAACTCCAACTGAAATAGTATTGGTTTTTTCTTCGGATAATCCGGAATAATCTATTGTTTGATTATAATTAACTCCAACATAGTATGCTGCTCCAAAATCGTATAATTTAACTGTCTTGTTTTCTGTATTGAAAGCCTTTTCTTTATTACTGAGACTACCTTTAGCCATGACTGCACTATTTGGATCCAGATTCAGTCCAAGACCATTTTTAAGTGTTGCTGCAAATTGAAGTCCATATGTAATCTCTCCCTCCAAACCTACATAAAAATGATCTTTAGCCCAGCTTACTATGCCATTTGTCCAATCAGACAACACAAAGCGCGAGTCTACGGTTGTTTCAGACCAATAATTAAAATCGCTTATTGTTCCATCTTTATGTCTTACATAACTAGCACCAGACCTGATTGTTGTTGTCGTCTCCCAATAGCCATACCCCGGACTACCATAGTTAGCGGGATTCGCTCCACCCGGTTGCGCATATTGCGGTATATATATCCCCATATTGTCATACATATTACGACCATACATATCTGTTCCACCCTGAGCATCTGATGCCATTGGTATATAACCCTGAGGTGGTCCCTGGATGTAACAATTTTCAATACTAGTCCATTTTTTTATGGATTCCTCAATGGCAGCTTTCATAGCATAATAATTTGCCCATGCTTGACCCCATTGAGCCAACTGATCATTTTGGTTGGCAGCAGCTCCATTATTAGAACCCAAATTTCGAATAGTTTGATACCCACTCGGATCGGTGTACCTCATCGGGTTACCCATGCAGTAGCTGTAGCGGTTATAGTTTACCCAGTCGCCCGGCGATTGTATAAACGGATCGGGGCTCAGGAACATACCAGTGGCAGGATCGTAGGCGCGGCCGTTCATGTTGATAATTCCAAACGCATCCAGATGTTCGTGTCCGGTATAGCCGCGGTTGACAATCAGATTATTGCCGTTATCCTTTTGAGTCCAATCCGAAGCATTTCTTCTTGCACCCCATGGGTCATACGCATATTTCCGCACCACATTGCCGCTTGCATCGGTGAGGGCTATCAAAGAGCCCTGATTGTCGGTGTAGGTATAATACAGGCTGTCAACCCCATTGTTCTGTACCAACATTGCGCCGCTAAGGTAATTTAGAGAATGGTGAGTAAATACCCACCATTCATTATTTAGTTTTACAAACAATTGTTGATTTACAGACTCTTATCTGTGTAACGCCAAATCTGATACATTACCCATTACCTCCCTTATTTCGCCAACAAACTGTAAATTACCAAAGAAACAAACATGGTTAATATACTAAATAGATTGTATATAATTGGAAACTTGCTATTGTTCGGCGGATATTTTTCTACAAGTTTCTCATATCTGTTATTCCGGAATATTAAAAAATAGTTTAATATAATAAACGGAGATGCAAATTCGACAATATACTCTAAAGCTCCATTTATCATAGTATTCGGCATAAAATCAACATTTACATCAAACGAGACAATGTTGAAATACTTCAACCAGAGCATAATCACAAATAAATTAAATGAGTTACAAACTGTTATCAACAGAAACAAAGATATCTTCCAATCAGTTCTGTTGGGTTGGTTTTTTCTACCATCAACAATTACATTAACCCAGAAAGAATAATATAAATTTTTCATTTTCTCCTATTTATTTAAACCACTTTGTGTCGTCATCACCATACCAGTGACTTGGACCATAATTATAACCAATATCACCCCATAATCTCGCCCAGCTATAAATTGCAACACCTTCACCAACGATAGGGATAGAGGATAAACCAAGTTTACTCCCAATCCACCCAGCACTGCTATTTAATAAGCCGGCAGATCCTACACTAGCATCACTCCAGTTTAATATAGCATTTCCATCTCCTTTGTTAATGTTATTTACTGCATTCAGAGTCGTAAGTAATGACCCTGCATCACCTGCGATTTTGACTGCAGTAGATAGTCTTGCAAATTGTAAAGCTCTTTCAGAGCGAACAGCCCCATTTGCTTTAAAGATATCTTTTACTACACCTTTTGTTGTTTCATAAGTTGTATGATTATGAAGAAAATTATTATACATATCTTCTACTGTTAAGGCAGCTAATCCCCAGTTAATAAATCCGCTACTATTTCTTCCAGCCCCCTGATCAAACACGTATTCATACCTAGTTCTTGAGCCGTTCTCTGTTGCTTGCGAATAATGCATGTTTCCATTATCATCCTTATAGCAGCTATAGGAAGAATAAGTTGTGGTTATTCCTTCCCAATGACCATACCCCGGATTGCCATAGTTAGCAGGAATCGCCCCACCTGGTTGCATGTATTGTGGTATATACACCCCCATATTGTCATACATATTACGACCATACATATCTGTTCCACCCTGAGCATCTGATGCCATTGGTATATTACCCTGAGGTGGTCCCTGGATGTAACAATTTGCCAGAGTAGTCCATTTTTTTATGGCTTCACTAATGGCATCTCTCATAATATAATAATTTTTCCATGCTAGACCCCATTGAGCCAACTGATCATTTTGGTAGGCAGCAGCTCCATTATCAGAGCCCAAATTTCGATTAGTTTGATACCCACTCGGGTCGGTATACCTCATCGGATTGCCAAAGCAGTAGCTGTAACGGTTATAGTTCACCCAGTCGCCCGGCGATTGTATAACCGGATCGGGACTAAGGAACTGCCCCGTGGCAGGGTCATAAACACGGCCGTTCATGTTGATGATACCAAAAGCATCCAGATGTTCGTGCCCGGTATAACCGCGGTTGGTAAGATACCTCACCCCCGACCCCTCTCCTTGAGGAGAGGGGAGCTTTATCGGTTACCCATAATACAGTGTCTCTACACCGTTTAGGTTTACCAGCATGGCACCGCCGCTAAGGTAATTTAGAAAATGGTGAGCATTACACCCACCATTCTCCGATTAATTTCTATTTCTTGCTATTGATCACCAAGTAAATAATTGAATATCGCCACATTTGATACATCACCTACCAGTTTCTTATTATGTAACCAGAGAAATTAAGTGCCCCAAAGAAAATACAAATAGTCAATATTAAATATAATAGTGTGATAGTGCAATAAGAATATCGTTCTTTTTTTGTCCACTTATCGTATTTCTTGAAATACTTTAGATATTTATCATGTCTGAATACAAATACATAGGAAATCAAGCCTGAAATACCTCCACATACCCAAAAGTAAAAAACAGGAAGGTATGATTTATTGATAATAGCATATAAAACAATTAAAAGTGAGATAAACCAAAAAGAAAATAGACCCCACAGTACTCCTCCTGCAATAATAACACTTGTACCAAACCGTTTGTCACCAAAAAGTCGATTGACTACGACATCTAAATTAATTCCCTGCTGTTCATTCTTTCGTTTAATAGCAGGTATTTTATATAATAAACGAAATGGATTGACTCTATTTGCGAGTAAATGCATTTTATAATGTATTATATAAAGACAATAATGCAAGATATTCAGATATTTCTCTATTAACTTCATAATTACAACTTAAATTTTATATTATTACTTATCATAAAAATAATCAACAGCTTCTCCACCAACATATCCTCCGAGAATGCTTCCGCCCATTCCTCCTCCAAATCCTCCAATGACGCCTCCAATAACTGCCCCGGGAATTGCTCCAAAACCACCAAAAAGTGATCCAAATGCAGCTCCGGCAGCAGCCCCGGCTTCTGCTCCTGCCAATCCTCCAAGAATTGAAGCACCATCGCTTACAGCAGCATGCGAAGCATTATATCCCCACTTTCCACCATCTTGTTGAATGCCTTGCCAGGTTTCAATTCCACCAATAATAATAGATGCTACTATTACAGCCCTCCCTGCATTTTCGTAAAGTTTTGCCGCTTTTAATGCGCCCGCTCTACTTCCTGTCCATTGGTTACCTCCCCAATCGGTGTTATAATACTTTCCATTTTCGCCAAGCCAATAACCACTCGATGAGGCTAATTTTCCTAAGGAACCATATATACCACCTCCAACATCCAAAGTTGTCTTTGTATTATAATAATCATTTCCTGAGGTAATTTTTACATCTATAGTTATACTGACTAATTCGCTATTTGTTTGAACAAGGTTTCCATTTTTATTATAATAACCTGTATTTCTATAATTTTCGGTTTGTGTAATAGTGAATGAGTTATTCCGATTCTGATTCACATAGTTTTGATACAACGAGGGATCCGCCCCTGGTCTCGTAGCATTCATCCATTGCTCATTGGTTAACCCATCAGCACCAAATTGCCGCCCATACCACTCAGCATACGAACGGCAGTATTCTTCAGTGATTTTCTTTAATATTTCTTCCGTGGTAGGTGCTGATTCATACCCGCTCGGATCGGTATACCTCATCGGGTTACCCATACAATACGAGTACCGGTTGTAGTTTACCCAGTCGCCCGGCGATTGTATAAGCGGATCGGGGCTTAGGAACATACCCGTGGCAGGATCATAAACGCGCCCGTTCATGTTGATAATTCCAAAAGCATCCAAGTGTTCATGCCCTGTATAGCCGCGGTTGGTAATCAGATTACTGCCGTTATCCTTTTGAGTCCAATCCGAAGCATTTCTTCTTGCACCCCAGGGGTCATAAGCATATTTCCGTACCACATTGCCGCTTGCATCGGTCAGGGCTATCAAAGAACCCTGATTATCGGTGTAGGTATAATACAGGCTGTCAACCCCATTGTTCTGTACCAACATTGCGCCGCTAAGATAATGAATTTTCCGCACATTGCCATTCGGGGCTACTTCCTCTTCGTAATTGCCTACATAATAGCGGGTCAGAGATGCAGTGCCCTGCGTCTGTACCGACATCCGGCGCTGATTGTCCACCCCGTAGGTAAGTGCATAGCTTTTATTGCCTTCGGTCAGTGTGGCTATTTTATTAAAGTCGGTGTACGTTACATTCAGGTCGGCCGTGGGGAAACTTGCAGGAACTCCCGCTATGGTTGTCAGGGCGTGGGGGCCGATAGCCGAACCATCGGCTCTGCTGCCGCCATAGCTCATGGTCATATTTCCTAAATCGCTTTTCGATGCGATATTGCTGGTAGTGGCATCGAATGTCAGGCTGTTTTGTTTTACCAGCGTCCCGTTTTGATACACATTCCAGTTGGTCAGTCGGTTCAGTCCGTCGTAGGTGAACTGCTCGTTCTGATTGGTCAGGTTATCAGTGCGGTACTGTAAATTGCCTTTCGTATCGAACTGGAAGCTCATATTCTGCACACCCGGCGCCGCGATGCTGGTGGGCATATGGCGGTCGTCGTAGCCAAAGGTGGTCTCTTTGCCACCTTTGCTTATCTTCATCATCTGCCCAAGCGCATTCTCGTCGATAGCTTTCCAGATAGAGCGGCTGCTTTGGTCGGTCACCTCGGTGAGGTTGCTGTAGGTATCATAGTTGTTTACCGTATAGTAGCCCGATGGGTAAATGTGCTTGCTTACGCGCCCCAACGCATCATACTCCACGCTGGTGGTGAAGGTTTTGGCACCTATCGTTTCGTCCTGTTGCGTAACGCGGTCGAAGCTGCCATAGGTGAATTTCTGTTTGTTCTTGCCCGCCAGCTCCACGTTATCAAGGCGATAGTGGTTGGCGGCATCGTAGGTGTAAACGATGGATTCTGTCACTGCCCCGGTGGTGCGGTCCACGCTGCGCAACAGTCCGTTGGCTTGGTAATTCTGAACAGTGAAGGTAGAATCCTGACCGCTATGCACTTTCTGATGTCCCCACAATTGCTCGCCAAAGCCGTTGTATTTCGAAGTTACCGTGCCGGCATCGGGGTCTATCATCTTGGTGCGATGACCTTGCAGGTCGTAGTACAGACGGATGGCTTGCCCTCCGGCAGGCGTTGATGTCATCAATTGCCCCGATGGGTAATAATCGTAAGCCACGGTTTTGCCGTTTTTGATCACCGTGGTACTTTGTCCGGCGGCATTCACATTCGTGGTAATGACATCGGAAGGCGAATTGACGGTGGTGTAGGTGGCACCGTATGCGTAGGTGGTGGCACCGGCCGGGGTGGTGAGGGTATTCACACGGTTATAGTTGTCGTAGGCATAAATGGATGCCCATTTTTTGGAAGCTTCGTCCGCGTCGAAGAAGGGTTCCGAAACCCTGTCCACCATGCCTTTGGCGTTGTATAGTGTGGCGACGGAGATTTTTTTCGCATTCAACCCGTATGTTTCTTTCCTTATCTCCCTGCCGTAGGCATCGTACCAGATGTATGCGGGCGCACTGCCTGAGGCTACGCTGTATTTGTAAAACAGCGCGCCAAGCGCGTTGCCGGAGGTGGCCCACTGAAGCGTGGTGCCGGCAGTCAAGCCGTCGGGCGTCTGTGTCTGCACCAACTGGTTGAAGTCGTTGTAACTATAGGTGGTGGTGCCCAATACTCCCGTTTCGGTGTTGAGTAAACCCTTCGTTTCGTCCCAGGCGTAGGTCACCGTCACGCCCAGTTGGTCGGTCTTGCTCTGCACAAACCGGCCCGAAGGGGTATAGGTTACAGCGCTTGTACGGGTAATGCCGTTGGCCGTAGCCGCCACGGTAGTGGCATGCCCAAAGGCATCGATATCGCGGTATTCTGTTCGTACACTGTTAGCATCGCCTGGGTCGGTGGTCTGGGTAGTGAGGTTACCACGGTTATCGTAGCTATAGGCTGTATTTCGGATATATTTGGCATAACCGTCGTTCACACTGTGCGCGTTGCCCCGGGTCACCGTGCTGGCATCCGCCCTATTAGCGCACCAAGCTCCATGTGCACCGTATGTAACCTGCTGCTCTTCGGTCACATTATCGCCAAAGTTTTTTGTCGATTTGGTTGTATTGCCGAAGGCATCGTATTCATGCGCCACTGTCCGTGTCTTTTGAGTCAGGTAGTCGTAGGAGCTTTGCCCGGTCTGTTGCACCTTGTAACGTTTGCCACCCAGCGAGGTGATGGAATAGCTATAATCGTTTTTGCTGATTGGGTTGGTCAGGTTGATCTGACCACCTGATACCGTTATGCCTATCGAGCTGACAGATCGGCTCGGTATCATCAGGTATTGGTCTGTGTACAGCTTATTGTAGGTAAAGGAGGAAGCCCCGGTCAGTTCGTCATCCGTACCCCGGAAACGGAACCCTACGAATCCGCGTGCCAGCCAGTTGGTCAGTGGCGTTCCGTAATGGTAGGTGGTTTTTGTCAACCCGTTTTCGTAGCGCGATACCAGCATCATCGACGAGGTTTTAAACGGTTGGAAACCTGCTGCCAGGTAATCGTTGGTGGTACAGGGTTTGTTCTGGTCATCCAACAGGTTATCGTATTCGGTAAAGGCGGCCTGTGGTTTATACAGGATATTCTGGTCTCCCTGAAACGGATCCGTCACTTTTACCAGCGTATTTTTGCTCAGTCCGTATCCGAAGTCGGTAATCACCGTACTCCCGCTACTATTGGCATGCACCCAGCTCGCATTGCCATTCCCCTGCACGTCTGCAAAGCAAGAGAATGAGCTATGTTTATTATTGGAGAAACTTCTCTCCAGCGTGTAACCGGTTCCTGTATTCAGGTACACGCGCCAGGTGGTGCCGCCGAAGCCATAATACGTTGCCGAAATGCGATAGTCAACTAGTGGTACAGGCTCCTGATTGGTTGTGGTTTTAACCAACACGCCGTTCACGTACATTTGCCAGTTGCTGGAGCCATTATACGATACCTTAACCTGATAGTTGCTATTACTTACTTGTACATAATCCTGACCTAAAAGACCTAAATTTTCATCACCGACAACAATGTCCAACAAGCCATCGTTGTTAATGTCCACCGCTGTGATATTATCATGTTCGTTCTCAAGCACTACCTTATTACAGCTAAATGTGTCATAATTACGAAATATGGAGCAGTCGACAGGCAGGTTTGCGTTAACGAACTGGTAATTTCCTTTATTGTATGCTATTTTCCAATCATTCCAGTTTTGGCGATAAATCACATCGGGCAATCCATCTTTATTCATATCGGCTATGGTATATGGGGCGTCTTTGCTTACATTGAAGGGAAGGGGTACTAATGAGGACGAGGAGCCGAAAAAGCAATTGTCGGAAGCATAATTGTTTTTCAGGATAGCGTTGGTGCCGTCCGAGTAGTTGACCCAAAGGTCGTCATGGAGGTTATTGCCGTTCAGGTTTGCCGGCGAGAGCGAACTAATTTTCTGAGACACGTACAGGTAATAAAAATTAGTATTGGCGGCCGGCAGCCGGCTTATCGTTCCGTTTAGTTGTCCGGCCACGATGCAATAAGGGTATTTGTACATGCCGGTACCGGCGTCCAACACCGGAGTGTCGAATACCACCAATGTACCGGAGAGCGGGTTGCCGTAGAAATTACCGGTGGCTATAAAGGGGCTTTTGGTGCAGGCGCCGATAGTACTGTCAAATAGGATGGTTTTATCTTTCCTGTCTGTGATGGTTGCCATCAAAGTTCCACCTTGCGCGCGAAAAAAGACCGATTCGTTGGAACCATTCCCGTTAAAATCACCAAAGGCACCCTCCATTCCTCTATTCAAATTCCGGTCGGTTACGCTTATCTGAAATACCGTGTTTGGGTACTCCGGATGCCAGCCTTCAACGTATTTTCTGATCGGCATGACATAGCAGATCGAGCTATCCTGTCCTCCGGCATTGAAAATATTCGCGATTTCATTCAACCCATCGCCATCCATATCCATTGCAGAAAACCCGCCGATGGAGTTGCACGCGATACTCGTTTCCGTTTCCGCCTTTTTGGCTTCGCCGTATACAAACGAAAGCGGATTAAACACCCGTTTGCCGTTTTGTGCAAGCTCGAATGATCCTAACCGGCTTATATTCTCACCGGTATAATTCAGGGTATAGGTCTTTTGCGTGGCATTGTTTACCGATGTTACGATAGTGGTGAGCCTGAGTTGTTGCAATTCCTCTTTTCCTGACACATAGCCTTGTATGTCGTCCGGTCGTTTTTCGTAATTAAACGTGACAACAATATTGGTGGAGGTGGCTTTATTTTTATTATTGCCGTAAGTTATATTCTTGATTACATTCCCTGCATAAGAATTTACCGATGTTGCATATTCGAAATTCACGTAGTTTCCGTTGTTATCCTTCATCTCTACCAGATTCCAACCGGTACGCTCATAGTTCGTTCCGGCTAACGCATCAGTTGCGGCATTGGTGTAAACAGGGGCATAAGAAGCCAGACTTTGCGAATTGCCATAGGTCATTACGCCACCCGATTTGGGATATACCTTGAAATACTGCGGTCCCCAGCTTTGGATATTGCAACCCACAATCCGGCTATACGACTCATTTTCGGTGCGATATTCAATGCTATCACTGTTCCATTGCTGAGTTATTATTAAACGTTGTCCATCCAGTGCATACGGGCTGTTAACATCCCACTTTACCCCGGCATCCACGCCATCATAATACACCGTAGACTTTGCCCGGGTGATAGCCGACTGCCCGCCGATATTCCATCCCCATCCGGCAATGCCGTTGCCTCCCTGACTATTGTAATACAACGAGATATTGGGCTGCATCCCGTTTATTCCTACCGGGCATTCGATAGGTAAACTGTAAGTAGCGCCACCGCCGCCACTTACGCCAAACTGTCCGGGTACACTACCCACCGCTACTTGCGCCTGCATGCTTGTTTGAACGACAAAGCAGAATAGAGTTATAACTAAAATAGATATTATTTTTTTCATCTCAAAAATTATTTTTACTGTTCACTGATAATGGAGCTTGCGACATCCCGATTTATCGGGACTGTTTACTGATCACTGAAGTGTGTTATTGTTTAATGATTTTAAACTCCTTCACTTTTTCACCCGCTTGTACCCGCAGGATATACCATCCGCCCGGATAGGCGGACATGTTTACAGGTGTTGTGGTTGCGGTTACTTTCAGGTTTTGCAGTTGGGTGCCCTGGGCGCTATATAAAATGAGGTGGATTTCATCTTTTGCATCGCCTCCGCTGATTTCAACCGCCAGGGCTCCCCGGGTGGGATTGGGATACACCGTTATTTTGCGTTCGCCCAGTTGATCTTCCACCGGAGCGGGTTCACTGGCTTTCACATGTGAGGGATTACTATTCAGGTCTACTACTTTTCTCGAAATGCGGTTGCCGGCGTTATCATAAGCATAGCTTATAATATTTGTGGCCATTCCTTGAAGCGTAAAAGTTACTAAAAAGAGGAATAGCAAATAACGGAGTGGGTTGTGTAAGTGGGTCATAATTTGCATTTATTGCGTGTATAATTTAAATTCATTTCTGTTTTCTTTCATTCGTAATTTGAGGTATATGCCTAGAGTATCGTCCTGAAATTTGGTTACAGTCTTTTTGTTTGGCTAAAGCCGATTTGTCTTCTGTTTATTATCTGTCCCATAAATGGGACGGCAATTAATTAGTACTTAACATAATACTAGTACAGTCAGGTTAATGAAAGCGAAATTCAAGCTTAAACTAATTGCTGCAAATGAATTTGGCTTGCTGGCTATTTTTAAACGCTTCGAGATTTGACATCTGAAGGTGTTTTAAATAGCTTTCATAAGATATGTTGAAGTCTAACTGAATGGTTTTTAGCGTAATATTATTACTATCTCCTCGGTACTCTTAAAATATAACATTGCAAATGTAACACATGTTGATTAATTTGAATAGGCTAAAATGTATTAAGTATAGGTGTGTTATGTGTTATATTTTAATAAATATATTGATTTTGTCATTCACACCACTTAACTTCTTTTTGTGTTTGAAAATATATGTAAACTTTAATTCGAATTTTACACTGGACGATATTCTTGCTATTTCGCAATTTTATTGTTGAAACAATATTGACTCAGATACACTCTCAAATATGGAATGTATAGTTGATAACATACTAAAAGTTCTAATTCATAGAATCAAGTTTGAAAAACATTCTCCGTTACGTAATAAACATGGCTTCTATCTACTCGGTAAAGTTTCGGTTCAGCCAGTTTCAAAAAGACACTACCTATCTAATTTGACAAGTAGTGACTTTGATAGCGAATAATCTGTTTATGTACATCAACTTACCTGTAGTGAAACAGGTTAACTCGTGCAATGCAAGTTAACCTGTTTATGAGTATATACCCCCGTTCGCCGTAGTGTAAATAATACTGTTTCTGATGTAGTGCAACAGCCATCTGGAGACTTCGCCGAACGCAATGCCGCCAACCTACGCAGAACTGAGACAGGACACCCGCACTTTGTCAGGACGCTACACAATTCAGTCAGGCCGCATTTGCACTTTGTCAGAAGGCATAGGAACTTTGTCAGGACACAGTTGCACTTAGTCAGAACGTATTGGACAACTGTCAGAACGTAGTTGCTACAAGTCAGAGAGCAGTTGATTTCTTTCAGAGAGCAGCAGCTTTCTTTCCGGACGTTAAGGAAACAGTGCAAACTCATAAAATTTTTGAGTCAGAAGGCTTTGAAAGTTATCAGAGAGCACTTGCACTTTGTCAGAACGCATTGGACAACTGTCAGAACGCATCTGAATTCTTGTTTTTATATACAAAAATTAAGTCTTATCGTAGTGTAATTAAGTTATGGCGCACTTACTTTCTTTCATGTAGCATTGGAGGGTGTTTTTTCTCGATCTGATATTCAGAGTAAAGCCACTTTATCGAATGAGGCAGCATAAAAAGAAAAAAGAGTGCTACTTTGCAGTGCACTCTTTCTTGTAGTTATTATCGTCCGATTATTTTTTAGCTTTCTTTTTGCTATTCTCTTTCTTATCGGTGGTGGGCGGAACTTCCTTCTTTTCTTCCGGAGCCGGTTTCAGTTCTTTCGTATTTTTCTTAGCGTCTTTTCCCGTGTCGGTCTTAGCCTTGTTTTTTGGGAATGTTTTCAGCACATCTTCCTTCTTCTTGGGGCGCTGTTCGTCTACCCACTTGTAGTTTTTGAGCAATAGATCGGCACCGCTGAGTTGTCCTAACGGATACATATTGCCGTTGGAAGCAGAGGTCATCACAATGCGATCTACCTTTTTATTCTTCAGGTACATAACCACAAAACTACTCTGTGTCTTATTTATTCCCACGATGGTGGAATCCTTATCATCGACCGGATAATAAATCGTTTCGGCATTTCCGTTTACATTCACGCGTTTCAGTTGACCGCTGTCGAGATGCGCAATTATTTCTTTTCCTGATAGCTGATTGAAATAGATGGAGTCCTGATGCTGAATAGCCATAGCCGACTTCTTGATGTCCACCTTCACCACCTTTTGATTTTTGGTGAAAGCCTGTATAGATT
>Ga0302296_1001807_pt1 | contig 14880 bp, 12 predicted proteins | sample III_Fen_N3_1_FD_194546 | JGI IMG/M metagenome (GOLD analysis project Ga0302296, IMG submission 194546) | Peat permafrost microbial communities from Stordalen Mire near Abisko, Sweden - III_Fen_N3_1 | ecosystem: Environmental > Terrestrial > Soil > Wetlands > Permafrost | place: Sweden: Abisko... | reverse complement strand
AGTTATGGCTCTTCTTCCTGGAAAACAACGACTTAATTTACATGCAATATATGGCGAGTTTGGCGGTAAACTGATTGATCGCGATCAGATCGAACCAAAACATTTTCAGGGCTGGATTGACTGGGCTAAAAAAAGAGGAATTGGACTCGATTTCAACTGTACTTGTTTTTCACACCCCTTGGCTGATGATGGTTTCACACTTTCGAGCAAGGACGAAAAGATTAGAAAATTCTGGGTCGAACATACAAAACGCTGTCGGGCAATCAGCGCTGAAATGGGGAAACAACTCGGCACACCGGCAGTTCATAATATTTGGATCCCTGATGGAATGAAAGACACTCCGGTAGACCGTTTTGGCTTGCGAAAACAGCTTAAAAAATCTCTCGATGAAATCTTCCTGGTAAAATATCCGAAAGAATATCTGAAAGATTCAGTTGAGAGCAAATTGTTTGGAATAGGTTCTGAATCAATGGTTGTCGGATCACATGATTTCTATCTCGGATATGCTATCAAAAATAATATTCTGATAACTCTTGATAATGGTCACTTCCATCCAACAGAACAGGTAGGAGACAAGGTTTCATCCATTCTTAATTTTATTGATGAGCTGCTTCTCCATCTGACAAGGGGCGTTCGCTGGGACAGTGATCATGTCCTTACATTTAATGAAGAATTATTACTGATCACACAGGAAATAGTCAGGGCAAATGCTCTAGAGAGAGTCAATATAGGTCTCGATTTTTTTGATGCTAGTCTTAACCGGATAGGAGCTTATGTAATCGGCACACGTTCGGCACAACTAGGCTTCATGTATGCCCTGCTTGAACCTTTAAAAACCCTTGTTAAGTACGAAGAAGAAGGAAGGAATTTTGAAAGGCTTGCTTTGCTGGAACAATTGAAGATAATGCCGTTCGGAGCAGTATACGACTATTATTGTTTGAAAAACGGTACTCCGGCCGGCCAGGATTATATTGATGAGATTAAAAAATACGAAAAAGAGGTACTGCTGAAAAGATAGTATGATACCCAATGAAGGCATAAGGATCACAAAGCTTTAATATTGAGGGATAACCCTTTGTGTCCTTTGTGTTATGACTTTGTGATCTTTTGGGTAAAATATTTTTTTCATCGCAGCTGTAGGCAAAAGTTATAAAATAATATGAAAGAGAGAGTTATAGCAATTTATGACATCGGGAAAACCAATAAGAAAATAGTCCTTTTCAATGATGACTTCAAAATAGTGTCAGAAATTGAAGAAAAATTTGCTGAAACAACTGATGAAGACGGCTTTGAATGTGATGACATTGACCTTATTGAGATTTGGATTAAAAAATCTCTGAATGAATTGGTCCATTCAGATAAATATGATTTGAAAGCTATCAATTTTACTACCTATGGAGCAACTTTGGTGTATCTTGATGAAACTGGAAAAAGACTTACACCTGTTTATAACTATTTGAAGCCCTTTGACGATAAGATTGCCGAAAGTCTTTATAAAAGACACGGAGGCAGGGACGAGTTTTGCAGACGGACAGCATCACCGGCCCTCGGAATGCTTAATTCAGGATTACAACCTCTCTGGCTCAGGGCGACCCGACCCGGTATTTTTTCAAAAATTGTCCACATTCTCCATTTTCCCCAATACCTGTCTTATCTGATTACCGGCAAGATATATTCAGAACATACTTCAATAGGTTGTCATACAGGCCTGTGGGATTTTGATAATATGGATTATCATCCATGGACCAAAATGCAGGGTTTAAACCTGCCGTCGCCGGTCCCTGTCGAAACGCTAAATGAAGTAACAATAGATGATAAGATAATTCAGGTAGGTATAGGTATTCATGACAGTTCATCATCACTGGCACCCTATTTTTCAGGAAGCAGGGGAAAATTTCTTCTAATCTCTACCGGAACATGGTGCATAAACATGAATCCATTCAATACAGAAAAGCTTACTGCAAATCAACTTGATATGGATTGTCTTTGTTATATGAGCATAACCAGGCAACCCGTCAAATCATCAAGACTATTTCTGGGTCATTTGCATGATACTGCACTGAAACAGATCAACGATCATTTTGGGAAACATGAAAACTATTATAAAACTATAAAAACAGATACTCAGCTTTCGACATCTTTACTGACCAGATTCAACACGAAGAAGATATTCTTTCAAACAAGCCCTTATTCCCGTGATCTGAAAGAGCATATTGATATGTATGAATTTGCTTCATTTGAACAAGCTTACCATCAGTTAATGAATGAGCTAGGAGATCTGATCATTGAAGCGATAAATCTTATACTTCCCGCTAAGGATGATACAGAGAACATCTATCTTACAGGAGGATTTTCCAAAAACGAACTTTTCCAGAAGGTTATTACACGGGCATATCCTGAAAAATCTGTTTATACTTCTGAAATTGCAAATGGGTCAGCATTAGGAGCGGCCCTTGTTGTCTCGGGTTCAAAAACTGAACTTAACCTGGGTCTAACACAATGCATTATATAACATTAGAAACCAAACTTTTAATGATAAAAAATTTAGCCTTTTTCCTTCTTCTAACTGTTTTTACTTTGACTGTCTCATGTAAAAAGACCTACGAAAATCAATTGTCTCCAGTTGTAATAAACGAGCTGATGCCGGTCAATACAAATACCGTTGCGGATAACTACGGAGAATTTGACGACTGGGTTGAATTATATAATAAATCCGCTGTAACAATTGATCTTAGCGGTTATTACCTTAGTGATAACCACAAAAAACCAACCAAATGGAGGATCCCGCAGGGCACGAACATTGCAGGTAACGACTATCTTATAATTTGGTGCGATGGTGATTCGCTTCAGTATGGATTGCATACTAATTTCAAGCTTTCGTCTGCAGGAGAGGAAGCGGTATTAACAAACCCTGGTGAAACAATAATGGATAAGATAACGTTTCCGGCCCCGACCGAAGAATTATCTTATTCCAGAGTTCCGAACGGGACCGGTTCATTCAGATGGCAAATACCTACTTTTAATAGATCGAACGGGTCGAATTAAGAAGAACGGATATTAAAAATTGTCTTTTAATATATCCTTTCTCCCAGGGCAGCTTTCAGTTTATATATACTTCCAGCATAATCAATTCTGGCTTTTAAAAGCATTAAACTAGTCTCTGAAACTGAAGTATTTGCATCCAGCAGATCAAGGTTAGTTATCACACCCGATTTAAAACTTATTTCGGCAAGGGAATATGCTTTCTGAGCCTGCTTAAGCTGTAATTCAGTCTGTGTTACTTTTCTTGCGGCAGCAGACATAAGTGCCTCTGATTCATAGACTTCATTGGAGATGGTCCGCTTCGTATAATCTGCCTCATATGCTAATGTTGTTATAGCTGACTGTGCCTGTGAAAGGGTGTATTTGTTTTTCATTCCGTCAAAAATGGGGACCCTGAGTCCCAATCCGATTACATAGTTAGGTGTAAACTTTGCGAGATCAGGAAGATACCCGTTTTTGGCACCCCCTGTAGCCTGCAGATTCAATAAAGGCTTATTCTGAAGCTTTGTCATCCCGAATTTCAGTTCGGCAAGAGTAGTCTTCCTTTCATTAATGAGAACTTCATCCCTGTTATGATATGCATATGAAAGGATTGAATCGCTCTGTATTGCAGGAGCAGCCACACTTAATTCATTTTTTACAACAGGGCTGGCAGCATTACTATTGCCCATCAATGAATTCAAAGCAGCCTGCTGTGACTTCTGAGCTGCAATGAGATCGACTTTCTGACTTTCAACAGTTGATATTTTTACTTTGGTAGTGAGTACCTGGTATTCAGTTGCAGAGCCTGTAGCCAACACTTTTTCAATATACTGCAAATGTTCGTTGAGGGCAGCCAGCTGCTCGTCTTTTATTTTTATGGCTGCCTGAACATAAAGAAGTGCATAGAAATTACTTACTGTATAGAGCGACAGCTTTTCCTTAACCTGTCCGAGCGATTGTTCTCCAATAGCCTTACCCTCATTCTCAATGGCGACATTCTGACGGGTTCTCCCAAAATCATATACCAGCTGCTGAAGGTTTATGGAGGCTGAATAATTGAAGTCGGGGTAGAGCTGAAAAGTACCAAGACCGGGAAATGAAAGTTTAGTGACAGGTGCAAGATTCGCAAAACTGGCTGTCACATCCACTACAGGATTATATCCGGTTTTTGCGAGGTTGATCCGGGACTCAGCATTGTTGATTGCCTCTTCAGCAATCTTTACGGAGGGGTAATTGGAGATGACCTGTTTAATTACATTATTTATAGATAATGAATCAGTCAGCGATCTAGACTGATTGGTTTTACTTTGTCCGTCAACCACTCCTGACAGAAAAATAAATAGTATCAGAACATTAAAAACAGATTTCTTGTTAATTTGATTATTCATTTGCCGGAAGATTTTTAATTTTTGATTTTTTTGTATGCAGAAATATTATCGGAATACCTCCGATAAGGGTGATGATGCCAGCCAGTAGAAAGTCATCATCAATACCTTGAATATAAGCCTGTTTGTTAAGATTTGACATAAGCAGTGACTGGCCTTGTCTGACAGAATTAGCCGGAGAACTGCCAGCTTCGGATTGAAGGTGATATTTAATTTTATTTACAGTTTGCTGATATACTTCTGAGTTGGGCTTTACTGCACCTCCAAAGACCTGGGCATGATAACTTACCCTTGATGTAAGTAATGTGGCCAGCAAGGCAACACCCAGACTACCTCCAAGTTGCCTGATTGAATTGGTTATAGCTGAAGCCTGAGCCATCTTTTCACGTGGAATCTCAGATAATGATACTGTAGTTAAAGCAGTGAACATGAGTCCCATTGCAAGACCGCGAAGATAAAGCGAAAGCATGATTGAGTTAAGCTCGGTAAGCCATGAGAGGCTTGAATTGAGGTAAAAACTATATGCGAACAACACAACTCCGATAAAAAGGGGAACTTTGGGGCTTATCTTGTCAGAGATTCTTCCCGAAATAGGAGCAACTATTCCCTGGATTATACCCATGGGAAGAAATAACGAACCTGCCTGCAGAGCGGTGAACCCCAATGAATTCTGAAGATAAATTGGCAGCAGAAAGGTACTTCCGAACATTCCAAGGCTAAAAATAACCAGGATAAGATTGGCAATACCAAAATTATGATACTTGAGAAGCCTCAGGTCGAGGAGAGGTTCACTGACTGTAAGTTCCGCGGTAATAAATACCGCCAGAGCAATGAGCGCAATGGCCCCGTAAATAAGTATAAATGGTGCGTGCCATCCGGCTGAATTTGTAGCAGCATTCCCCTGTGATAAAATGTACAAAGTAAGTGGAAGAAAAATTGTTACGGAGATAAAGCCTACAACATCGAACTTTCGTGTCTTCCTGTTTATGTACTCACTCTGAACTATAATCGTGAATAGCATGGCAATAATACCAACGGGTATATTAACATCAAATATCAAAGGCCAGCTGAATGTATCGATCAGGAATCCTCCAATGAGAGGACCAAATGAGACAGAGGCTGCAGCAGAAATACCCCAGAAACCGAGCGCAATACCTCTCTGATGAGGTGGAAATTCCCTTGTAATTATAGCCATGCCAAGAGGCTGAATTGTACCTGCTCCTAATCCCTGAACGATCCTTGATAGAATCAACATATTCTCATCGGTCGACCTGCCGCACAGCATAGAACCCAACGTGAAAAGGAATAACCCTATAAAATACAACTTTTTATAGCCGAATTTATCTGCCAGCCATCCTGAAGTCGGAAGAGCAACAGCCATTGCAAGCATGTATGCTGTGACCACCCACTCAATTTTATCAAGTCCTACTCCGAACGACGCCATTATCTTTGGCAAACCAACGTTAACAATAGTAGCATCCAGCACCGCCATAAATGTTCCAAGCATAATATTGGCCAGCAGGAACCACTTATATGACGAATGTTTGGGATGAAAGGCAGAATTATTGCCCCTTATAAAATATCGTATCCTGTGTGATGGTGTTCTTCTTTTATCCATCTTACTTTTTGATAATCTTTACTACTACTGACATACCTGATAAAATATTGAAGGATGATAAATCCTTATTATCCTCAGTACCATCTATTGATATTCTAACAGGTATGCGCTGGGTTACTTTAGTAAAATTGCCGGCTGCATTATTTGCCGGAATAAGTGAAAATACAGAAGCTGTACTCGACCCTACCAGAAATATTTTACCTCTGAACTTTACGCCAGGAAAGGCATCTATTGTAAACTTAACAGCCTGCCCGGGCTTGATTTCTGAAATATTTGTTTCCTCAGGAAATGCAACAACCCACAGATTCTTGCTAAGGGTGATTGTAAATACAGATTGACCCGGCTGTGTAACATCTCCTGTAAGTAACCAGCGCTTTGCAACCACGCCATCGGCAGATGCATACAATTTCGTATTATTAAGCTGCGCCTGCAAAACTTTTATCTGGGCATTTGCAGTCTCAACGGAAGCTGAAGCACTCGATATCATGGATTTTGAGACCAGCAGTTGGGCTTTAGCCGCATCTAGCTGCGCGGTAGCTGTTTCAAAAGCCTTTTTTACATGATCAAACTGTTCCGTGGTGATGACTCCACCTTCCGCTTGATTCTTTGCACGAGCCATATCTTCATTTGCACGTTCAAGGCTTATCTCAAGTACCTTAATACTTTTCTGATCTGAACTGTATTTGACTTCTGATTGATTCAGATTCGCATGGGCCTGCTCTCTGAGAGCAATGGTCTGGTTTCTCTGGGCGATGAGATCTGTACTATCCAGCACAGCCAGCAGTGTTCCTTGTTTTATCAGGTCCCCCTCGTTTGCATAAAGTGAAGATATTCTGCCAATTATTTTAGAACCTACGCTTACATTATCTGCATCAATGTGTGCATCATCCGAAGTTATATATGTAGAATAATCATTGTACCAATACCATACCCCAACCAATACAATTAGTACTACAACAGCCAACGGAATATAAACTTTGAGCCGGTTTTTCTTTGGTTCTTCTTTCATAAAAATGCTTTAATTTAAGTTGTTATTTATATTTAGTTTTTTGAGTTATTATATTTTAATCCTTTAATAAATAAATTTGTGAATGCTATAGTTTTCTCAAGAAGAATCTCATATTCATCCTCCTCGATAAAAAGGGTTTTCTTCTCATTAACTACCGTAATTCTCAATCCCTTAAGAAGATCAAGAAATAAAGATACAGTGTAGTCAGTATCCTCAATGAAGAAGACCCCGCTTTTAATCCCCTTGTCAAATATCTTTTTAATTATAACAGATTCTTTCTCTTTAAATATGCGTATTGTTTCCCTGAAACCTGGTTTTAGTCCTGAAAATGATTCCAGCCTTAACCTGCTTAGATTCAATAATGTCCGGAAATAGGAGAGACGTGCATTTGAGTATTCAAGAAGCAATTGTTCCGGTTCATGAAAACTGGAGATCCTTTCAGAAATGTTCGAAATGAATTCTTCCTGTTCCTTTTCAACTACAGCTTTATAGAGGCTCTCTTTATCCGGAAAGTAATAATATAAAGACGCTTTGGATAATTTTAAATCATCAGCAATCTCACGCATAGATGTCTTTTCCACCCCGAATAATCCGAACCGCTTCTGGGAGGCTTCAAGTATCAACTGAACTTTATCAGTTTTATCAGAATCAGATTTTATATTATTCATTATTTGCAAAAGTTGCAAAGTTAACATTCTGTCTGACTAATTCGTTCAAATGGTCAGCTTTTGAATAATAATTTATTAACATAGGACATAATACGCAATGGATTAACGCATTGAGCAGATATTTTTATAGCATCAATAATTATTTTCCAACCAGAGACAGGGTTTTGGCTGGAAGAAAGGGTCAATTATATTCAGCAAATAAATTATTCAGCAAAAATATTTTCAACTGACTCTAAGTAAATGTATTTTTGAAACAGGACCCAAACCATGATTAATACTCGAAAAATGAAAAAAACTAAGACACTCCTCTTTATAATAGTGTTCTCATGTATCACTATGTCAGCAATTTGTCAGAAGACTGTTTCTAATGATAAAATTAAAAGCCTTGTCGTTACAGAGGAAAAATATGATATGCTGGTAAAAAAACAGTATAAAGAATCTGAGACTTATTATGATACGCACGGCAATGTCCTTGAATCGATAACATATAAACAGGGAAAAGTCGACAAGCATTTCAAATACCAGTATGATTCTGACAATAACAAAATAAAAGAAGAGGAATTCGATGCTTCAGGTCACCTTAAAGAATCCTCAGAATACAAATATGCTGACGGATTAAGGACAGAAAAAACAGTTTTTGATCCTAATAAAAAAATAAAGACTAAAAAGACTTATACGTATACAAAATTCTGATTTATGTTCTTGTCTGAAATTCATACAGTATCCAGTTCCTTCGAACCCATTACTCTGAGTGAGATGGATAGGGTATTGTTAATGAACAGAATTGAAAAAAAATTTGTTTTCTGCTCCATCAGGCTTCCGGAGCTTCTTTCAAGGCTTAATGAGAACTATAAAATTCTTGAGATTGATAATGAAAGGATTTTTCCATATTCTACTACATACATGGATACGCCGGATTTCCACTTTTTTACTCAACAAGTGCGCGGTATGCTTGAGCGCCACAAAGTTAGGTATAGACGCTATGAGATGACAGGGTTATCATTCCTTGAGATTAAAAAAAAGACCAATACAAACAGGACTATCAAATGGAGAATTGAAAATATTTATAAACCAGACTACCCGGACATGGACGCAAAATCATTTATAAAGAAATATCTGCCTGAAGAATTACCTGATCTTCATCCTGTGTTAATAAGTGGTTTCTCCAGGGTCACACTCGTAGGAAAACATTGTAACGAACGGATTACACTTGATTTCGACATCACATTTGCTTCTCCCTATGGCAAGATTGCCTCATTGCCATTTTTAGCCATTGCCGAACTAAAAAGGCCTAAACATTCATGTTTGTCACATTTCGGGTTCGTAATGAAACAGGAAGGCATTCATCCGGGCAGTTTTAGCAAATACTGTATAGGATCCGCTCTCATCATGGATATGCCTCGTAAAAATATTTTAAAACCTAACCTTCTGTTAATAAATAAAATAGAAAATGAATATGCTAAGTCTAACCGAGCCTGACGCAATAAACCTGACAGGTATCGAGTTTTTTAATCTCTCGAGTTTCCTTGAACTGATCCTCAGGTTTTCACTTAATATGGTAGTCATTCTTATACTTGTAAGGTGGCTGTATTTTTCAACTACCAAACGAAAGGATTACCTGTTCACCTATATTCTGATTTCGAGTCTGATATTTCTTTTGTGTTATCTTCTTGCAAGCGTAAAACTTCAGATAGGATTTGCACTTGGCCTATTCGCAATATTCGGAATAATCCGCTACAGAACCAGTTCAATCCCGATCAAGGAAATGACTTATCTGTTCCTCATTATAGGTGTATCAATAATTAATTCTCTTGCGGATACAAAAACAAGTGTGACAGAAGTTCTGTTTACAAATTTTATTATTATTGCTATAACATTCTGTCTTGAAAAGATCTGGCTGCTCAAACAAGAATTTTCGAGTACGGTTCTTTATGAGAAAATTGACTTAATCAGACCCGACAAAAGAAATGAATTAATTCAGGATCTACAGTTGAGGACAGGTATTAAGAAAATTAACCGGATCGAGATAGGCAAGATAGACTTTTTAAGAGATACATGTACCCTGCAGATTTACTATGATGCAAATGGGAATAAGACTGTTAGCGCCGGTATTTCAGATAATAACAAGATGGATGATGATGACGATGATGATTAAAATAAGATTTGCCTTGGTCTTACTTTTATTTATACCTGCCGGTCTTTACGGTCAGGCAAATGATTTTGGAATCTGGTACGGCGTTTCAGTGGAACATAAAGTAACCAAAAAACTGGATATAGACCTGTCAACAAATATCAGGACCTTCAATAAAGCAGCAAAGATAGAGGAAGCGTTTCTTGAAGCCGGAGTTACATATGACCTGAGTAAACGTTTTGCCTTAAGCGGCTCCTACAGGGTATCAAAAAACATTGAGAAGAACGGCTCATATTATTTTCAACATAAGCTGTTTATTGACTTAAAAGGAAATATTCCAGTTGGGAATTTTAGTTTCAGTTGCCGTGCCCGACTTCAGGAAAGAACTAAAACATTTCTCAAGGATGAGCAGGAAAATCCTCAAAGCTACACGGGCAGAATAAAAGTAAAAGCTAATTATAAAACCCCAGTTTTCCCACTAAATCCTTATGTCTATATTGAAACTTTCAGCCCTATGTTCTCAGAAAGGACTAAAACGATTGAAAAAGAAAGGTTTTCGGCAGGAGTGGAGTTGAGTATATCCAGGCATAATTCGGTAGAACTTGAATATATCTTTCAGCGTGATTATCTTCCTCATTTGTCTGATTTAAATATAATATCGGCTAATTATAATATTAAATTCTAGCTAAATACAATATTGCAATTTAATTGGTAAAAAAGAGCAACATCGCTGCTGCGACAATGGCCAGGAAAAGACCTATTGGCAGGCTCAATCTAAGTACCTGTTGAGGACTAAGGCTATTCGCAAATCGTGATTTTCTTATATTTCTCAGGCTCAGGTGAAGCCCGGTAAGGACAGCTATTGCCTGGAACCATGGAATAAACTGTGGCAAGAACTGATGCCATGGTGTGTTGGCTGTTCCGAAAAAGTCCCAGCCCCAGCCAAAAGGGTCGGAAAGTGACTGTATGATAAATGTAACATTCACAAACAACATAGGAATGACGAAAGCGATCCAAATCAGCATTGCAATAGGAAGCAGAGAACCGGCATATTCCAGGAAAACCTCCCTTAGAGTCAGAGCCGGTTTGGCAAGTTTTAAACCTGCAAATGAAAGAAGCCATACAACTCCGGGAACAATAATGAGAACCATTGTCCACATTAACAGTGAATAGATTCCGAAAAGATCCCAGTTTTTTTTATCCAGTATATTTACATAATCACGAACAACAGGCCATGGACCCAGATATAATATACTATATATAATTGATATTGTGAATGTTGCCATTGTCATCCACGCTTCGCTCATGCTACGTGTTCCCTTTTCCGTAGCAACAGGTCTTGCGTAAATTGATACATTATTATATGTACAGCTGCGAACACATTCGAGACATAATCCACAATCCGAATTCTCTTTAATCTGACCAACATTAAGGCTGTATGGACATGCCCATCCGTTTGTATTGCCATTCTCACAAAAGTGTGGTTTACACTGATCACAAACTTCCTGTGATTTGTTTCTCAGAGCCAGAGTACTCATCCTGGAGAATGGGCCAACAAATACGCTTACAGGACAAACATAACTGCAGAATGCTCGCAATTCCCAAATTCCTGACATTATTGTTGGAACGATCATTAGCATAAGCACAGATATGCCTGATATAAAAGGTGTTGCAACAAGTGTTGTAGAAAATGTAGCCAGGATAAGGAAAACAAAAAGCTTTAACCAATCATTCTTTAATCTTACCGGCCACTTCAAAAAAAGACCAAAAAACTTATTATTGTATTGATTGGTTTTTCCTTTTACAGGATTAAAAAATGATTTTCTCTGGAAAAGATCCCCGAAGAATGGAAGAGGGCAGATTGTACACCAGAATCTTCCAAAGAAAGGAGTAATGATGGCTACCAGGGCAAAGAGCCAGATAGCCCACATTAACAGCACTCCCAGGTTCCGGCCTGATACTTTAGTTCCGAAAACAGATGTGAGAATGACAATATAGATCATTATCATCGTAAAGATTGTCAGAGCTGCCTGGGTATACCTCGATACAACCAGGCCTTTCAGAATGCCATTTTTCTTAAGCAAATCTTTATACCCATTCTTTACTGGTTCTGCAGTTATATCAGGCTTTGTATATTTGAGGATTGAGACCAGCCAGATTAAGAGAATACCCAACAAGCTTCCCAGACTAATGAACAAAAGAGTATTTGGTAAAATAATCAGTTTCCCCTGCTCGAATGCATGCATAGGACCACACCATGAGTGGCATCTATAATTACTTTTCGAGACAATATAGTTATAAATGCCCGGGTGTCTGGCTATAAGAATTACCTCCTTTGTCAGAACAGGTTTGGCTGTCGGATCGCTTGTTTTAAAGACTGCAAGTTCATCGCTTGATGGAGTAATTTTGACATCCATATCAAATTCTTCGAGGAAAAAAGAATGACCAGTATCTTCACTCGAAAAAGTAAGATGCAATGTATCTCCCCTGTTGCACCTTATTGCATAAGGATCTTTTCCATACCTGAAGCTTTTAACATGAATATTACGGCTAACCGGCTTATGGGCTGTAATCTGAACTACCAAACCAGATAACAGTCCTATACTAATGATTATCAGGAGATTAAATAGATGTTTTCGCTTAATTTTCATGCACGGAAGATACCGGTAAATATTTTTATTTTCACAATTCCTGGAAATAGATATAATGATTTTCAATGATAATTAAAATATTCAGAAGGATAGCTGTCATAAAGCACATTTAGATTATTTTTACCCTTTATTTTCCGAAAACCAATAATTAACAATGGCAAAAGAAAAACTAACACCAGGCAAACGGAAGAAGGGCTTAAGGACATTTATTCTTCTGGTAATTGTTTTGGGTCTGATCCTTGGAATTCCCTATCTGCTGATCAGTTACCAGGCAAAACAGAAAGGGATGACCCGGAAGGAAGTAATCAGCAGGATCATGAACAGAACCGGAGAAAAAAATAATGTTTCACTTGAGGTTCAGAATGCAACAGTAGGGGCTAAAACTAATTTTCTTGACCCTAAACCTGTCGGGCTTCCTTTTAAGGAACCTCCATTCATTTCCAATGTTGCTACAGCTGATCTTGATGGAGATGGCTTACTCGATATAATCGTTTGCGACTGCAAAAGCAATTCCGTGAACTGGATAAGACAATACCCGGCAGGCGTTTTTACGGAAACAGTTATTGCAGACAGTCTTGGTGCTCCCGCACATGTGCAGGTGATTGATTTTGATAAGGATGGTGATAATGACATTATGGTCGCTGTTCTGGGTGTTATCTTCCCCAGTAATGATAAAATTGGATCAGTAGTCATACTTGAGAATGATGGAACTAATCATTTTAAAAAGCATATAGTAGTCGATAAGGTAGCCAGAGTTTCTGATGTAAGGGCCGGTGACCTGGATGGAGATGGCGATCTTGATCTTGCTGTGGCGCAGTTTGGATATGATGATGGCGAAACAAGATGGATTGAAAACCTCGGCAACTGGCAGTTCAAGAGCCATATTCTACAAAATCTTTCAGGCCCGATCAATGTTGAAATAGTTGATATCGATAAAGATGGTGATCCGGATATCATTTCTCTCGTGAGTCAGGAATGGGAAGAAATTTACGCCTATATAAATGATGGGAAGGGTAATTTCACTTCTAAGCTCATCTGGGGATCCAGCAATGAAGACTTTGGTTCAAGTGGAATTTATATGTGTGACCTTGACAAGGACGGGGATGAGGACATATTATATACAAATGGTGATGCATTTGACTATATACCTCCAACCGGAAGACCGTGGCATGGCGTTCAGTGGTTGGAGAACAAAGGAAACCTGAAGTTCGAATTCCACCGGATCTGCAAATTTATCGGAGCCTATAATGCACGCCCGGTTGATATCGATGGTGACGGGGATCTTGATATCTTTTGCGTTAGCGGTTTTAATTTATGGGACAAACCTGAATCACAGAGTTTTATATGGCTTGAGAATGATGGTAAAATGAACTTTACCCTACATGATATAGCTAATAATCCCACACATATTCTCACCCTGGAAATGGGTGATTTCAATAATGACGGTTTAATGGATTTCATAACTGGCGATATGCACGCTTATCCGCCTTTCGACAGGATGGGAAGAGTGACGATGTGGATGAACAATGGCAAACTTCCTATTAAGAAATAATTACCATATGAAAATCTTAAATAAAAAGAGTCTCAGATTGCTTCATTCTGCTATCCTCTCCTTAATTCTCAGTTTTTCTTATTCTCTCAATAGTCAGGTTATTCCTGAAAGGCAATGGCCCGGATACAGAGGATATATGGCCTCTGGAATCCTGGATAATGCCAATCTTCCTGCATCATTTGACTTTCAGAAAATGATCAATATCAGGTGGAAAACCGAACTTCCCGGATTAGGCCTTTCAAGTCCTGTTATCTGGGGAGATAAATTATTTATTACAACTGCGGTCAGCAAATCAGATAATCAGGGCATAAAGACCGGTATTTACGGAGATGGCATGCCTGTTCCTGATAGTTCTGTTCATGACTGGAAAGTATTTTGCATAGATAAATACTCAGGGAGAACAATCTGGGAAAGAACAGCCTACACTGGTATTCCGAAAATAAGACGACATCCGAAATCCACTCATGCAAATACTTCGATTGCTACAGATGGCAAATATGCGGTTGCTTTCTTTGGATCAGAAGGATTATACTGCTATGATTATGAAGGAAAGCTTATCTGGAAAAAAAGCTTCGGTGTCCTGAAATCAGTAGCTTATAATTATAATGCAGCGGAATGGGAGTTTGCAAGCTCCCCAATGATTTATAATGGCGTACTTATAATTCAGTGTGATGTTCTCGAAGATTCCTTCCTGGCTGCTTTTGATCTGAAATCAGGAAAAGAGTTATGGAAGACAAAAAGAGATGAATATCCGGGATGGAGTACTCCAAATATCTATAAGGATGGTGATAAGGTCAGAATTGCTGTAAACGGTTATAAACATCGTGGAGGTTACGATTTTG
>Ga0302296_1001803_pt1 | contig 14898 bp, 15 predicted proteins | sample III_Fen_N3_1_FD_194546 | JGI IMG/M metagenome (GOLD analysis project Ga0302296, IMG submission 194546) | Peat permafrost microbial communities from Stordalen Mire near Abisko, Sweden - III_Fen_N3_1 | ecosystem: Environmental > Terrestrial > Soil > Wetlands > Permafrost | place: Sweden: Abisko... | reverse complement strand
TACTGCGAAATAGGCTATTCCTCTAGCCGCCTGAGCTGGTACTGCTCCAGTTAAGTTGTTTACTAAAGCACCTTCACCTGCATTTAACCAAATGTGATAGTTTATTGGTGCTCTACCACCACTACTAACTCCATCAGCAGCTCGACCACCTGGAGCCATCAATGCGCAAACATCTCCTGCCGTTGTGTTTATCATACAATTAAATAAATACATACCTGATAAAGGGGCAGTAAAAACCCCCGTTGATGTATTGTATGCACTGTGAGTGTCAGAAACTTTTGTTGTATACCGGACAGGGCTATTTATTGCCGTAACTTGTTGGTTGTAATACTCTGCGTAAACTTGTTGCGGACTTGAACTATCTACCCCCGCAGGGTCATTCGCCCAGCTTATGCACTCGTCGTCGGAAAGGATGCGAGCCCATAGTTTGAAGTTGTAGATGGTTCCATTGAAAAAATATGCACCATCGCTTACTAGTTTTGTATTTATTGTTGGAGCAACCCATCCTGTTATTGATTGAGATGTGCTATTGTTTGAATCTAATTTATAAATACAACTGCTTGAAGAAACAAACATAATAAAAATTGTATGAACGTTAGTGTCGTTTATTACACCAAGAACATATTCTGTATATCCTCCGGCTCTGTTTATTCTTAACGTCAGATTTGAATTTTGTATAAAAAAACTAAATCCGCTTGCGTTTAATGTTTCGTTATATAATAAGATATCAACATTTGTTGTAGTTGCTCTTGAAAATCGAATAGCAAAAGTATTGACAGTTCCAATCACTGGACTATCCGCAACCGCATATCCCGAACCGTTACAAATCAAGCCCTTACCTCTAAGTCCATCAACCGGGAGCAAGCCGTTATTTGTCCAGATAACGTTGCCAGATTTGTCATGAAGAGGGGAGGAATAAACACCTGTTCCGATGTAGAGGTCAGCAATTTCAAAGACAGAACCTGTATTCCCATAAAATATAAACGCTACGGTTCCAGTCACCACACTATCAATATAATGCCATAGTGAATTTGTATCAGTATACTGCTGTCCACCATTTAATCCGTATGTCAGCGTTCCAGAAAGAACCCTAATTTTCATTCTTACAATGTTGTTTGTGGCTCCTTTATAATACCCATGATTCGGGCCTGACAAAGTCATTCGCCAAACACCATTTGAAAAGGTGGTTGTTGGCGTTCCGTTTGCTGTCCATCCGCTTGGAACAGCGGTAAAGTAATTAACTCTTTGAGTCGCTGTTCCATCAGGCATATCAGGAATTCCATCTCCACTGATTTCGGTGAGGCGACCGATGTCAGAAGGAGGTATCACATAAGTCATAGGCGCCGCTTGCTGCCCTGTCCCACCAAGAGGAACTACAGGACTAGAAGAAAATGTCTTCACCCCTGATATGGCTTCGTTTCCGCTATTCTTTACAAGATAATTAAATGGTATGTATTTATAATTCACACCGCCGCTTACCACGGGGACATAATCGGAATTCTGTAATTGCGTCACTAGAGTGGGTAGTTCTGATATCTTTATCTGGCTCATCTAAAGCTCCTTATGCTGTAAGTAATCCTCTGCTACGTTGTTTATCTATACCTTTTGCTACTGCATCTATCAAATCATTCTCGGAGGTAACAGATCCTTGTACGGTTAAGTTTACTATAATATTTCCTTGATTGGAAGAGGTACCCTTACCACTAGATAATGATAACTCCCCAGAACGTATACCATCCATAAATGTGGCCGGAATAATCCCTTCCCCTTTATGTGCATAAATAGGGCCATCATTAGGTAGAGCATATGAACCCACCGCACGAAAACCAAGCGCATTTAGCCCGCCTTTGAGAAATCCTCCAACAACTGGAATTTCTCCTATAGCCTCTACTATAGCGGGTATAAGTCCCGCTTCCCCCGCACCTGTTGCTGCTACAGTTGCATCTACTGCGGCAGTTAGTGCTTCTGACGGTGTTTTCGGTGTTGTTGTATTTGTACTACCATCCACATTTACTATAACTGGTACATATGTCATTCCCATATAGGCTTGTAATGCCGCAAGTACTCCTCGTTTCATAGAGGATTCGGCAGATTCACTGCTCATTCCAGCATCGGTTAGTATCTTGCGTATCTGTATATCTGTGAGATTGGGATTATTAAGAGCGTCTTTCACACTGTACAAATCTGCAAGGCGGGTATATATATCTGCTCCCGTAAGATTCATATCTTGCATAGATACGAGTAATGCTTCTGTAGGAACTTTTCCTGAATTTAATCCCGCTGCTTTTGCTGCATACTCGGAGGCAGTTATAGCTCCTACTTCATAGAGGTCTTTGTATCCACTGATTTGCTCATCTATAGCATCATTTATTTTCTTTGTTAAATAATCTATAGTTTGATCAAGTGCACTCTTCTGGTTATTAATGGATGAAGTAAGATCTTGTAATGCTTCATTTGTGGTCTGGAGTCTATCTATATATTCTATATCTACACCAAACATACCTAAAACGCTATTTAATACGTAGATAAGACCATTTACTACGTCTATAAAACCATTACCAAAAGGAACTATAACAGAATTATATAACCACTCAAATGCCTTTCCAAGCATCTGTAATGGAGCTAAAAGCAATGCTCCTATTGCATATGCAAATACCGTTATTATTTTATATATCCCCATGAATGGAGCCAGTATTTTTGCTACAACTGCTCCTAGTTGGGTAAGCATCTGTACAAGCGGTTTGAAAGCATTATTAGCTATGGGTTCAAGTATAGCTCTAGCACCCTCTAATAAGGTTTTGAATGGATTAAGTACAGCATCTACATTCTTTATAGATTTAGCAAATTCCATAGCAGATTGGGCCGCCATACTTAGTGGGTCGGCACCAGACATTAAACTACCTACTTGTGTACCTTCCATACCTGCTGCCATGGTGTTTCCTGCTGATATAGCGCCACTTGTGGATCCTGCTGTGGCGCGAAGTCCTTCAAAATAAGCAGCATTACCTTGGGTTTTATATTCATAGTTTTTAAGGACAACTTGTTTTGCACCCTCGGTGTTTATATCCTTTTCATATTGTAACATGATGGCATACTCATCATTCATAGCAGCCATAATAGATAAAACTTGCGCTCTTGTAGTATCAGTTGCTTTTATTTGTTCAAGATGTGTTGCTTTTCGGGCTTCATATTCATCCCAAGCGGATTCTACTGTCTTTGCTGTGGATACATTTATATCATCTATTTCAGGTAAGGTGAGTTTCGCTGCCTGTACTATAGGAGACCACCACGTACCAAGTTTGGGGAATGCTTTTTCTGCTTTCTTTGTTTTGTCTCCTAGACTTGCTAGGAAGTCTTCCCATTTTTTACGCGCCACTGCTAGATCTTCATCATACTGGGTTTGATCAAATAAATAATGTACGCCCTTACCTTCCTCAGCAGCAGTGTCTATGGCTTTAAGGGCAGTGGTGGCAGCTTCTTTTGCCAAGTCTTCATTATAATAAGCACCCCAATCAAGCTTATTCTGATCGAATGTGTCCTGCACACTCTTTATATAATCTAATGCTCCAGCATGTCCTTTTGCTCCCGGTTCGGTATCGGTTTTATTTGGCATATAGTAATCTGCCGCTTTACCATTCAAGTTCCCTAAAAAGGAGGCTTGTATGGAGTCTGTGGATTGCCCTATTGTCGGCCCCCCCTGTCCATAGGCATTCGGATTTGCAATCCTTTTCATAGCAAGGTCGTATATTTGTTTATTTGCCGCATATGTATCCCATGCTGATTGGGATATTGCTCTTTGTTGTACAGCAATTTTAACTGTAGCTTCTTCTGATAATGCATACTGTTCGGCTATGGATTTTATATCTTCCGGTTTAAGGAAGTTTGTTCCTGAATTTGCACCACGAGCTAAATCTCCAGCTAAGTTTGTTTTTCTTACATCTTCGCTGGCGACATTTTTGGCTGCTGCATTTCCTGAAATTATTTTTGATGCTATAACTACTCCAGTTACTAAGGCAGATAATCCAAGGAGTGCCATAAATACGGGGTTGGCCATTAACGCGGTAAACATATCTAGCAAGGCACTTCCCATTAACTTTATACTGACTGTTATGTCAGTAAACGCAGGTATCATTTTTAATAGATTCCCCGATGCAGAGAGAGCACCCTCCCCTATAGAGAGCAACAACGTAGGAATTCCTTTAAGTATACTATTAACTATACCTATCGCTTTTATAGCTATCCATACTTTCAAGAACGCTGTGAGTAGGGGAAGTAATTTTATGAGTATCTCCACACTCATAAATAATGCATTTGCTATTTTCTCTAAGTCTTTGGACATAGCGGCTATAAATGATTGAAAGCCTTTTTGGGATATCATTTTTGTGAGATTATCTACGAATGTCTTTAAGCTGGTCATAAGACCAGAGGTAAGTGTACCTGCGGATTGTTGTGCCATATCACTAAGCATAGATAATTTACCTGTAAGGGTATTCATATATCCCTCTATAATACCTGCAAAACGCCCACTTCCTGTAGTCATATTTTGGAAAGCTTTTTCTACTTCTGCGAATCCTATCTTCCCTTCGCTAGCCATTTTTTGTATTGCACTTGCATCTACATTCAGAACCTTAGCCAACTCTTCATAAATGGGAATACCACGCATACCAAACTGCATAAGATCACGACTATATGCTCTACCTTGTGATTTCAGGGTACCGTATATGTAAGATATATCGTCTAGGGAATGTCCAGTAGCTATAGCTACTGATCCCAGAGTTTTCATAGTGGGAATTAAGTCTTTCGCAGCAAACCCATATGCCATTAATTGCTTACTAGAGGAGGCGGTTTCTTTGAATGTAAGGGGACTATTAACAGCAAAATCATATAAATCTTTCATCATAGTCTTGGCTTGATCAGCAGATTTCATCATAACAGAGAAGCTCATGGTGGTATTCTCTACGAACTTATTAAATTCAACACCTTCAGAAAGGACTTTAGTAGCTGTTCTAAATGCCGCAGCAAACCCTAGATACTGGTTAATCATATTAGAAAAGCCACGAGCCATAGATTTCTCCATACTGCTCATGGCTTGTTCTGATTTAGAGAATGTTTGTTCTGTTGCGTTTTGTACGTTCTTGAGTTGACTGACTACATTACCTGCACCGTCAATCCGTAACTCAAGTACCGCCTGTTCTCTTATGCTGGGCATTCTCCATCTCCTCTTGCTCTAACATCTTAGCCTCAAGTTCGATAGCGGTTATACCCTCTAATATTTCTACAGGCTCGTTCGCCCATCCATTACCATTAGGCATACCCCATAATTTAACATAGTTATATACGCCTATCATATAGATGAACACCGGATCATTAACATATTCAGAGACTTCTTTTCTACTTACCAAAACTGGCTCGTCATTTATTTTACAAGCAAGTACAAGAACGTCTTCTTTCTCTTTCCTGTACTTGTCCTTGTGCCTACCAGCTCGTAAAAGCCGATAGGCAACCCTTAGTTTTTTTCGTTCACCTTCTGGGTAAGAAGACTTTGATAGAATGTGTAGAGTTCTTCAATAAGAGGATCAAAGTCAATAGGAGTTGCAAACAACTGTTCTACAGTAGCAACTTTCTTAATTTCTCCCTCCGCAGTTTCATATGCACAATTCTTAATAGCCACAGTCATTTCAGCTATAACCTTTTTACGGTCTACTTTAATAACCATGGAAGTCAGCATATCCTGACTTCCTGTGCTTGCCTGTTTGTAATCAAACTCACGAGGAAAAAGCTTCTCTTTCATAGCAACAGTTACAGCTTTGTACGTAATCTGGATCTGCTCCCCGAGCGGAGCATCTTTGTTTCCGTCCCATTCGGGGATAAACACATCCTGAACACTTGTAGTAATTTTCTTAACCATAGGTATCTCCTTTGTTTGGTTCTAAATATTTTAGGTCGAAGCGACGTAATCGATGCAGTAGAGGATAGGATCGTTTCCTACGAAACGCATACCCGAAGACCAAGACTGAGCGTCACCAACTGATGCACCTGCAGACCATCCGAACAATTCAATCTTGCCCATGAGGTACGTGAGAGTTTCACCAACAGTGGAATCATCTTGCAGATAACCACGGAAATAAAAGTCTGACTGATCAATACCACTCAGGGTAATTGCACCAGAAAGTTTGCTATCACCAGTAGCTACACGGAGGAACTTATTGGCGATTCCACCAACTTTCTTCAACTCACTAATAAAGTTGATACCTTCGAGAGTACCTGAAGCGTCACTCTTTCCTGCACGATATTTCTTAGTGCTGTCAATAAGTACGGTTACTTCAATCTCATCACGATTGAATTCCCACTTCCAACTGGAAGCATCAGTTACGGGTGTAAACGTGGCAAGCGCAGCAGATTCAGTTGCAGAGAACGAACCGACAATTGCTTTACCGGGGATAATGTCACCAACTGCCCAGTTACCCGGAAATACAGTAGATCCCACAGTCTTTGCAACAATCTTGTAAAATGAAGTCGGTGTCTTAACAGGTGAACCTGTAATAAGTGGTGCCGCAAAAGTAGCCTTTTCAACGGAAGCATCTGCACCAACCAATCTATCTATCGCCATAGTATCCTCCTACAAACTACTCTCATAGGAGTAGCACTCTTTCTATATTCTACGCTATACAGCGTATACGTCCAATTGTAGCACCAATTCTAACAGAAAATATCTTACTGTCAACCCATACCCTTACGGTTCTTGGTATGGCTCTGTAAACTTTACCCTTGCTTCAAACTGCCATCGGTAGATGCTACCTGTGTAAGATGCCCATCCTCGTATAGGACTACATGTTACTACAGCATCTTTAGCTCCCATCATATCCCCACGGTAGTTTTCCATAGCACGTAACGCTAATTCTATTATCTCTCTACCAGAGTACATTTGAGCTGGGGAGATATCCACAGTTAAACGCACTGTAGAAGTTTCTTCCATAGTAGTGGCTGCTATCTTCTTACGGGATCCATTTCCAGCAGGTTCTATAATAATCCAAGGCATCTTGGCTGTGCTTTCTGCTTGTATTACATATATCTTATTGAGATTACCCAGTTTTGAAACTAAAGCGGGGACAGTTATTAAATATTGTAATACGTCTCGTTCTATCATTATCTCTTCCCCCTAGTAGCATAGCTATTCATATCCACGGCGTTAGCTAGCATCTTTTTTGCATATTCTGTTATATCGTCTATACAAGGAAATACAAACGGCATTTCTTTTGTGCCCTCTGCCATTATCTTATCTCTTAGTGCATTAAAGGATGCAAAGTTCTCATGTGCATCGGGGTCTTTACCAAATTTACGACGATACCAATCTTTAAGTGACTGTACAAAGGCTTCATGTCCATCAGAACTCATATGCTTAGTAGATCCTACCTCTACATAATATGCCCAAGGTACTTGGCTTCCTATCGCTACTGTATCTTTCGTACTTGGCTTCTCTACTTCATCAGGTGGTTCTGCTTGTCCACCCATACCTGATTTTCTGTTCTGTGTAGTAAACATAATAGAATCATGAAGTCTACCCGAAGCTCCACTAGATACTTGTTCTTTCTCTCTAGCACGCATTTCTCTAACACCATACTCACCAGTACTAACTAAAACTCCCTCTACTGATGCGGGGAGCTTATCTACCATTAAATTTCTACTTATGCGCCCATCTGTTTCCCACTTAGCCATGTTAACTACCTATCAGGAATTGAGAAGATTTAAGGTTCACTACTATATGAGGCATATGATGTGGCCATTCTTCTGGTTCACCTACAACAAGCATCTGTCTACCTATGCTATTCATCAATCCATCGTTAGCAAGTATCACACCGGAGTAAGACATAGGCAAGGTTACTACATCAGAGAATTTCTCGGAGGGTTGATCATTTAGATATTCTTCTCCAGAAGATACAGGCATCCATAAACCCGATACATCAGTTATATGTGTCCATACAGCATCAGAGAAGTTATTTGGTTTTACGGCACGCCATACAGCAAAGGATTCATAGTCTTCTTCAAACATTTAGTCCTCCAGAAGTCCAGAAATCACTAGATCGTATGCAGATGTAGTTGCAGCAATGCCACTCGTAGTTACTAAGTTTTTGTATTGTAGTCCGTAGTTTGTTAAAGAGATAGAATCAGTGATAACTGAAAGTCCACCAAAGGATTCCATAAGACGCCCGTTGGCTTGGTAGGTTTTAATACCCGCCCGACCGGGGTTTACTTTGTTAAGTGTCCACATATGTGCAGCAAGAAGTGCTACTGCAAGAGCATAATTAACGCCGAAATATTTAACACTACATTGCTGAGAGGCAATAGCAAGATACGTTATATAAGAAGGATCGCTCACCATACTCACAGCAATAACTTGTAAAATATCTTCGGCGGTCATTAGTTACTCCTTTATCACACCCTCTTCAACATTTTTAATCTGTGTCTGGAGCTCTACACGGACATCCTGTCGAAGTTCTGTGGCATACCAGTTACGCAAAGTCTTCAAATCATATGTGTGTTTTACAACCTCAATAATTTTGTTTCCTTTACGATCTATGTCTGATAGTTTAGCGGGGACAAGCCGTTTTGTAGTTTCTGTTTCTTTGTCTGAGGGGATAACAAGAGTGCAATCTTTCGTTTCTGTAAGATCTCGCTTTACCCACTCTTCTTTAATACGTCCAGATGCAATAAGTCTCAATACTGAATCTGTCCTTGCAATAGCCCAAGCGGCATCATCTACCTCGGTGTATCCGGGAGGCAGATCAATTGGTTCCCCAGTAATGCAATTTTTCTCTTCTTTGATAATCGTGGGAATCCCAAGAAAGTTTCGTCCTGTGTTCTGTATAATCATAAGGTATCTCCTATTACGGGTCATGATAAAATAAAAGGGTACCCCCGTCAAGGGATACCCTTATTCTTAGCTATCTTACTTAGATTCCGTCGCCAAAGCAAGCAGATTTCGGATAGAAGAAAGTTACACCAGCAGTCTTAGCACGACACGGTACCACGAAAGCAAGTCCATCTTGGAGGGTGGCTTCTTGCTGGAACGGCATCGGCATATCAAGAACGAGATGGTCAGGATCATTGGCCCAGACTACGAAACGCTTAGTGGTGTCACCAGCATCTCCCATCGATTCCAATTCAGTAAACCATTCAACTCTCTTAATATAAGGGTTATTCTCAAGGAAGTACTTGAGAATAGACTTATCATCATAGTCAGAGAGACGTTTCTGTGTAATGATGTTATAAGACGTAAGAGGAAGAGCCAGTATGTCAGGAGTCTCAATACCCGCAGTAGCCACGATGACATAATTTACGATGCCATTAAGGTCTGCAAGAATCTGATCTGACGTTTTGGTTCCCCAATTGGTCTTAGTACCAGTACCTGTAGCAGGTACAATATACTCAGAAATATCAGGATGATTGAACAGACCATTAAGACCTGTGCTTGCTTCACCCTGAACGGCAATTTCATCCAACTTCATGTCAACCGCTTTACGAGCAGCGTTTGCACGCATACTTTCAAGGGGTTTATTTGCTTTAGCCGCTGCATGGATTTCATCCGTGTTGTAGCCATAGGAACTATGTACGGGCTTGGATTTAACCGAGACCTCAGTTCCATACACGTCTACACGCGGGAAATCAGTAGCATACTGACCACCACCCATTTTAGCCATTCCGACACGAGTGAAGGAACGATGGGTAATGGTATCAATATAGGGATCTCCATCAGTAGACCACGGAATAATATTAAGGAGTTTTGCTTCCTTAAACTTTACATCATAACTCTTGACGCGGATTTTCTCAAGCTCACGTGTGAAGAAAATCGATTCACCAGCATCCAGTTTCACATCAGACATCTGGTTCCTCCTTATTTAATCCCGCGTACTTCGAGTACCGCGAGGCCACCGGAAAGATTACTTCGGAAGTAACCGCCGATATCATAGTTGTTAGTAGCAATATTGGTAAACTTACCAATAGTACCCGTTCCGCTAATTACAGCGTAAGCCGCTTTCTTGTCAGAGACAGTAGATTCCGCAGGTACCCAAATCATACCTGTACGAAGAATATTGATCGAATCTTTATTCTTCCAACCAGAGGTACCGGCGCCGAAGTCTTTTCCACCAGTCTGGATAAATACCGCGACACCGAGGCACAAGAGGTTCGTACCGAACACAATCGTGGAGGTTGCCTGTGAAGCACCAAGAGTAACCACACAGGTTACAGTTGCAATATCTACACCAGCAGGGCCAGAGATTATGATAGCACGGTTAGTTGCACCCGCAGCGGCAGAAATACCTGCTGTAGCGAGAGTCGAGTTCGCCACGATAGCAGCGATATGAGTGGTCATAGTCGTAGCATGGTCAGTTGCAAAAGTCGTCGCAACAGACGTGCCGTTAATTACTGTAGTAATTACGTTAGATGTTACAAGGTCTGCACTGAGAGTGACAGTTACCTTATCCTTGTGCGCATTGTAGGCTTTGTTGAAAACTCCAACAGGGCCATATACCGGCGCACCAAAAGCAATATCTTCCTGAGCAATAGCGGATTCCACATCGTTATCAGCACCAATGAGGAGACCAGCAATAGCCACATCAGGAGTTCCATAAGCTGCCATGTCTTACTCCTTATCTTTGATCTTGTACTGCTCTGCTCTTTCTTTGAGCATCCTAGCACGAGCTTCACTTTCGAGATTACCATTCGCACTGTCTGAGTGGAGTTCACCACCACCCGCTGCACGAACACTTTCATCAGTCACCGCTGTGAGTACTTCTTTAGCACAGTCAAACCGTGCAGAAACATACGCAGCATCTTTACCTGTAAGATCACAAGCAGGGAATGCCTTTTTAATAACAGCAACAACAATATCTGCTTCTGCCATATCAGCTTTCACTTCTACTTCGGCTTTCTGTGCAACCGCCAAGATATCAAGACGCTTGGCTACACGAGCCTCAATCATTGCCTCATCTATACGAGCTGCCTCAAGTTCTTTCACCTTCTTATCACTTGCATCAAAACGTTCTTTAAGAGAATCACGTTCTGCTTCCACAGTAGATTTCTCTGCTACGGTAGTATCAAGCTTTACTTGAAGGGAATCTGCTCTGGTCTGTGCCTCATTAAGTTTTACAAGAACGGTTTCTTCCGCAGAATACTCGATTCCGTCAAACTTAACAGTTTTCAGGTTTTCAGCCATTACATCCTCCTTATTAGTATCTGTATTATTAGCCACTACTGTGGCATTATCCACCATTTCTGCATCAGAAGAGTCCATACGTAAGACTGCCTGATCACCTTGTCGTCCTGCAAATACTAATGCTAGATGGTCTCCACGAAGATTGGTCTGTACAGCATCGTATTCCTGTCCACACCAAATTCCTGCTTCCTGAACCATATCGCACACATATCCAACGCTCAGAGATTGCATACCTGAGTTAACGGCTTGTATACCATCCGCTCTAGTTACATGTATTACATTAGAAAGATAGACGTTATCGCCAACTGGCGCGTTGTCGGTTCTTCCTACGGACAACTCTGCTATTAAAGTAGGATCCTTAATAAGTTTACCATCGGGCGTATACTTATGTCCTATGTAAATGGGCATATTCTTAGTAGACTCTACAAAAGCTGTATCAAAAACGGCTTCTGGAGTTCGTAATTCTCTCTGAATGGTACCATCACTTCTGCGATAAGGAAAAACACCTATAGAAGTAAGAATAGCACGAGCCTCTATCGACCCGTCCTCTTTGATTACTGCTTTACTTGTAAGTGCCTCTCCTGTAGAGAGATCATATCGAACTACTTCTGCCATTTTATTTCTTGGTTCCCTTAGATGACTTTGTTTTTCCACCTTTTTTGCACGCCATAGAAAGTCCTCCTCGAATAATGTAGTTGCAATTATAACAAGTCTAATTCAGAAGTCAAGAGATACCCTTATCTGGTTTTTCGTACCTAAATTTTTCAGTTTTTACGATTTCTATAAATGTACCTTTCTCAGACAAGGTAATTTCTACACTCCCATATGGAGTCGCTTCAATGAGTCGTTTTATTTGTTCCAGTAGCTCTGGTGTACATTTCATATCATGCTTCCTTCATCTATATCTTTAAGATACCTTTCCCAACTAGGTGCCGCCAAACATCTACATGCTATGGCAAATCCCGGATGAGATGGTTCCATCTTTCCTGTTTTCTGTACCCAACTCTTTGTACTAAAGTCATAATATACCGAAGCGTTCTTCCATGAACACAACACATCTTGCATAATCCAATGTGACGGGATGGCCTTTGGAAACTTTCCAGAGGGATTCCCGCGCACGCGCTCGTCATGAGATGTCATCCAATAGTATGTTTCCATACCGATAGACTGGTACTGCGCTTTGGTTATAGCTCCATTAAGTTTTCCTATCTGATCTCTGGCTGTTAGACGAGCACGCCATCCTACCATCTGATCAGAAAGTTTTGTAATCTCATCTGTAAGTTTATTAAATGACCACCCTTGCTGTACTCCTGTTATGACTGTACTATTTAGTTTACGAACGTACTCTTCTCCGAGACCCTTTATAAGCCTATAGTTTTCTTGCTCCCATAATGAACGTACTTCTGGCCACCATGGTTGATCTACTGTAATAGGAGTTCCTGCAACTATAGCGATTTGCGACTCAAAGAAATTTGTATTCTTGCCAAGTATCTTTTCTGCAAAGCCCCTGACAAGTTGTCCAAGATCTGCTACTATAAAGGTAGAACCATAATTTACATCTATAAAATCATCCAACTGCTTCATAATAGAGTCCAGTTCTGTATCTGCACTATCAGACTTTACAGGAGACCAACGGGTTAGAAATGGGATAAGGAGTTCCCATGATTTTCGTACTAAAGCTTTATTCTTGTTAGTTATATCACTAGCATATGCGCGTTCTATCCCTATAGGATAAACCATAGCACGGGGTTTTATTTTTTGTGTTCGTTTTCTTTGTGCTGGAGACATTGCCCTTCTATATAAGGAGAGCAATGTCTTGAAATTATTTTCCGTTGGTGCCATTGGGTACCGTCTTGCCTGTCATAGGCATAGTTGTAGTTGGAGGTGGTGGATCATCTACTGGCTCAGTGTATTCATCCTCATATCCCAATTCCTTAGCGTATTCTTGACCATCCCGAATTCCTGCTTCCACCAAAGCCATGTTTATATCATGGTAAATCTTTGCTGTCTGCGCTATCTGGTAATCCACTTTAGCCTTTTCCTCTTCACTCATCTGGTAAAGGCTATTAAAAGTTATAGAGATGTCTTCTGGTGCGATTTTCTTAGTACGTGCAATAAGTCCTACCAGACGACGTATAGCTGGCATAAGCTTATTTCTCTGATCAGCTTCTATCAAGTCATAGTAAATACGATTATCTTGCTCAGAACCGCCTTGAGCATTAAGACCACTCGGAGTTTTTCCATAAAGACGAGATACAGGAATACCTGTAGAACCAGAAAGGTTTAACATGAAACGGTCAACAATTTCAGGAAGTGATGCAAGAGAAGTATACTCACGGGTGAATTGCTCATCTACATCAAGAACACGCGCATTAAGAACACTGGTGCTCATCTCTAGGGCACGAAGACGTTTAGAAAGTTTTTCTTCTCCACCCGCTGCAAGTAGCTGTGCTAATCCCTTGAACTTATACGTACCAGAACAATACCCATATAGGATGTTTACTATGGAGGTATTTATACCGCCGAGATCTCGCAAGGCAGAGTTAATGGGCTGTAAACTGGACATGCCCCAATACTTTGTATAATCGGGTACTGAACTATAGCTAGTTGTGGGTATTTGATCATTCTTTAATTCTATAACACGGGTGTAATGAATAAACATATCATACTGCTCACGATTTACAGTGTATCTAACCTTGTATTGTAAGATTTTACCAAATGTCGGAGACGATAAAGAGGTATCATAGATAGAGCTAGTAATATCCACACAGGTACGGTCTATTACTTTAAGATATTCTATTGCCCGAATTTTATCTTCTGCAAGTGGCTGATCTACTGACCTTCCATCGAGGGCACCAATAAGAATAAGGGAGCCTCCATACAAACGTCTCCATCGGACGGCAGTATTAAGGGCTTCCTCTGCATTGAGTCTCTCCAAATCGGGTGTGATCTGTTCGTCGGCGTACTCATCCTCTAGGGAAATCCATTCACGGGTAGAATCATCTGCAACGACATTGACTATACGAGACGCGAGACCTTCACCAAGATATAATTGAGATAAGGTAGCATCGTCAAGAAACACCGCATTCCCGTAGGTGGTATATTGGGATCTATCTTGGGCTTGACCAAGACCTATGATCATATTATCCCAACCATCCTCATGGAATACTTCGGTTACTATATTTGTTGCAGGAAGTACCTTTCTAGGTCTTCCGGGTTTACGTTTTTCAGTTTCTTCGGGCACAAGGGCCTCCTGTGAATATATGAAACCATATTAAAGCGTAAGCCCAAAAACTGTCAAGCTATACCCTTAGTTGTAGAGAGCCATCCAATCCCCACCTATAGAGAATCCACCGTGGAGAAGTATAGAGGCAGCACTATCAGGACAGTCATCCAGATACTTAGTATCTTCTGACCAATCTGTGATTTGCAGGAGGTATTCTTCATCTGTTTCCTCTGCAAATATGATACTGTCCCACTTGTCCTTAAGAACAGAGGCTATTTTAAGTTGTTTGTGCATAGACTCATTATAAAGTTCGGGGTATATCATAAACGTCTTAGCCAACGGATGCTCTTCAAGCATATGAAGGGTGTAGCCTTTGTCGGAATTCTGTTCTGAGTATACTGTGTGTGCGTCGTATTGCTGGAGACGCATGAAGATCTTAGGAATAATATCTTTAATA
>Ga0302296_1001801_pt1 | contig 14901 bp, 8 predicted proteins | sample III_Fen_N3_1_FD_194546 | JGI IMG/M metagenome (GOLD analysis project Ga0302296, IMG submission 194546) | Peat permafrost microbial communities from Stordalen Mire near Abisko, Sweden - III_Fen_N3_1 | ecosystem: Environmental > Terrestrial > Soil > Wetlands > Permafrost | place: Sweden: Abisko... | reverse complement strand
ACGGAGTTTAATATTCAGTATGACGACAGGAACCTCTATGTTGCTATCCGTGCGCACGATGGAGAGCCGAAGAAGATGTTGAGGCAGGCAGGAGTGCGCGATGAGTTCGCCGGAGATATGGCCGGAGTAAACTTTGACAGTTACCATGACTATCGTACCGGCTTTGAATTCACTGTAACTTCGTGGGGCCAGAAAATTGATCTGGTATTATTCAACCCGAACAATTGGGATCTCAATTGGAGCGCTGTCTTTAAGGTTAAAACCGGAGTCGAGGATTCTGCATGGGTTGCAGAATATGAAATTCCCCTGAGTCAGTTACGCTATAGCAATAAGGATGAACAGGTCTGGGGTTTGCATGTATGGCGATGGTTATCGCGCCTTCAGGAAGAGAGTGATTGGGAAATCCAGAGCAAGACTGGTCCTGGTGTGCTTTTTAATTTCGGTGAACTGCACGGCATCAAGGGTCTTAAGAAATCACGCCGGCTCGAAATAATGCCATATACTCTGGGAGATCTTAAAACAATGAAGAAAGAACCCGGGAATCCATTTACTGATAAGGGAAGAGCATGGGGCGGTAATGTTGGACTTGATGCTAAAATAGGTATTTCCAGTAATTTTACTGTTGACCTGACAGTTAACCCTGATTTCGGACAGGTTGAATCAGACCCGTCAGTTATAAACCTTACGGCTTTTGAAACCTTCTATGAGGAGAAGAGGCCATTTTTTCTTGAGGGCTTAACTATTTTTGACTATAAGTTTGACAACCAGAGCCTCTTCTACTCAAGAAGGATCGGACATGCTCCTTCAAGACCAATCTCTCCTAATGAAAACTTATTTGTTCAGACACCTGACAAAACATCAATATTGAGTGCGATCAAATTGAGCGGAACGACATCCAAAGGTCTTTCAGTTGGTCTGATTCAAAGCGTAACAGCCAATGAATTTGCTAACCTGAGTGATAAAGACGGCAACAGGAGCAAGGCAAAGGTTGAACCACTTACCAGTTATACTGTTGCACGCGTCCAGAAAGGCTACAATTCAGGAAATACGGTCGTTGGTGGCATTATTACATCAACAAACCGTCTCATTGAAGGCAAAGAGTTCGAGACACTCAGCAGTGATGCATATACTGGTGGTCTGGATTTAAGACATCATTGGAAGGATAAGGAGTTTTATGTCGACGCAAGATTAATCGGAAGTTATATAAATGGAAGCAAGGAAGCTATTGCACTACTGGAGCAGTCATCGGCGAGATATTACCAGCGACCAGGCGCCAGCTATCTGAAGTATGATACCACAGCTAACCATTTGGGTGGATGGGGCGGCCGGTTCATGATAGGGAAGGGCGCCAAAGGGCATTGGAAGTACTCGACGGGAGCTACCTTCTTGTCTCCCGGCCTCGAGTTGAATGATCTGGGTTACATGAATACTGCAGATGAGTTCAATCAGCAGAATGTGGTGTCATATCTGATCAATCAGCCAGTTTCTGTCTTTAACACATTTGAACTAAGCCTTGAACAATTTAATACCTGGAACTTTAACGGACAATATCTTGGATCAGGGGCGCACCTGGCATTTTTGTTTGGATTCAAAAACCAATGGAGCCTCTCTGCTAATCTGATCTATCATTCAAAATCGCTTGACACTAAAATACTGCGGGGCGGCTATGATATGATAATGCCTCACACGGTTACTGCTTTTGGAAGCCTGGGCACCGATCCTTCGAAAAAAATTATTGTCAATTTACAATACAGTTATGAGTATACAGGCAATAAATCAGCGTTTAACTATCAGGTTGCACCCGGGATAACCTACCGTCCGGTAAACAACCTGAAACTTGGTGTCACGGCGAACTATATGAACAATCATGACAGGTTACAATATATTGCAACAGATTATACTATACCCGGGAACAGGTATATTCTTGGAACAATAAACCAGAAAACACTTGGCTTGACCTTCAGAGTTGATCTCAACCTTACCCCGGAATTCTCAATTCAATACTATGGCAGCCCGTTTGTTTCACTCGGTAGTTATTCTCAGTTTAAATACATTACAAGCCCGAAAGCCAGACTTTATGCGGAAAGGTTCGAACTTTACCAGGATCCGGTATTATTGGATGGAAGCTACCAGGTTTATGATTATTCTAATGGTCCGAGAATAGACTATTCAATTGCCAACCCTGATTTTAATTTCCATGAATTCCGTTCAAATCTTGTGGCAAAATGGGAATACAGACTTGGATCATTTATTTATCTGGTCTGGTCTTCTGAAAAATCTGGAAATACTGGCGATTCACATACTACGCTCAGCCAGTCGTATAAACAGCTCAGGAGTATTTTCCCGAATAATGTCTTCCTTATCAAACTTAATTACTGGTTTTCGCTATAATAACGTAAAGTGCAATGGCTCAACGGATTAAGGACAAGAAAAAAATATTAAACTAATGGGGATTACATTTCGCAAAATAAAGGAAAAAGATAATAAAGGTATTGCAAAACTAATCCGTAATGTTTTTGAAGAATTTAATATTCATAAACCCGGAACAGTGTATTTTGACCCTACAACTGATAATCTTTTTGGTCTTTTCAGTATTCCGGGATCAGTTTACTGGATTGCCTGGGAAGATGAAATCATGCTGGGTGGATGCGGTGTTTATCCTACCCCTGGTTTACCGGAAGGTTGCGCGGAACTTGTAAAATTCTACCTGTCGGCTTCACAAAGAGGAAAAGGGATAGGATGGCAGCTTATGGAAAAAACTTTCAGCTCGGCAAAAGAATTTGGTTACACGCAACTCTATCTCGAATCACTTCCCGAACTCAGTAAAGCCATCAGCCTCTATGAAAGGGCAGCTTTTAAATTCCTTGAAGGTCCATTGGGAAAATCAGGCCATTTCGGCTGTAATATCTGGATGCTTAAAAATCTGTAGAAGCATTCCCAAGAATCCTGAAATTATATGTTACCATAAATATCGGCTGGCCGAAAATCGACATCTGGTAGCCCTTAACAACTCCATCCTCAGCCTTAAAGAAGATCGAATAGGGGTTCCTTCTTCCCAGTGCGTTATATACTGTAAAAGTAAAGGAGGAATGGTTAAGCTTTTTTGCCTTCAGGTTTCCATTTATAGTCGCAGCAAAATCGAGTCGCAGGTAATCAGGGATACGAAATTCATTTCTCTCTGAATAGAATACCCTGTTCACATTAAGAAAATTATAGTAAGCAACAGGATATGTAATAGGCCTCCCAGTATTGTAAACGAAGTTCGTGGTGAAATTAAATCGTCTGAAGAACTTCATGTTGGCCACTACTTTCAGATCATGGGGTTTGTCATAATTGGCAGGGAAATAATTGCCGTTGTTAACTTTTTCTTCTTCAAATTTTCCATCAACCTTTAATAATACCCTTGAATAAGTGTAGCTTATCCATCCGGTAAGCATCCCCACCTGTTTCTTAGCCATAATTTCAACCCCATAAGCTTTCCCTTTCCCGTTTATGATATCTGTCTCAAGATGATCATTCATGAGTAGTTCCGCGCCTCCTTTGTAATCCAGAATATTATCCAGTATCTTATAATATGTCTCGACCGAAAGCTCAACAGCCTTGCTGTTTACATTCTTATAAATTCCAAAAGAGAACTGGTCGCCCCTTTGTGGTTTAATATACCTGTCACTAAGTTTCCAGATATCGGTCGGTGTCATCGACGTGGTATTGGATATCATATGCAGATACTGGTAATTCCTTTGAACTCCGGCTTTAATAGAGAGGTCCGGATTAATAACAAATCGTGAAGAAAACCTGAACTCTAATCCTGGATAAGTCTTTAAAATCTTTCCGTTGCTGATGTAGATCGTATCGATTAAATTTTCAACCGTCCTGGGACTATTCGCGCTATAAATGAATTGAGATCTTGGTCCGAAAGTGCTGAACATTGTAACCCTTAGCCCTCCGGATAGTAACAACCTTGGGGAAGCATCAAATTCATCGCTGATGTAAAGTGATGGCTCAATAGCTTTTTCTGACTCAAGTTGCTTTGGAAGAATGACAGAATAACTTCCTACAGGCTTCTGTATCCCGGGAATAAGTGAATAGTTTGTGGCATCCAGACCAAATTCAATTTTATGATTATCGATAGGGCGCCAGGTAAAATCGGCCCTCAGTATTTGTTGCTTAAGTTTGTAAAATAGTGAATAGTAGGTGGTTGAATCCTGTTTAGAGTTGTCCTGGTAGTCGTAATTGCTTATTGTTGCAGATAGTTGTGAAGAGAAATTAGGATTATAAATATGCCTCCATTTAAAGGTTGAAGCAAGGTTACTGTAGTTGATACCACTCTCCTTGTACAGGTCAAAATTATCATTGCTTATATAACCTGAAAGTGAGAAATAGTTTTTATCATTCGGATCAAAAACCAGAAGGCCCTGGGCATCATAGAAACTTGCACTGCTTCTTTTTAACTGGATGTTTTTAAGCTGACGAAGTATCCAGTCAGAATAGGTTGTTCTTGAACTGATTATAAATGACGCTTTTTTCTTAATAATGGGTCCTTCAATCATTAATCTGCCTGTAAGCGGACTTATTCCTCCACTCACATTGAATTTCTCTTTACTGCCTTCCTTTAGCACTATATCCATGACTGACGAAACCCTCCCTCCATATTTTGCGGGTATCCCGCTTTTATAAAGAGTAACGTCTTCAATCATATCCGAATTAAATGCCGAGAAGAACCCAAAAAAATGGGAGGAATTTATTATCGGAGCGCCATTAAGCAGAATCAGGTTCTGATCAGCGCTACCTCCCCTGATATTATAACCACTGGAAGCTTCTCCAACAGACTGAACCCCTGGTAAGAGCAAAGAACTTTTGAATAAATCCACTTCTCCCATTCCCATCGGGATCTGTTTCAGCATTTTAACATTAATCTTTTCGACTCCCATTCTGACATTCCGGACATTGTTTTCCCTGTTGGCAGAAACAACTACCTCATTCAGCTGGTTTGTATTTTCAGCCAGCCTGACGTTTAATATCCCGTCAGAATAAATAATTATATTCCTTACTGACTGGCGCATGCCGACCATCCTGAATTCTACCTGGTACTGACCCTGAGGCAGCTCAATTGAGTAATACCCGACACTGTTTGTGACGGCACCAACTTTCAGCTTTGGAACATATACAACCACTCCTACAAGCGGTTCCCCGGTTTCTGGTTTTATGACAGTTCCTGAGAGAATGACTTTTCCATTTTTATTTTGACCTGATGGATTCCCTATCTTGAATACCCTGTACTCATCACTTCCGAAATTATCCTCAGCTTTTTCAACTGCCCTGGTATAATTATAATTAGTTGTATCAGCTTTAGTCTTATTTTGCTCAATGTACTCCAGGTATTCTTTCCTGAAATTAGTCTTTATGTTATATCCTCTTGAAAGGATAATTTTATTATCATCTGTTATAATAAATGACAAACCATTTTTAACAATTGAATTTTCAAGCAATGCGTTTATGGGTTCATTTTTGGAATTAATATCCAGGAAAAGACTGTCGACCCATTTATTTGAATAGTAAATCTTTACGGGAACAGTCCTTTCAAGAGTATCTGCAAGATCCCTGAACAGAATTTTTTTAAACTGGAGCGAAATATTATTTTCCTGGGCTATGGCATTGATACCGGTAAGAGATAGCAGCAATATGTAAAGTAGTTTCTTCATTCAGGTCACCTGGCGGCTGTTTTTAGAGAATCATAATACTTCAGTATTTCGACAAACTGCTGTTTGTCAGCCTGTTTGATCCTGATTCGTGCCAGATGAAGATACTTTTTGATCTCAGCTGACTTTCCGACGAATAATTTCAGAAGGTCACTCTTGCTCTTTATACGGTGGAAGACCTCGCCGGTACTTATATAGTTTTCAGGTGAATACTTGTACTCATTCCGGCCTTCCCTTACATAGAACGACGATTTATGCCTGATAATATATGTGCTGCCCCCCTGAAAGGCTATTTCATAAAACCCTTCACTCAGATTTTTCTTTGTGCATTCCGGGGACCTGAATTGCCTGAAAATTAAACTATCATCATCGAAATAAAGGTTAAATCCCTCAACGTTATCTCTATTCAGCGCTATCTGTGGAAACCTCGAATTAATAGTCTTGGAGATATCCGTAAAAATTACTTCGTCAAGAAATGTATCGTATTGTAAAGTAAGATTATTATATCGTCTCGACTTGGTAAACAGGGCAGCTGTTCTCCTCTTATCAACGAATAGAATAGGCTTGGACTGGCTTCTGGTATAATATGATTCGTATTCTTTTCCGTTAATAAACTCTTTCGGATCCTCTACCTTCTCAGAATAAAGTCTTTGCATATAATCAATCTGGCGATCAGCAGAAGTTCTGATGCCGGAATTACCCGTTTTCCCGGATGAGCCGGAATCTAACAAGTTGGAGTTTTGACCCTTGGCTGCATATGTAACCGTAAGAAGTAAAACAAAAATGAGAAATTTAAAATTTATTACCAGATGCCTGAATTTCATGTCCCGAAATAACAAATTTTTATAACCTGAAATACTTTTTGACTATTATTTTTTTTAATTCGATATTCCGTCCGGATCAAATAAGTGTTGTGAATATGTAGTATTTTAGTAGAGAAATAACGATTCGGAGCAGAAGGAATAAATGTACTGAAATTATTGCTATGTTAAAGCGGAGGGGGGAAATAATAGTTTATTTAATTGCGGTTTTTTTATTGTCGAGCTGTATTGAACCATATACTCCAAACCTGAGCGGATATGAATCTCTGCTTGTCGTCGACGCTCAGATCACAAATGAAAATTCCTCATATACAGTAAGGTTGTCAAAATCGTTTCAGGAACAGAATGCCACTCCGGTGGTGGTTTCTGATGCATCAGTATATTTAAATGACGACCGCGGGAATACAATGGTCTTTAAAAACAAGGGCAATGGAATATATCAGACAGACAGTACTCAGTTCAGGGGTGAAGTAGGAAGTACATATGTCCTGCATATCCTTATCGGTGAATCTGAGGAGTACGAATCTGAGCCGTGTCTGATGCAGCCAGTTCCGGATATTGACAGTATCTATATAGCAAAGGACCAGCAACTTGTCAACAACAACACTGGAACCCAGGATGGGGTGAGTATATATCTTGATTCAAAATGGGGAGACAAAAACCTGTACTTTCGCTGGACATATGACGAGGTCTGGAAATTTAAAGTTTCCTATCCTAAGAAGTATGATTTTCTGTATGACCGGACAGAAATCGGGACTGGCCTGATTATCCCAACTGAACCCAGGCTGATCCCTGTGAGCGATGTTAAGGAATATTGCTGGAAAACGCATCAGGGTGATAATATTATTATCCGATCTAACCAGAACGGACAAACAGGACGTCTGACGAAACAACCGATATATTTTATTGCATCAGATAAATCAGACAGGTTAATGCTTCAGTATAGCATTCTCATTAAGCAATACTCTATTTCAAAAGATGAGTATGAATTCTGGAATAAATTAAACCAGGTAAATGTGGCAGGCGGGGATATTTTTGCCCGTCAGCCCTACGCAGTCTCGGGCAACATCCGTAATTTAAAAAACCTTAATGAACGGGTATTGGGTTATTTCAAGGTATCTGCAGTAACACAGAAAAGAAAGAATATTCCATTTAGTGATTTTGTCGCAATGAATCTGCCATTCTATCATGATGCATGTGAATTCGTGCTTAAAAGCCCTGCTGATTTTGATTCGCCATTCAAGTTCCCGCATCCGACATGGGATGATGTTTACTGGTATATGTGCGTGCAGGATATTTATACATTTATCTATCCGCTGTATGATCCTGCAACAAATAAACTGATGAAATTCGTATTTACCTCGCGAGAGTGTGCCAATTGCGAGCTGACAGGAACCAGGATTAAACCCTATATGTCGGATGATATTAAATAAAAGACCGGACATAATTTATGAATAACAAACTTAAGATTATAATCACGTTTTTGGCAATTCTCCTGCTCGCCACCTGCATAGATCCATACGTTCCTAAATTGGCGGGATACAATTCTCTTCTGGTCGTTGACGGTTTGCTTACAAATGAAAATTCGGCATATACGGTCAGATTGTCAAGAACTTTTCAGGAACATGATTCTACTCCGGTAAGGGTCTCAGATGCAACATTATATCTGACAGATGATAATGGAAACACAAGTTACTTTATAAACCTTGAAAATGGGATTTACAAAACTGACAGTATAGATTTCAGGGGAGTTGTTGGAAGAACATATGTTTTACATATACTTACAAAAGAAAACGAAGAGTATGAATCAGACCCGGGCCTAATGCTGCCAGTCCCGGATATTGACAATATTCATTTCGGCAGGGACCAACAGCTGATTAACAATAGTACACAAAATCAGGATGGGGTCAGTTTCTATCTAGACTCAAAATGGGGAGATAATAATGAGTATTATCGCTGGTCATTTGATGAGACATGGGAATTCAGAGTTCCATTTCCAAAAAAGTTTGATTTTCTGTTTATGTGGGATGGCCATGATCACGGCGAAGTAATTCCTACAGCCCCAAGGTTAATTCCTGTTTCGCAAATAAAAGAATATTGTTGGAAGACAAATCAATCCAATGATATTATAATCCGTTCAGATCTGAATGGACAAAAGGGCTCATTTCAGAATCAACCGATTAATTTTATTGCATCAGATAAATCTGACAGGTTGTCTCTGAAATACAGCATCCTTGTTAAACAGTATTCAATCTCAAAGGAAGAGTATCAATTCTGGAATAACCTCAATAAAATAAGTGTTGAAGGGGGTGATATCTTTGCACGACAACCTTTCGCTGTCACAAGTAATATCCATAATATTAAAAACCCGGATGAACGTGTACTAGGTTATTTTAAAGTATCAGCAGTAACCCAAAAAAGAAAAAATATTACGATAAGCGATATTGCAAAACTAAGCGTTCCGGCTTTTCATCAATCATGTGTAATTATGGATAAAGAGCCGCTTGATTTTGAAACTAGATGCCAGTGTCCGCCGAAAACCTGGGATGACGTTTATTGGTATATGACTATTGCTTCAAATTATGCATTTGTACAGCCTTACTACAATCCGGCAACACATGATCTCGTTAAAATGGAATTTACAACCCAGGAATGTGCCGATTGCGAACTGACAGGTACCAGCAAAAAGCCAGATTTCTGGGATGAATTTAATTAATAGAGATCTGGAACAATGAGATCGAAGTTTAATATAATATTTGCATTATTTTGTGTTCTTACCCTCATCACCTGTATTGATCCCTATAAGCCAATACTAAAAGGCTATGGCTCACTTCTGGTTGTTGACGGGTTGTTAACTGACGAAAATATATCATATACAATAAAGCTGTCAAGGACTTTTCAGGATCAGAATACCAGCCCTGAAAAAGTCACTAACGCAAATGTTACTGTTACTGATGATAAAAATAAAGCAGCTTATTTTAATTATCGGGGAAATGGAATCTATAAATCAGACAGCCTGACTTTCAGGGCAGTTCCGGGTAGTAAATACGTTCTTCATGTCATTACTCAGGAGGGGGATGAGTATGAATCAGAACAATGCCTGATGCAGTCTGTCCCTGATATCGACAGCGTGTATTTTGAAAAGGACCAGGAACTGGCTAACAATAATTCGGAGAATGAAGATGGTATAAGAATCTATATCAACACTCAAGCAGGAAGTGATAACCTCTGTTTCCGCTGGGCCTTTGAAGAGACCTGGAAGTTCCGTATTCCCTTTCCGAAACGATTTGATTATATAAATTCGAATAATATTGTTCCAGTAAAAAACTATAAAGAATATTGCTGGAAAACCAGGAAGTCAGATGAGGTAGTAGTTCATGAGGTTGGTTCCGGTGTTAAGGGATCATTAAAAGGGCAACCTATCTATTTTATTGCTTCCGCGAAGTCAGACAGGTTAATGTCAGAATATAGCATTCTTGTGAAACAATATTCAATTTCTAAAGACGAATTCGAATTCTGGAATAGTTTAAAACGGCTTAACGAGAATGCTGGAGATATTTTCGCACTGCAGCCATTTTCCGTATTGAGCAACATCAGGAATGTTAATAATCCTAAAGAACGGATTCTTGGTTTTTTTCAGGTATCGGCAATAAAGCAAAAAAGAATTTTTATTCCCTTCAGTGAAGTAGTAAGACTTAGACTTCCTTTTTATCACTCCAATGAGTGTGAAAGAATTGAAAAATCTCCCGGAGAATATTCCACACAATTCGGACCACCGGTTACATTTGATGATCTATATGCCATGTTCTGCATTACATCAAATTATTCCTTTGTGGAGCCATCTTATAATGAAGAAACACATCAGATGGATAAACTTGTATTCACGAAGCCTGAATGTGCAAACTGCGAACTGACTGGCATCCCGGAAAAACCTGTGTACTGGGTTGATATGAAATAACTTAAACTTAAATGAAGAATATCCGGGTGAAATTTATATCATAAACTTTTCCGGTTTTAACTTACAAGGATCATAATTAATATTATTTTTGAGGCCCGATCGATTATACTTCAATTGAAATGAACTATAATAAAAGAGAACCGCTATGTTAAAGCCGGGCTTCAAGTTTATTCTTATACTGGCAGCTGCTTTAGCATTTTTTACATGCATCGATCCGTATACCCCGAAACTTTCAGGCTATACTTCTCTTTTAGTCATTGATGGGCTGATCACAAATGCAAACAATAGCTATAGTGTAAAACTTTCACGGACATTCCAGGGGGAATCTGTCGCTTCTACTTACGTTTCAGATGCCAGCGTCTATATTTCCGATGATAATGGGAATAAGAGTTTCCTGAACTATAAAAGGGAGGGTATTTATAAAACTGACAGCCTTGAATTCACAGGGAAACTCGGTAGGACATATGTTTTGCATGTTAGTACCACCGATGGCGGAGAATATGAATCTGAACCATGCCTTATGCAATCTGTCCCCGACATTGACAGTATCTACCTTGAACATGACCAGGAGTTGATAAACAGTGGAACTGAGACACAACAGGGGGTAAGGATATTTCTGAATTCAAAGCCGGGAGAAAATAATGATTACTATCGTTGGGCGTATGAAGAAACCTGGAAGTTTAAGGTTCCCATGCCTCAGAAATTTGAATACCTCAATGACTCCACTATACCAGCTGTGGATAAGGTTAAAGAATACTGCTGGAAAATAAAAAAGTCGGATAATATTCTGGTTCGCTCAGTTCCACCAGGGCAGTTGGGGCCGATCGAGAAGCAGCCTGTAACTTTTATTGCTCCCGACAAATCCGACCGGTTTAATCTTCAGTATAGCATCCTTGTGAGTCAATATTCCATTTCAAAAAAGGAATACGATTTCTGGAATAATATGAAGCAGATTAATGAGAACAGCGGAGATTTATTTGCCAAGCAGCCATTTGCCGTCATAAGCAATATTCATAATTCCAATGATCCTAAAGAGCGTGTTTTAGGCTATTTCCAGGTCTCTGGTGTGAAACAGAGAAGAAAGAACCTCTCATTCAGCCAGATTCTTGAACTGAAACTTCCCTTTTACAATTATCCTTGTGAAAGAATAGAGAAGGACCCTCATGATCTGGAAACCGAATGGGGCCCCAAAAAGACCTGGGACGACGTTTATTCCATGTATTGTATTACCTCCACTTACTATTTTGTTGAACCATTATATATACCAGGGGCAGCACATTCAAAATCAACATTATATAAAATGGTATTTGCAAAACCTGAATGTGCAAATTGCGAAGTTACCGGAATATCGGCAAAACCCGACTTCTGGGTCGATCTGAAATAATCAGTGAAGATCTGCGCTCAGAGAAGTTTTTAAGTCATAATCAGGAGAGATGATTACAAACAGGAGCATAATAAATATTATATTTACTAATAATGTTTATTTTACTACGGAACTCCAAAAATGGAAATGAAATGATTTTTAATAATATATCCGGAATGAAGCCCAGGATTCTAACACTGATTCTGTTGATCTGCTGCCAGAATATTTTTTCGCAGGAATTAGTCAGTAGCAACACAGATTCTTATATCGCAAATTACAAAGAAGATGTTTATATCAGAACTGACAGAGATATATATATTACAGGTGAACGGGTTTGGTTCAAAGTCTATGAAATGAATGGTTTGTCTAAGACACCTTCGAACCTGAGTAAAGTTATTTATGTTGAACTGCTCGGCCAGAACAACTTCCCGCTGAAACAGGTAAAAGTAAAAAATGATAATAAGTCAGGCTCGTCAGGCTTTGTCCTTCCTGATAACATGAGCTCCGGAAACTATATTATCCGTGCTTATACAAACTGGATGAAGAATTTTTCGACAGACCAGTTTTTCTATAAAACCATTTCAGTAATTAACCCATTTGAAAGCATTGACCATCTGAAGCTTCCATCAAATTATATGGGTTCAGACTCTGCCAGATCGATAAAAGACGGATTATCACAAGCTCTCATTCTTGATGACAAGACCAAACCGGTTTACATGCTTCCTGTTCAGAATGAGAGTAAGAATAATATAAGATATTCCATTTCTCTCGGGAAACCTGATTATTCATCCAGAGAGATGGTCAAAATGGAGATAATAGCCACCGATATGGCTGGTAACCCAGTTGAAACCGACTTCTCAGTGTCAGTTGCAAAATCTGCTGTTGTCAATTCTTCAGGTTCAACAAGTTTTTATTGTTTTAACAAGCTAAACCCCGAAGTCAGCAACAATGAAAAATCAGGATACATTCCCGAGCTGGAAGGTCAGCTTATAAGCGGATATCTTAGGTCAAAATTAAATGATGATCCGATCAGGAATGAAGAAATATCTCTTTCTTTTGTTGGCAAAACGGCACGCTGTCAGTTCAGTAAAACAGATGAAAAAGGTGAATTTAAATTTGCAATTAAGGAATCGGGTCAGAAAGAAATAGTTATACAACCACTATCGTCTGATATTACAGGCTATTATATTGAACTTAATCAGCCATTCAGCAATAAATTCAGTAAATTCAAGCCTGTGGATTTCTATCTCGACAGCAGCAGAATTGACGCTATAAACAAAGTTATCGTTGGAATGCAAGTCAATTCTATCTATGAGCCTTTCAAACAAAAGACAGCAGATGAATATCAGCCTTTAGTACCTGATTTTTTCGGCAAACCTGAAAGTACGATTAAAACGGCTGATTATATTGAGCTTACCTCTCTTCGTGAAATCGTTAAAGAGATAATTCCCAACGTATATACCCTTAAGCAAAACGGAAAGTATGATTTTAAGCTGGTAAATAAATTCAAAGGACAGCCCTTTGAAAGCAAGCCACTTGTTCTTGTCGACGGAGTGCCGGTATATGATTTCGAAAAAGTACTTGGAATTAACTCAAAAGAGATTGAAAGAACCGATGTTGTCAATACAAGATATTTTTATTCAGATAATGTATTTGACGGTATTATAAGTTTTATTACAAAAAAAGGGAACCTAAGTGTCCTGGACTTTGACAATGCTATATTCAGGCAGGTTTATGACGGGTGCCAGGTTCACAGTGATTTCTATATTCCCGATTATAGTACTGACACACTGAGAAAAAGTCATATACCCGATTTCCGTAATACATTGTGCTGGAAACCGGACCTTCACACTGATAAAAACGGTAAAGCTGAAGTTACATTTTTTACTTCTGACGAAGCTTCCGATTTCAGAATAGTAGTGGAAGGTATATCAGACGACGGCAAAACAGGTTATTCTTCCATACCCTTTGCTGTAAAATAAACTCGGCTAACTGTAGTGTTAATTATCATTTATTCTTCACATTGTGATGTTTGACTGACCAGTTAAATGTGTTAAATTACCTTAAAGGAATCGGGAAGTATCCTAATTAATATTTATATTTCACCACTTATTCAATATCTCAGATATTGATCTTAAATAATAATGAATTAATATGAAGAGAATACTTGTTATCGGAGCAGTATTAGCAGCAATTATTGCGCTGATTGTATTTAACAAGATGACGTCAAAGAACAAGGTCAATAATTCATTTACAGAAGTCAAAAAAGGTCTTTTCGAAATATCTGTGACCAATTCCGGTGAATTAATTGCTGAGAGATCAATTGAGATTAAAGGACCTGAATTAGGAATGGGAATGGATAGAGGCGGCCGCGGCTTTGACATGCATGCAATGGATCTTAAGATCCAGGATATAGTTCCTGAAGGAACTCTCGTTAAGGAGGGTGACTATATCGCACAGCTTGACAGATCGAGCTATGCAAACACATTAAAGGATGCCCTGGAAACTTTGACAACATATCAGACTAATGTAGATATGAAGGTTCTCGATACAGCTGTTGTACTTACCAGTCAGAGAGATGATATCAGAAACCAGCGGTATGTTGTGGAAGAGGCGCAGATCACTCTGGCACAGTCAAAATTTGAACCTCCTGCAACTATTCGGCAGGCTGAAATAGCTCTCGATAAATCAAAAAGAACCCTTGAACAAAAGATCAAGAGCTATTCCCTCTACGTGGCACAGTCAAATGCTGATCTGGCTCATCAGGTACAGCATCTGACCAGACAGACGAGGATGGTACAGGATCTTCAGGAATTCCTTTCCAAATTCACTGTCATTTCCCCCTCCTCAGGCATGGTTATATACAAAAAGGACAGAAACGGTACCAAAAGAAAAGCAGGCTCAACAATAAACCCCTTTGACCGTGTTCTTGCCACTCTCCCCGATCTGTCAGCAATGATTTCTAAAGTCTATATTAATGAAATAGACATAAGTAAAGTTAAACCTGGTCAAAAAGTTAATATCAATGTTGACGCATTTCCCCAAAAATCTTATAACGGT
>Ga0302296_1001800_pt1 | contig 14904 bp, 17 predicted proteins | sample III_Fen_N3_1_FD_194546 | JGI IMG/M metagenome (GOLD analysis project Ga0302296, IMG submission 194546) | Peat permafrost microbial communities from Stordalen Mire near Abisko, Sweden - III_Fen_N3_1 | ecosystem: Environmental > Terrestrial > Soil > Wetlands > Permafrost | place: Sweden: Abisko... | reverse complement strand
CATTTTATTGCGCACGTTTAGAAAAACTTCGGTACCAATAGCCGAATAAGCTTTGTTGACGTACGCCATACCAATGCCCTTATTTAAAACAGGCGACATGGTTCCAGAAGTAACCCTGCCAATTATGTTTCCATCTTTATCGGTCAATTCGTAATCGTGTCGTGGGATTCCGCGGTCGATCATTTCAAATCCACGTAGTTTGCGTTTAACGCCCTCTCTGCTTTGCATAAGGAGAAAGTCCTTGTCGATAAAGTAATGGCCGTTAAACTTGGTGATCCAGCATAATCCAGCTTCTATAGGCGAAGTCGTATCGTCAATGTCGTTTCCGTAAAGGCAATAGCCCATTTCCAGACGGAGCGTGTCGCGTGCAGCCAGTCCGATAGGTTTAATGCCAAATTCTGCACCGGCTTCAAAAATGGCTTTCCACATTTGTTCTGCAATTTCATTTCTGAAATATAATTCGAACCCTCCGGAACCGGTATAACCAGTGGCTGAAATAATTACATCGTCGAAACCGGCAATTGAGCCAGTTACGAAGGTATAATATTTGATTTCCGACAAATTAATAGTAGTCAGTTTCTGAAGTGTGGCACATGCCTTTGGACCCTGAATAGCCAACTGGCTGATTGACGGAGAAGCATTTTCAAGAATCGCACCGTTTGTATTTTGTGAAACAACCCAATTCCAGTCTTTATCGATGTTGGCCGCGTTAACAACAAGCATGTACTTTTCAGGTTCGTAATAATAAACCAGTAAGTCGTCAACAATTCCGCCTTTCCCATTAGGGAAACACGAGTATTGAGCCTGACCCAAAGTGAGTTTTGAGACATCATTCGAGGTTACCCGCTGAACCAATTCCAGCGCATTTGGCCCTTTTATCCAAAATTCACCCATGTGCGAAACGTCGAAAACGCCAACCGATTCGCGCACGGTCATGTGTTCATCTTTGATCCCTGAATATTCGATGGGCATTTCAAATCCGGCAAACTCCGCCATTTTGGCTCCCAGTTGCTTGTGTATCTGATTAAAGGCTGTAATTTGCATAGTTTAATTTTCAGTTTTTGTGCGACAAAATTAGCGTATTGTCAAGGTCTAAAGCATGAAAAATATCATTTGCCAAAGATATTAGTTTTTACCTCTGGTTTAATATTTTTTGTCAGTCGGCTAATCAGGAGATTATAGGCTTTTAAAATGGTTTAGAAAGATATTTTTTTTTACTTTTGGCTACATCAAATCTACTTCAAAAAAAAGAGCTAATGTCACAAGCCCGCTTAACAAATTTAGATTACCTGAAAGAAATTACAGGCGGAGAGCCTGAAATTATGCAGGAATTTATTCAAATGTTTTTTGATCAGTTACCCGAATTCAGGGATGGATTAACCAGTCATTTGGCCAATCAGAAGTGGAAAGAGCTTGGTGAATTGGCGCACAAAGCAAAGTCGTCGGTTATGACTTTCGGGATGAATGAACTTGGTTACCGGCTGAAAGAATTGCAGATGAAAACTCAGAAACTGGAAGACATTGAGAGCTATCCGGAATATGTGAAGGAGTTTATGGATGAAATAGCTCAGGCCGAAATTGAATTAATGGAAGATTTGAAAACAACGTAATTGCCCAAATGAAAATAAAAATATTGGCAAGCTGTCTCAAAATGATTTGAGACAGCTTTTCTTTTGTCATTTGATTGAAACTGATTAGAAAATCTTATGTATATTTTATTTGCACTTTTTTGAGAGTTCAAACTTCACAATTCAAATCTTTCATTCATCAAACGAAATTAGTTATTCATCGCAATTTTTCTTCGAGGTAAATGTCATAATCAGTTTAACCTTGTGTTCTGTCTGTTTATCGACAAAAACCGGTCATTCATGCTATTTCTTTTTTACCGAATAAAGGATAGTTCCTATTTTCGTTCAAAAATCAAAATTCATGAACCCGAATATCACCATTCGTAAAGAAAATCCATTCGATCATAATTGGGTGGTAGAACTTACCGAAAAAGCTTTTGAGACTCTTGAAATCAGCGATCACAACGAAGGAAAACTGGTTGATAAACTCCGGAAAGCACCCACATTTATCGAAGAACTTTCGCTGGTTGCCGAACTCGACGGGCAAGTTGTTGGTCACATTTTATTTACTCCAATCATCATCGATAATGGTCAGCAAAAATTTCAATCGCTGGTTTTAGCGCCGGTTTCGGTTCTCCCTGAATTTCAAAAACAGGGAATTGGCGGGCAATTGATTCGAGCCGGACATGAAAAAGCTAAAGAACTCGGATTTCAATCGGCCATTTTGCTCGGCCATCCTGAATATTATCCTCGTTTTGGGTATAAGCCAGCTTCGAGTTGGGGAATTAAAACGCATATTCCATTGCCTTCCGACGATGTGTTTATGGCTGTTGAAATTACCGAAGACGGATTGAAAGGCGTTTCAGGAATGGTGGTTTTTCCTCCTGAATTTGCTGGATAGTTATAACGAATAAGCCAGATAATCGTCTCAAGCCAGAAGAAAACAAGAATCAATATTGAGAAAACAGAAACATGAACAACCAACCAAAAGCAGTCGTCATTGGAGCTGGAGTGGGCGGATTAGCCACCGCCAACTATCTGGCTCAAAATGGATACGCTGTTGAAATCTACGAAAAAAACTGCAAGCCTGGCGGCCGCTGCAGTCAACTGATTCAGGACGGGCACCGTTTCGATCTGGGTGCCACCATTTTACTGATGCCATCACTTTATAAACAAGTTTTATCCGAACTGGGAGTTGATCTGGAAAAAGATTTGGAAACCACTTCGCTGGAACCGGTCTACAAACTCTTTTTCAGCGACGATAGCGACTTTGCTTTTACCCGCGATGCAGAAAAAATGAAAGCACAATTGGAATCCGTCGAACCGGGCAGTTTTCCAAAATATCAGGAATACGTGAAAGAAGGTTACGAATATTTTAACCTATCGATGAACGATTTGCTAGGCAAAAACTTCGATCATTTGTTCCAGTTTGTGAATTTCAAAAGCATGCGTTTGCTCCTGAAGTTGAAAACATACATCAACCATACCGATTACATTCAGCGTTTTTTCAAAGATCATCATTTGAGGATGGCTTTCACCTTTCAGAATATTTACGTGGGTCAGAATCCGTATGAAGCGCCTGCATTTTTCTCGATGCTACCCGGTGCCGAAATTGCCGAAGGAGCGCTGTTCCCGAAAGGTGGAATGAACCGAATCATTCAAACTTTGGTGGCTTTGGCCGAAAAAAACAAGGTGCAAATCAATTGCAAAGCTCCGGTTGAAAAAATCATTTTAAATGGCAAGAAAACCAAAGGCATTTTGCTCGAAGACGGTACCATTGTTCATGCCGATTTGGTGATTGCCAGCGCCGATTTGCCTTACGTGTACGACAAGCTTTTGCGCGACAAACAGAAAACCCGTTCGTTGAAAAAGAAAAAGTACTCGTGCTCGGCCATCGTCTTTCACTGGGGAATCGACAAGGTTTATACCGAACTCGAACACCACAGCGTTTTTCTAAACGACCCATACAAAGAAGGTCTGGAAAAAATTTTCAAAGACAAATCGATCTCTGAAAATCCAAGTTTTTACATCCATGCACCTGTTCGCACCGACAAATCTGCTGCTCCTGAAAACCACGACACCCTTTCAGTCATTGTTCCGGTGGCACATTTGGACGAAAAATACGATCAGGACTGGAAAAAGCTGAAACAAACGGCTCGCGAAGGAGTTATTCGTCGTCTCGAAGAAGCCGGCTTGGAGGATATCGAAAAGCACATCAAATTCGAGATTTGCTACCTGCCCAAAACCTGGGAAACCAGTTGCAATGTGACCCGCGGTTCAGTTTTCGGCAGTTTGTCGCATTCCATTTTTCAGATGGGTTATTTTCGTCCGCATAATCAGCATAAAAAGTATAAAAATTTGTATTTCGCAGGTGGAAGTACTCATCCCGGAAACGGTGTTCCATTGGTGCTTTTTGGCGCCAAGCTCACCAGCGAACGTATTTTGAAGGATGCAAAGAACCTGAATTTCAACTGATATGGAAACAATAATACAAACCCAAACCGATTTGTATCTCGATATTTTCGATACGATCGATTTCGAGAAAATTGTCGATCACCCCAATATTCTGATTGCTGCCCATTTTTGGGAACCAGAACGCTATCAGGCTGCCAAAAACTGCTACAAATTTATGCGGGCCATCGACGATCTGATTGACGATTACAAGACCGAGCATGTTACCATTGCTCCTGAGAATCGGGTGCAGTTTGAGGCCGATGTGTCTCGCTGGATCAATACCATTGCCGAAGCATCGCAGAACAATCCGCTTCAGGCTGAACTCATCGAAACGGTTGAAAGGTTTCGCATCCCTTTTTGGCCCATGGAAGCTTTTGCCCAGTCGATGATTTACGATATTTACCACGACGGTTTCCCAACGCTGGAAGGCTTTATCGATTATGCGGGTGGGGCATCTGTCGCTCCGGCTTCCATCTTCGTGCATTTGTGTGGGCTGACACAAAAGAACGGGCAATATCTGCCGCCGGTTTTCGATGTAAAGCGGGTAGCCACTCCGTGTGCCATTTTTAGTTATTTGGTGCATATTATCCGCGATTTTCAGAAAGACCATCTGAACAATCTAAATTATTTTCCGGATGATTTGATTGCCAAATACGGCATGGATCGCCAGCAGTTGCTTTTTATGGCCAAAGGCGGACAAATAACCGATGGTTTCCGAAGCCTTATTCGCGATTTGTGCGAAGTGGCCGATTTTTATCGCCTGAAAACTTACGAAATGATTCAGGAAATCCGGCCATTTGTTGAGCCTCGTGGTCAGTTGAGTCTTGAAATTATTTTTGCTCTTTACCTGATGGTTTTTGAGCGTATCGATATCGAAAACGGCACTTTCACCACCAAAGAACTCAATCCTACCTGGCAGGAAATTAAGGAGAGGGTTGGAATGGTTATTGAACGGATCGAAGCGGACTAAATACCTCGATTCTGGTCTTTCTGGTCTGTAATTCAAATTTGAAATGCCTCATAGAAAAAAGAAATAAATTGACGTAGACAAAATGGAATCAGTTGTAAGCTTTGATCATGAAACTATCGGGTTGGATATTCCTATAGCATTTGCAGAGCTGGAACGCGGAGTGCTTATTGCATTAGAAACGTATTCCAATGTCCATCGCGGGAAAGGACACTTTTCGTTGGGAACAACTCATTTATTCGAGCAAGCCAAAATCATTGTTTTAGAATACCTTGGTCTGAGTACGGACAAATTCACTGTCATTTTTTGCACATCCCGAAGTGCGTCAACTCTCATAAAACAGATAGAAACAGATAATTATCAACTTGTATCGAGCCAGAGCATTGGTCTGCCTTTGGGTGTAATTGCATTGGCGGTAAAAAGAAATGATTTACCCAAAGGTGCTCCTAGTCAAACCGGTGGTGGAACAGCCAGATTAATTTCAAAAGAATGGGTCATCTGGGCCAAAGATTCCGACAAGTTTGAGGCAGGCACACCCGCCATCGTTAACATCATTGCTTTCGCAAAGGCTCTGCGGATGATACAACAATCCGGAAAAGACATCTTTCAGAATCCGGACATGGAAAAACTGACAGTGAACGAAATACTTTACCAGGACGAGTTGAAAAAATTCTCAGGGAGGGAACTGTTGGATAAACTTCGGCAAACGCTTATAGGTCGCGGTATTTGTGTTCCAACAATGAAAGGGATGGTTCCATTTATCAACCTCGATAATAGCGCAAGCACCCCGACATTCACTCCCATTTGGAACACTTTTCGACAAACATTACGCCAACCCAAACAAGTAAAGCAAGAGATCATCAATGAGGTGAAGTCAATTTGCTCTGAAATGCTGGGTGCTCCGTTGGCTAACTATGATGTGATCTATACATCTAATACCACCGAAGCTATCAACCTTGCAGCCGAAAGTTTGAGCCGCGAATTCACAGAAGATACCGAACCGGTGGTGCTCAATACGCTCCTCGAACATTCTTCGAACGAATTACCCTGGCGAATGATTTCCGGTTGTTCATTAATCAGATTGTCGGTGGATGCTGAAGGTTTCGTGGATTTGAATGAATTGGAAACAGGTTTGAAAGCTTACAATCAGGATAGCCAATACGGAAAGAAACGGATTAAACTCGTGGCCATGAGCGGCGCATCCAATGTCCTTGGCGTATGCCAAAAGATTTCAGAAATAAGCCCGCTTGTTCACCAGTACGGAGCTAGGCTACTGGTTGATGCGGCACAGTTGATCGCCCACTGAAAAATCAACATGGAAGAATCCGGCATCGATTATCTGGCTTTCTCCTCCCATAAAGTTTATGCTCCATTCGGTTGCGGAGTACTGATGCTCCGAAAGGGGCTGCTTAAATTCAAGTCCGAAGAACTTGAGCTTATCAAATCGTCGGGCGAAGAAAACGTGGGAGGCATTGCGGCATTGGGCAAATCGCTTGATCTTTTGCAACGGATTGGAATGGATTTAATTCAGGAAGAAGAACAGGTTTTGACCGAACAGGCTTTGCGTGGCATGGCGCAAATTAATGGTCTCGAAATATATGGAGTGAAGCACCCCGAAGCACCTGGATTTAAGCATAAGCTTGGTTTAACAGTTTTCACATTGAAGAATAAAATGGCAACCCAGGTAGGAAAAGAATTGGCTCTGTTTGGTGGAATTGGCGTACGGTCAGGTTGCCATTGTGCACATATCACTGTCAAGTATATTCTTAGCGTTGGGCCTGGTCTTGAGAAGTTTCAAAAACTGATTGTGACTTTATTTCCCAAATTATGACTTCCCGGAGTGGTAAGAGTGAGTTTGGGCATCGAAAACACAAAAGAAGAAGTTAATGCCTTGATACAGGTACTGGACACAATAGCAAATAAGCCAAAACCCTCAAATGAATCTGCTACAAACGCTACGCCTGTTCTGAAAAAGGCTGAAGTACAGCAACTGATAAACGATTTTATCCAGACTACGGCTGATCAGGTTTATAGCTAATTCAAATAAAGAGATGGTTGAACAAGTATTTGAACGGTTTAAAGCAATCAAAAAGCAGTTTGCGTCTGTAGTATATATGTCAGGTTTTCACTACAAAAGTAAAGCCCTGACTTGTTTTCCGATACTGCCCTTTTCTGTTGGAATCTTTCTATGATTCTCTAGAACAATATTCACAATAACATGAAACCACATTTGCGGTTTTTGAAAGCAATTGCATCAAAGGTCTGAAGATTATTCCATGGTTAGTGATGATCAGTGGCTGGTTGATTGTTATGATAAATATTTATCGACAACAACCACATATTATCTAATGATCAATTTTCATGGAACTTATAAACCAAACCGGATTAATAAGGACATATCCCAACTTTATCACTCAGGAAGGGGTCTTTTTGCTTTTATGGCAAAACTATGAAAGTAACAAAACATACCTCACAATTTAAATCAAAAGGTTTAACCTTTGAATATTTGCCCAATTTGAGTAGGTATCTATCTGATGTATAAGAAAAAACGCTATGTCTTAATGGATTAATTTTAGGCATAGTAAAGGCATAAAAACTTAACATGGCACGGATTCCTTAGGTGCAAATTAATTTTCCTATTTTCTTAAATATAACTTAGTACTTTTAGCAACTTATTAATTATCAAATATGAAACTAAAACCAAATTATAAAGTCAGAGAGATTGCCGGCGAAAAGATGGTGGTAATGCAAGGCAAAGATGGCGTAGATCTGACGAAAGTTATACTGCTTAACAACAGTGCTGAATGGCTTTGGAATTCGCTTCTGGGTATAGATTTTTCACTGGATAGCGCGGCTCAATTACTGGAGGAAAGGTATAAAATAGGAAAGGAGCAGTCCGAGTCAGATGCAGAAAAGTGGATAGACTCGATGGTAAAGGTAGGGTTGATTGAATCCTAAACCTTCCAACTTATCCAACATTGTTTATTTGTTTACTATCTAAAAATGCTGCATCATGGTTCTTTCAAAAGAAAATAGTACCCTTTTCTCCCTTCTCAGGTATTCAATTTGGCAAAATCGCGATGATGAGAAGATCGATTTCGACTTAACTACTCAGGAATGGCAGAGGTTAATCGAAAATGCCGCCAAACAGGGAGTACTTGCGATCGCTTTTGACGCACTTCCAAAAGGTGAAACCTTGCCCGGTCTTTCGAGGGAGTTGATGATCCGCTGGGAGCTTAGTGTTGAGCGCATTGAAGACAGGAACAGACGACAGAGGGAAGTGCTCAGGGAATTGATTGCCACCTTCAGCGTAAACCAGATAGAGGTTATGCTGCTAAAAGGTTTGGCCGTTGCGGAAAACTATCCTCTTCCGGCTCATAGGGAATTTGAGGATCTGGATATTTACCTGTTTGGGGACTATGAAAAGGGGAACCAAGTCATTGAGGCCTTAGGAATTGAGATTAACAAAGAGGTTTCCAGACATTCCTTTTTCTTTTTTAAAGGTATTCGTGTGGAAAACCACATTAGTTTTTTTGATGCTGGCATTTCACAAACCAATGATAATCTGGAGGTACATCTTCACCGGATTCTTAAAGATCAAGAATACGAAACAATTTTGATTGATGATATTGCTGTCCGGATTCCCACCCCGGACTTTACATCCCTGTTCCTTTTACGCCATCACATTACCCATTTCCTGATTTCGGGGTTGGTATTAAGACATTTTTGCGACATGGCCCTCTTTTTCTCGCGCAATGCCGGGCGAATTAACTTTGAGTCTTTTAGGAAAATCATCACAGATGAGCACCAGTTCAGTTACTTTAGTTCATTCACTCAACTTGCGCACGTATATTTAGGGATGCCGGATACTCCAATTCCGGTTTCTTATAAACACAAAGCATTATCTGAGAGGGTTTTACATGACACATTGACTAATAAATCCAGGTACGTCAACGAAGAAGAGCGCATGCATTGGTCTGTCCCCAAAAGAAAGGTGATTGGAGCCATAAACCTGTTTAACTTGAAATGGAAATATGATGTATTAGGTAAGTGGGAATTTTATAATATACTTTCCAAGAAGTTTAAAGCTTCGCTTTAATTATGCTGCTAAAATCCCTGAGGTCCGTCCCACTTAGTTCTATCGAAAAGATACTTTTGCTGCTCTCTGCTGCTTTAGGGGCTCTGCTTGAACTTGTAGGGCTAGCTGTTTTAGTCCCATTGCTGCTTTTGCTGCTCGAAGACAAGAGCATTACCAACAATAAATACCTCAAACCCCTTTACGAAACAATCGGGATAGAAAATTACGGTTCGTTTCTGCTTGTTGTCATCACAATTGTACTTCTTTTCATCATTTTAAAGAATATTCTTCTGCACAAATTCAACAACTACCGAAATGCGGTATTGCTTAAACTTTACGCGCATTATACCCGGAACCTCTTTTTCGGTTATTACTCCCGCGGTCTCTCCTTTATCAAACAAAGCAGCCCCACTGTCCTGTCGCATAATGTAAACGGGGTCTGCTACCAATATGTTTTCGGAGTCCTTAACCCCATTCTAATCATGGCAGGCGATATATTTCTTTCGGCCCTTATTATTATATCACTCGGTTTTGTTAATTTCTACATTGCTGCTATCGAACTGGTTTTATTCACCCCCTTGATCGTGTTTTACCATTTAAAAATCGGTGGCGAGTTGCAAAAAGCAGGCAAGATCGACAACGAAGCCAAGAAGAACCAGTGGCGGGTTACGACTGAAACCTTCAGGGGCTATGCCGATGTGGTGGTAAACAACTATTTCCCGCTTCTTAACAAAGCATTCAGTGAAGGGATCGCAGCAGTATCGGCAAGTAAGATGCAGGTCGAAAGACTAAAGAGCCTGGCATCGAAATATATCGAGGTCAGTGTGTTATTAATGATCACGGGTGTTGTTGTGGCTTATTACTTTTTTGCCAGGGAGGTTACGGGTTTCCGCACGATCATAGGCATATTTGTTGTGGCCACCCTTCGGCTCCTTCCGGCCGTACGCTCAATAATCTCTCAACATTCGACAATCCGTAACAATCAGTTTACAACTGATTTCATCAAGGAGGCAACGGCGGTTATACACCCGCTCCCAGATATCGGGTTCACCTTTCAGCATACCATCGAGCTCAAAAACATCAGCTTTAGCTTTGGATCAGACCGTCCCATCTTCAAAAACCTGTCGTTGACAATTCATCAGGGTGAACAGGTGGGCATCAGGGGCGTATCCGGATCAGGAAAAAGTACGCTTCTTTACTTAATAATGGGATTGTACAAGCCCCAAGAGGGGAGCGTGCTGATTGATGGAATTGAACTCACCCCCGAAAACAGAAGCGGGTGGCATAAGCTGATTGGGTATGTACCTCAGGATGTTTTTATTATGGATACCACTCTAGAGAAGAATATTTCTCCCAACGAGGTGACCGACCCGAAATTACTCGATCGGTCTATTGATATTTCGGCCCTCCGTGAGCTGACCGGGAAACTATCTGATGGGATTTCGACCATGATTGGCGACTCAGGTTCGCGCCTTTCCGGAGGCGAACGTCAGCGGATAGGAATTGCCCGTGCCCACTTTAAAGGAGCAGAAGTGTTATTGATGGATGAGCCTACATCGTCACTCGATGCAAAAACCGAAGAAGAGATTACCGAAACACTCGGGCAACTTCTCTCCAAAAACCGGACAATCATCATTGTCTCCCATCGCGAAAGCTTGCTTGCAAAGTGTGACAGGATCATCGATTTCGAAAAACTTAAAGAAGTAATTGCCTGATGGGAAAAAAGCTTACATATTATATTTCAGGATATCAATTAGAACTGTTATCCGACTTCCCCGAAAGGTTAGAAAAAATGCTTTACGGGTTCGGCCCTTTCGTGATTCAACCGAAGACCGGCGATCAATCACCTGCCTTAAGTCCTCCCATCATGCAGTTTGTGATTAATGAATCGCAAAACCTGTCTCAGCTTGCGTTCCCGGAAACGGAAGGCGAGATCCTACACACTTTTCTAATTGAAGAGGGAAAGTGTACCATGCGAAAATATGGGAATAAATACAACTTTACCATTATCCAGGATAGAGATGGAAGTTTTCCGCTAGTTCTGGATATGGAAACAGGCTCATCATTGGTTAACTGCACGTGTGGACCTGCAAGTGCATTAAGCCCCGACAATCTGAAATTTGCCCTATGGATGGCCTTTGCCTTTGTGGCCATACCAAAGCAAACAGTTGCTTTGCACTCATCGGTTATTATCTATAACAATTGCGCAATCCTATTTCTCGGAGAGTCGGGCACAGGAAAGAGCACCCATACAAAATTATGGCTGGAACATATTTCCGGAAGCCGGTTGCTTAACGATGACAGTCCGGTTGTCAGGATAGAAATTAATGGAACAGACCAGCTTGTGCCATTCGTTTACGGATCGCCATGGAGCGGGAAGGGACGGTGTCACCTGAATGAGCGTTATCCGGTTGCAGCATTTGTCAGGCTTCAGCAACACCCGGTCAATAAAATTGCAAAACTCAGCAAACTTGAGGCATTTGGCGCTCTTTATCCGTCGTTTCCCCCGGCCTTTCTAAAGGATGACTACTTTGAGGAGCAAATCTGCGGAATAATTTCAACCATTATAATGACCACCCCAGTTTACCGGCTTCAATGCCTGCCTGATAGCACGGCAGCAGAACTTGTGAAAATCTCAGTCTTTATGTGAGATGAATAAGACAACAAAAAAAATTCCAAATATTGATGCTCTCATGATCATAGAAGAGAGCATAAAGGCCGGAACAACAGTTCAACTGACTGTTCGTGGCAACAGCATGAGTCCACTGTTGATGGACGGGGTGGATGTGGTCAGGCTTCGACCTTTTATCCCCGCCGAACTTAAGCCAGGAGTGATCATCCTCTTCCGCTACAAAGAACGATTTGTGCTCCATCGCATCATTCACATTTCACTGTCGGACAATCAACAAAACAGCGAAGCAATCATCACCGCCAAAGGCGATGCCATGGCCAAAACCGAAATCCTTTCTTTTGCCGATGTAATCGCTATTGCAGATGTTCCTGAGCATTCATTCCTCCAAAAGGGTTACAGACAATTGGTATTATTAGTATATAAAGTACGTGGGTATTTAATTAGAATTGTGACTAGTAAATAGTGTTATTTATCCGGTTGCACTTGTCAAAAATGCCAGTTTAACTATTCCGTAAGATCGCCTTCTGTAAAAAATATACAGTCATTTAGCTATACCTAATTAGTGGTCTGGACATGCAACTATTTAATAAACATTTAGTTGTTCTGTAAGAATTATTTTTTTGCTCAAAAACGAGTAAAAAAATAACCCGTGAATTTTGCAACTATTTTATAGAATCTTGCAACAATGCTAAGATTGGCTATACTCACCTTTGTCAAATCATAATTTTTAAACATTTTAAAACGAAAAAAATGAAAACACTAATGTCGATCACAAAGGAAGATGTACAGATTACTGTATATTCTTATGAGCCACCTGCAATTGAACTTATAGAAGTTACTGTTGAAAAAGGGTTCGCAGATTCAATAACCGACTTTAATCCACTTACATGGTAATTAATTTAAAAAAAAAGAAACTATGAAAATGTACAACAAAAGCAGGATTGCCTGGACAATTTCAGCGCTCTTCCTATTAGCAGTTACTTCATGTAGTAAAGATGAACCTGTCCAACAGTCTCATTCTGAGGACCAAATACTTTTTACAAGCGAGCAAGCCGGGTTAACAGTTAAGTCCGCCCTTCTCGGCAATTCAGACTTTGTTGCCGATGCCGGGTCATTACTAAAGACCACCCTACATGATAATGTAACCTGGTGGACTGCCAACACTGACAGGACAGGTATCTACTCTACGGAGGCACGCACAGCAACAAGCGCGGGCGGCACGCTAGGAATAGTCAATGATGAGTATATAGCAGATAATACAGCCGCTAGTACTCCGTTTACAGCCACTGTTCCTATGTTTTGGGGCGTTGCAAATACAACTCATAACTTTTATGCCTACTACCCATACGTAGGCGGTAGTCCTGAAGCCGCAACCGTACCGGTTGGACTTTTATCAACACAGTCGCAGTTAGTAAAAAATAACTTCGATCACATTGGAGCATTGGATTTTTTGGTTGCCACACCTATAGCGGTAACCTCACCTGCTAATACCAATCAAACAACACATCAATATGTCCATTTGACATACAACCACCTCTTTTCGATCGTGGAATTCAATATAGCTGGTTCCGGAACCATTGATGGAATAAGGCTTTCAGGTACAGATCTTGCCTTGGCTGGCGCAGTAATAGATATAAAACAGTCAACACCTGCGCCAGGCGTTCTCTATACGATGGCTAATCCTGGGTCAAAAGCCAGTGCGGTTATCGTTAATCTCGCCACTGCAGCAACACTTACAACTACAGCTACAGATACGAAGGTTTACATGGTTATCTATCCTGGCTATGCTGGGTCTTGTAACATAGAATTTTTAAATGGCGGAACCTGGAAAGGAGCTATTTCTAAACAAGCGCCAGCAGGTGGCTTTTTACGTGGCCAAAAATATGTTGTAACAATCAACGCCGGGGCTATTATTTAATCCAACTCATCGGTATCATCAACCCATGCTATTTTTATAGCTGAAATGCATCTAAACTGTCCCTTGTTTATAACGAGGGGCAGTTTATTTTTTATCTGTGAGGTATATCGTTTAAGCATAGAATTGAAATGTTAGTGATGCATTATCAAAACAATGACTAATAGTGAGTTCTAATCTCAAAGCCATTAGTCTCTCGATTCAAATGAGGGTTAGATCGTGATACCTTAATTTGATCTTCAGAAAACTTAACAGCCATCTGTAAACAAAACTCGCATTCAGAGGTTTCAGCAAATAAAGTATTCTGGTAATCATTAAAATTGAATCGCGATGAGAAAATTTCTAATTCTTTTAGTTTTTATGGGACTTATTCAATCACTTTCAGCACAATCGTTGAAGGCTGTTAAATATGCCGACGGCGCTCAGGAACTCAATGGTCTGGTAACTTCCAACGCGGGTAAAAACCTGCCCGGAGTATTGATTCTTCCGGCTTGGATGGGAATTGACGATGAAGCCAAAACAACAGCGCTTCAGCTCGAAAAAGAAGGTTACATTGCTTTTGTCGCCGATATTTACGGAAAAGGGAACATTCCGACTGATTTTGCCAGTGCAGGTAAAGTTGCAGGCCAATTTAAATCCGATTACCAGCTTTACCAAAAGCGCATTTCACTGGCGCTGGCGCAACTGAAAGCAGCCGGGGCGCAGAGCAGCAAAATTGCAGTTATTGGCTACTGTTTTGGAGGAACCGGCGCTTTAGAAACTGCGCGTGCCGGGTTGGATGTTGTCGGTGTTGTATCTATTCACGGCGGTCTGGGAAAAGCTGCCGATCGGCCAAACGGAGCAATTAAAGCAAAGATTTTGATTGAAAACCCGGCTGAAGATAAAGGCGTGACCAAAGAAATCTACGATCAGCAAGTTGCGGAACTGAAAGACGCAAAGGCCGATTGGCAAATTATTACCTACGCCAATTGCGGCCACACGTTTACCAACCCGACTTCGCAGGAATACAACGAAGTAATGGCTAAACGGGCATGGAGTCACACCCTCGGGTTTCTGAGCGAAGTGTTGAAATGAAATATACGGTATAGTGGCCATTGGAAGTGAGCCTTTAATCTGACGAGATGATAGATCGAACCAGAGAAATGAAACTTCAGGTTAAAGCGATGAAATCTTTTTTCAAGATATAGAGTTTCAATGTGACGCTATGGCAGTTCAGTTTTAATATATGGCATCTCATTGTTAAGAAATAGAATCTTTTTTTAAGATATGGAGTTTCACTATGACGCTATG
>Ga0302296_1001799_pt1 | contig 14905 bp, 18 predicted proteins | sample III_Fen_N3_1_FD_194546 | JGI IMG/M metagenome (GOLD analysis project Ga0302296, IMG submission 194546) | Peat permafrost microbial communities from Stordalen Mire near Abisko, Sweden - III_Fen_N3_1 | ecosystem: Environmental > Terrestrial > Soil > Wetlands > Permafrost | place: Sweden: Abisko... | reverse complement strand
TTCCAATATCCCTGTTTTGCTTGGTGCGCTTTTGCTTTTCGCCCTTCCTTACATAAGGTTAAAGGAATACAAGGAAAACTGGTTTCAGATGCTCTTGCTTTCTTCTGTTTTAATCTTCACGGTTCTGTTTAGTACCGGGAGTGAACCCAACAGTTACATCATTGCCCTTGTTGGTGTTGCCATCTGGTTTGTAATACAACCTCAGCCTTATACAAAGTGGAATATATTCCTTATCATCTTCGGGATTGCAGTTTCAAGCTTTGCCCCTTCAGATTTATTCCCAGATGCTTTATACAGACACCTAATTCAGCCCTATGCACTGCAGGCGCTTCCATGTACGCTGATATGGCTGACGATAATTTATGAGATGCTTTTCCGGAAACCGGATAACTACCTGACAACTTTGCAAAAATGAAGAAAAAACTTGTTTCAGTTGTACTTCCCGCACACAACGAATCGGGAAATATCGATATCATCAATGAGCGGATTGATGCCTGCTTTCCACGCGACCGCTACGATCTTGAAGTGATTTTTGTCGATGACGGGAGTACCGATGATACATTATCGAAAATTGAAAGCCTCCAAAGTAACAACAATGAAGTATGCTATATTGAATTGTCGAGGAACTTTGGGCATCAGAATGCACTGAAGGCCGGTCTGGACAGTGCCAATGGCGATTGCATTATATCGATGGATTGCGACCTTCAGCATCCGCCGGAGTTAATCAGCAAATTACTCGAAAAGTGGGAAGAGGGTTTCGACATCGTTTATACCCGGCGCGAAGAGAGTGAAAATCTCTCCTATATGAAACGTAAAACATCAAATATATTCTACTCCTTTGTAAGCTGGCTGTCTGATATTAAGATAGAAAAGGGCACTTCCGATTTCAGGTTGATCGACAGGCGTGTGGCAGATGTTTTTTCGAGATTTAAAGAGAATGATCTGTTTATCCGGGGATTGATGAAGTGGGTAGGTTTTAAGCAGGTTGCCATCGATTACCATCCTGACGACCGGCATTCGGGGAAAAGCAAATATACTTTTCGTAAGATGGTAGGTTTTGCTTTTAACGGAATTACCTCTTTAAGTATTCGTCCGCTTTACCTTGCTGTTTACCTGGGATTCATACTTTCCCTTCTTTCTTTCTTATATCTTCCCTATGTAATTTGGTCATATTATTATTCAGGGCATTACGCCTATGGATGGGGTTCTGTAATTCTGACTGTTGTGTTCTTTTCAGGTTTGCAACTCTGTGTTTTAGGAATCATAGGGATCTATATCGGCAAAATGTTTATGCAGGTCAAAGACCGTCCGCTGTACATTGTAAAGTCAACGAATCTTAAACGCCAGTAATTTGGGAAACTATTACAATTTAATTCCTTCGTACTTTTTCTTTTTGAAATCCCCGTAGGGGATAAATCTAAATAACCATGGGTGTAACCCCTGGAAAATAGGGTGGAAGAACTGCAACCCTGAAAGGGTTGAACAATTTGGCAAATAAAATAATCGGGCTAAAATATTGTAATACAATGATTTTTTTAAGTTTTGATATAGAAGAATTCGACAATCCGCTTCCTTATACACAGACATTGAGCTTTGAACAGCAAATGTCGATTTCAAAATCAGGGACTACCCGGATACTTGACCTGCTTTTACAAAAAAATGTGAAGGCCACTTTTTTTTGTACTGCCAACTTCGCAATGAATGCAACCGACCTGATTGACCGAATGGTCACCGAAGGACATGAAGTGGCATCGCATGGTTATTATCATGCAAAATTTGAGATAAAAGATCTAAAAGAGTCGAAAGATGTGTTGGAGCATTTGACAGGAAGAACTGTTTTCGGATTTCGGATGCCAAATATGAAACCGGTTAATGCAATGGCTATTATTGATGCCGGATACCAGTACAATTCATCCTTGAACCCCACTTTTTTGCCCGGGAAATATAATAATCTGAACAAACCCAGGCGCATTTTCTACGAAGGAGCGCTTTGCCAGGTACCGGCCTCCGTCTCTTCATTACTGAGAATACCTCTTTTTTGGCTATCGCTTCACAATTTCCCATTAAGCCTTTACAAACGGATGTGTATTGGAGCCATTAAAAAAGATGGTTACCTGAATGTCTATTTTCATCCGTGGGAATTTGCCGATCTGTCGGCGCCTGAAGTGAAATTGCCCTCTTATATTGTCCGAAATTCCGGAAATGTCTTGATTAACCGGTTGGGCGATGTAATCGATAGCTTCAAACATAAAAAATACCTTTTTGGAACATTAAAAGAGTGTTGTAACCTTTTCCCGAAGGACTAAATTGTCGGTGAAATGATCTTACAGTCTCCCGCCAATTCTTACATATTCAGTTCCCGTTCTTATATATTCAATTCCCGGTCTTAAATAGAACATTCCTGTGTCAATATATTCACTTCCTGTTCTTATATATTCACTTCCCGTGTCAATATATTCGGTTACAGGTCTAATATACGATGTCCGGATACTTATATATTCACTTCCTTGCCTTATATGGGTCCTTCCGGTTCTTATATGCTCACTTCCCGGTCTAATATATTCAGTTCCTTGTCTTATATGGGTCGTCTCGGTTCTTATATACTCACTTCCCGGTCTAATATATTCAGTTTCGGATCTTAAATGGGTTATCCCAGTTCTTAAATATTTACTCAATAATACATAAAATAAACTCCCAAGGGCAAAACCCACGGGAGTTTATTTTTTTGACAGTCAATTTTTTATTTTTGAAGTTCCTTAAAGAAATAAACATCCCCCGCGGCATTCGACCTTACCACAATTTTATTTGTACCCTTTGTTAGTTCAACAAAATAACTGTCTTCATCGTCAAATTGTAAACCATACAAAAGCATGTCTGTTTCATTAAACTCATTGTCATCAAAAAATATTACGGCTCCTTTGGTGTAGTCTTTGTATTTTTTGTTGATGTACTTCTGTGCCTTTTCAGGTAAATCACCAAATGTTACAATGGCGGATGTCCCTACTAATTTGGCATGTTCATCATAATAGGCTTTCAATGTTTTTCCATCTTTTGTAAAGGTTGCTTCATCAAAATAAGGCGTTCTTTCCCATTTTATATCGGTTGCCATTTTATAATCGGTCAAAAATTGTTGTTTAGCCTGGTAACTGACTTCCATACCATTGAGCTTTCTCAATTCTTTCCTTTCTTCTTTCTTCTCTTTTTTCAGGACCGACTCCTCCTTGTTTATTTTTTTAATATCCTTTTTAATTGCATTCGGATCGACCTGGCCACTTGCGATAGTGGAAATTGCAAGTATTGCAATGAATAACAAAATTGAATTTTTCATGACTTTTTTATATTAAATGCGTAAATATTTATTTTTTGGATCTGCAATGATCCTTCAATTGGCAACAGCATTCAAATCAGCCAATTTAGATTTATCACTAATATATACCTGTGCCATTGCTTTTTGATATATTTGAATCTCTTTAGTTTGAATTCAAAGCCAAGAGATTTCTTAGTTTTCAACTGCCTGTTTTAATCATTGTTTCCCTCCTTTCTTATTTTGTGTTTTTATGGTTACTACCGATGCAGGTAGTTCTCATGATCAATCGTTTATAAATTAAGAATGAGGCTTTTTCCCTCAGGGATCTCCGTATCATGTAATTGCCAATCTACGATAAACGAATATGCCTCGATTTTCAGAAAACGATGATCAATAAACCTGAATCCCTTTATTTGATTTGAATCACCTGTAACAGGGAATTGAGAATTATCGTGCAGGTAGAGATTTTCTTGTTTAAAGTCCATGAGACTATATTTTGATTGAATCATGTTAATAAATGTGATTAAGTGAAGAATACTGATTATACAATTGTCATTGTCATACATTTTAAAAGCCATCTTCAAAAATATTTTGAAAATATCCCTTTTGATTTCGTTCAATTAAAAAGGATTAATACGGTTTTTTAATATTAACTTTTCTTCAAAATAATTAAGGAATGGTTGGAATTGAGGGTTTTGTGAGATAGATATCTGATTATTTCATTTGTCTTGTTATGTCTTATTAAATTCCCGCGTTTTCGGGCGAGATATCAGCTTCGTTTACAATTTTATCCGCCAATTTTTGATGTAACCCTAAAGCTGATATTTATTAGCAATATTGTCATGTCCAACGTTTAGCTTTGCAATGAAAATATAAGGAATCGAAAAACGGGTATCCTGAATAATTCCAAATCTCAATTGCTATGACAAAAGGTTTTTATAATGTCCCGGTTCCTCAGAATGAGCCTGTAAAGAGTTACAAACCAGGTTCTTCTGAAAGGACTGAACTCAAAGCGATGATTGCAGAAATGCGTTCAAATGTCGTTGAACTACCCATGTTTATTGGTGGGAAAGAGGTGAAAACTTCCAATAAGATTGAAATACATCCTCCGCATGAACTCAAGCATCTGCTGGGTTATTTTTACCAGGGTGATGAAACTCATGTTGTTCAGGCAATTGATGCCGCTTTGGCTGCCCGTAGCGCATGGGCCGATCTTGAATGGCATCACAGGGCCGCCATATTTTTAAAAGCGGCTGATCTGCTTGCTGGTCCTTATCGCGCCAAGCTCAATGCTGCAACAATGCTGGGGCAATCGAAGAATGCCTATCAGGCAGAGATTGATGCTGCCTGCGAACTGGCTGACTTTTACCGGTATGGTGTGAGGTGCATGACAGAAATTTACAAAATGCAGCCCGAGTCAAATCCCGGGATGTGGAATTACAACGAGTTCCGTCCGCTTGAAGGATTTGTTTTTGCATTGACTCCGTTTAATTTCACCTCCATAGCCGGTAATCTGCCGGTGGCACCCGTAATGATGGGAAATGTTTGCGTTTGGAAATGTGCCAAAACGGCTGTTTATTCTGCAGCAGTAATTATGGAAATATTGCGCGAGGCCGGACTTCCGGATGGGGTGATTAACCTTGTTTTTGTGTCGGGCCCGGCAGCAGGGAAGGTCATTTTCAGTGATCCCGATTTTGCAGGTATCCATTTCACGGGATCAACCGGTGTATTTCAGGATATCTGGAAGACAATAGGGGCGAATATTTCAAGGTTTAAGTCTTACCCGCGTATAGTTGGGGAAACGGGCGGCAAGGATTTTATTTTTGCCGATCCCACCGCCAATACGCAGGCGCTTGCCACAGCCATTGTTCGCGGATCATTTGAATACCAGGGTCAAAAGTGTTCAGCTGCATCAAGGGTTTATGTTCCTGCTTCCCTCTGGGAAAAAACCTGGTCGGCAGCCCTTTTACAATTGAAACAATTGAAAATGGGACCACCCGAAGATTTTACCAACTTTGTGAATGCTGTTATTGATGAAGCCTCATTTGATAAACTGAAAGGTTTTATCGACAGGGCACGTACGGATAAGGATGCAGAGGTTATTTATGGCGGAAATTGCGACAAATCAGAAGGCTACTTCGTTCAGCCAACAGTTATTCTTGCAAAGAAAGCAGACTATGTAACAATGAAGGAAGAGCTTTTTGGGCCGGTTGTCACCATATTTGTTTACGATGATGCTAAGATAGATGAAACTTTGACCTTGGTTGATACCACCTCGGCTTATGCACTCACTGGTGCCATCTTTTCACAGAATCGATATTCAATCGAAAAGATGGCAAAACGATTATCCAACGCAGCCGGAAACTTCTACATCAACGACAAGCCAACTGGCGCAGTTGTCGGACAACAACCATTTGGCGGCGCCAGGGGATCGGGAACAAACGATAAGGCAGGTTCCGTTTTCAACATGCTTCGTTGGGTTTCAATCCGTACTGTCAAGGAGACTTTTGTTTCGGCCACCGATTATATGTATCCGAATTTTTTGCCGGATATTGATTGATTCGTAATTGAGCATCAGACGGATAAAAAAATAGGGGGAACTTTAAACGAGTTCCCCTTTTTATTTTGAAGAGGATTCTGTTAATTTGTATTTTATATTTGAGTAAAATGAAGCCCATTATTCCCAAAGCGCTCTTTAAAACCATTACGAACAAATACTTGTTCGCATTTTTGGCTTTCAGCGTTTGGATGATCTTTCTCGACGATCATAACATCCTGTTCCTTCGTCAGAATCTTAATAAGCTGAAGAGATACAGGGTCGAAAGTACTTATTACAAGGAGAAGATCACGGCCGACAGCGATCGATTAAAAGAACTTAAGACGAGTTCCAAAAATCTTGAGAAATTTGCGCGTGAGCAATTCCTGATGAAGAAAAAGAACGAAGATATATTTGTGATCATTGAAAAAGAGTAAGTATCTGCCATAAAGATCGATTGATTCGAACTTGTTATGGTTTTCGCAACTTATTTAAAACCAACAGCATCTTTGAAACGTTAAGGAATAAATCATCAGTTGTTGAAATGATGTATTGATAACCTGGTAACAAGAGAATTTGTAACCTTCAAATATTTGAGCGCTATGAAAGTCGATTTCGATTTTTTCAAAATAGACAGTGCATTAGCCCCTCAAAAAGGCCGAATAATCATCTCCGAGCCATTTTTGCCGGGAAACTATTTTAGCCGGTCGACTGTTTTGCTGGTTGATTATTCACCAAAGGGCGCAGTAGGTTTTATCCTCAATAAACCGGTTGAAAATCAGATAAATGAGTTGTTGACTATTCACCCCGGGTTTGCTCCTGAAGTGTTTGTTGGCGGACCGGTTGGCAACGATAGCCTGTTTTATATCCATACGTTGGGTGATATGATTCCGGGAAGCATCAAAGTTAAAGACGAATTATACTGGGGTGGCGACTTCCAGGAGCTTAAATCGGCGATTGCTTCGGGGAAAGCAAAGCACGATCAGATTAAGTTTTTTATAGGCTATTCGGGATGGAGTGCCGGACAGCTTGATGATGAAATTACTGAAAACTCGTGGCTTGTAACCGAAGCGGATACCAAGCAAATCATGAAAAGTAATCAGGATTTCTGGCTCGAAAGCGTCATAAAGGCTGGAGGACATTACAAAACCTGGCGCAATTTCCCCGAAGACCCTAATTCGAATTAAAAAGTTATTTTTTACCTGATGAATTTCAGACGCTTCCCTGACTATTAAGATGAATTTTCATCTTTTGCCATTTCGCTCAATTTCAATGAAATATTCGTAGAGCCTGTTGTGTAGTATCTTCTTGAATTCAGGCCTAAAACAAGTTGAATACCCAAACAATTATCTATTAAAAACAACTCATCGGCCAGCATCAGATCCTCATGGCTGATCTCTTTTTTTTCAAAAATTTCAAAGCCGAATTGTTCGGCACATTCCATTACAACGCCGAGGATTGGCGGACAGTAACCTTGCGCTTCGGACGCCGGGAAGACCGCTGTTCCATCTATTAGGTAGCCAAATGTTCCTCCGATTGATTCACATGCAAAGCCATCATTATTCGAAAGGATCAGGTTGTTCTTTGAGTTTGAAAGTGCTGCACGTGTAGCTGCAATCCACAAAAAACGGCTCGAGGGTTCATAAGCATGATAGATGGATGGCGCTTTTGCCCCTTCTGTATAAAAGTCGATCAGTAATCCCGATTCATTGACCGGGTAAAATCCCGCCGGGATCTCTTCGGCTGTCAGTAAATAGTCGGTTCCCGATACGCCAGGAATCAAATGAATGACCACTTTCGCTGCAAGAAAGAAATGGTTCTTATTCAGCAGTCGCGAAACATCTTTCATGAAACGCGGAAGATCCCAGTCTTTTGGAATAGGCAAGCCTATGGAAAGCAGAGAATTAATCAGGTAATTAAAGTTGTCCTCTGCAAATATCACCATATTATTCTCTGTCCGGAATGACTCCCTGATCCCGGTATTCAGCCTGTAAAGATCTGCCCCGGTAAACAAAGGATCACTTTCGCGATAAAACTTACCGTTATAGAGGATATAGCCGCCTTTCACTTTATCGTTTTTAAATCAGAAAATGAGTCAGGTCCGTAACTTCAGTCAAAGAGATTACTGGCCTGCCCCGTTAAACAGTACTTTGAAGAAATCCATCAGCAGCGAAGGTTGAAGGATCACCGGGAAGAAGAAACCGAAAACAGCTCCCAGGAAATGGGCATCATGACCAATATTATCCGACTTTTTGGTACTCATATAGTAGGAGTAATAGAGATACAATCCTCCAAAAATGATTCCGGGGATGGGTAATATTCCGAAAAAATAGATGTTGCTCCATGGATCGAAAAAGATGGCGGTAAAAAGGACCGCAGAAACAGCTCCTGACGCGCCGATTGCATTGTAATAAGGGTTATTCCTTTGTTTATACAATGACAACAGACTTGAAAAGATCACCGATCCGAAAAACAGAACCAGGTAATAGATACTGCCAATGGTTCCAAAATATTGCTGGAAATAGTGTTCTACGGCAGTCCCAAACGAATAAAGCACGATCATATTTACGATCAGGTGTTCCCAGTTGGCATGTATAAATGCATGGGTCAGCATCCGGTAATATTGGTGACGATGAATGATCTGGTAAGCATTGAATTGCAGTTGTGCCATTATATCTTTTTGCTTAAATGCAAAAGCTGATATCAGCACGATAAATAAAATCAGGATTAAGGTTATTGTTCCCATTGTTTATTGGTGTAAAATTCTAAATACTAGTTCCCGTAACAGGTCGCTGTTAGCTGTACTGCCACCCCGGGCCCCTTTCGATCTTAAATCGTATTCACGCATCATCGATATTATAAGGACAGCTTTATCCAGGCTGTAATTGCGGGCGGCATTGGCGTAATCGTTGATGAAAAACGGGTTCACACCCAGCTTTTGTGACACGATGGTACGATCTGATTTATTTTCAATTGAGTGGTAAATAAGTAATTTCCGGAAATAGGTAACTAACATTCCGATGATCACAGTGAGCGGATGAAGTTTTTCGTTGTCGATAAAGTAGTTAATGATCCTGTTCGATTTCAGAATGTCCTTGTTCCCCAATGCATTCTGAAGCTCAAACGTATTAAACTCCTTGCTGATTCCGATGTTCTTTTCGATATCTTCGGGCATAATGCTTGTCCCGGGGACTATTGAAATGGTGACTTTTTCGAGTTCATTTACAATCCGCTGAAGATCGCTTCCTACAAAATCGGTAATCATCTGAGCCGCACGAGGATCAATTCCCAGGTTTTTTTCTTTTAAATATTTCGAAATCCAGGCTGGAACCTGATTTTCGTACAATGGTTTCGATTCAAGATAAACCCCGTTTTTTTGAAGTGCCTTATAGAGTTTCTTCCGTTTATCGATTGTCTTGTATTTATAATTAAACACCAGAATTGTTGATCGCATTGGCTTTTCAACATAAGGTGCAAGATCTTCGATGTTTTTAATGTTCTGTGCTTCGCGGATTACGACCACCTGCCGTTCAGCCATCATTGGAAACCGTTTGGCCGCTGTCATAATCGAGTCGAGACTCAGGTCTTTGCCATAAAGAATTGTCTGGTTGAATCCTTTCTCATCCTCAGTAAGTACATTCGCGAGAATAAAATCACTTATCCGGTCCATAAAAAAAGGTTCTTCCCCTTCGAAAAAATAGACCGGTGAATAAATTTTATTTTTGAGATCAGTAATAATCTGACTGTAATCCATAATGATTAAAATACATTGATTAGTAACGCTTCTGAACACAGATCCCGTTTACTTCTGCGACATCAGAACTTAAGATGTTTGACCGAGCGCCCGTCATTAATAATTTCGGTTAAAGCACCGATTCCGATTTCGAGGTGCCGGTTCACATATTTGCGCGTAACCTCAGCATCGCTTGCTGCCGTTTTTACACCTGCGGAAATCATCGGCTGATCAGAGACGAGCAACAATGCACCTGTTGGAATCTGATTGCAAAAACCCACCGTAAATATTGTTGCTGTCTCCATGTCGATCGCCATTGCCCGGGTCTTGCTAAGGTACTTCTTAAATCGTTCGTCATATTCCCAGACTCTTTTATTTGTAGTAAATACAGTACCGGTCCAATAATCGAGACCCAAGTCCCGAATAGTTGAGGAAACAGCACGCTGCAGACTAAAAGCGGGTAGAGCAGGGACCTCCGGTGGCAGGTAATCGTTTGAAGTACCATCACTACGAATAGCTGCAATCGGTAAGATTAAACTGCCAAGTTCACTTTTCCGCTTCAGTCCTCCGCATTTCCCCAGAAAAAGGACAGCTTCGGGCATAATCGCGCTGAGCAGATCCATTATTGTGGCAGCATTCGGACTTCCCATCCCAAAGTTGATAATTGTAATGCCATGAGCGCTAGCGTTTGGCATCGATTTATCTTCACCCACAATCGGGACATTGAATTTTTCAGCAAAATTTTCAATATAATTCTGAAAGTTTGTGAGAATAATATGTTGCGTGAAATCTTCAAGTTCCCGGCCGGTATATCGGGGAAGCCAGTTTCTTACTATCTCTTCTTTTGTCTTCATAGCCTAATTTTAGGCAAAATTATCCGGTTTTCGCAGATTTTTGGTTCGATTGAAAATAAAAATTAGTTTTGAGTGATTTAAATATCAACAATGTTACTTAATCTGCCACAATATTCTTTTCGTACCAGTGAAAAACAAGGTAAAAAGCTCATTTTTGATGGTTTTCGCCGGCGATGGGTCGCGTTCTCTCCCGAAGAGTGGGTCCGGCAAAATTTTGCACGGTACCTTACGGAAGTTAAACATTTCCCCGCTTCACTTGTAGCGATAGAACGGTCGTTAAGGATAAATCAGCGAGATTTCCGTACAGATATCGTTTTGTTCTCGAAATCGGGAATGCCGCTAGTTGTGGTTGAATGCAAAGCCCCGGCGGTGAAAATAACACAACATGTGTTTGACCAGATTGCCAGGTATAATCTCGATTTGAGGGTGAGTTATTTGATTGTTACGAACGGATTAATGCATTATTGCTGCAAGTTCGATCAGGAACAACTCTCGTATACTTTCTTACCCGAAATACCCGATTATCTGGAACTCAAAAGCTAAAAAGCTATTTTGCAGCTTTAAATCATATATATAGGATGAAAAAAGAAGGCAAAAAGTTTGATTGATGATATTCGTATTAATATCTTTGTGCTTTAGCTGATCTTATGTTGGTTGAAATATGAAATATTCTGAATTGGAACGAAAATTAAAAAAGGAAGGGTGTTATTGGATTCGTGATGGCAAAAAACACACTTGGTGGTTGAGTCCGAAAACAGGAAAGGAATTTCAAACTGGGCATCATAAGAGTGAAGAGGTGAAATTTGGAACATTAAAGCAGATCAGTGAAGATTCGGGAGTTAAATTTTAAAAAATATTGATAGGATGAAAGTAGATGTATTTATTGAGAAAGGCTCAGACGGTACTTTTGATATACATTTTGGTGAGCAAACCAAAGGTTTGACATTTGGTCTGCTCGGGCAAGGAGAAAGCGTAAAGGAGGCATTAGAAGATTTTCATAACAGCCGGGATGAAATAAAATCTTATTATAAGGAAGTTGGCAAGCCTTTCCCCGAAGACTTAGAGTTTGTATTCAAATACGATACAGCTTCATTTCTTGCTTATTACTCAAATGTATTATCGTTGGCAGGGTTAGAAAGGCTGACAGGAATTGCACAAGGTCAATTGAGCCACTATGTAACCGGGAGGCGCAAGCCAAGCCAGAAGACGATTCAGAAAATTGAAACATCGCTTCATAAATTTGCCGGGGAGTTAAGTCAGGTGCAATTGGTGTAAATATACGCTCTGTCAAATTATCTCTTTCGCCACCAATTGCAGCATCACTTCATCCTTCCATCCTGTATCTGTCCGAAGCCACTCCTTTTTCGTTCCGCAAATCCGAAAGCCGTGTTTTTCGAAAAGTTGAAGACTTATCTTGTTTCCGGTTTCAATATTGGCATACAATTGATGGATATTCAGTTTTTTAAAGCAATATTCGATCAATAAATCAAGGGCAACCGAGGCATAACCTTTCGACCTGTCTTCCCGGTTATGAATCAGCAAACCGATACCCACCCGCGAATGATAAGGTTCAAAATCAAAAAGATCAATGGCGCCAATTGTTTTCCCATCCGATGTATCGATCATCAGACGAAGTTGTTTGCTTTCGTAAATGTCTTTATCCGCATTCTTAATATAAAGTGCGAGGATGTATTTCGAATAAGGGACCAGCGTATGGCTTACTTCCCAGATTTCAGGATCGTTTTCCCATGAGAAGAGCAATTCGATGTCCTCCGGTTCGATGGCTCTAAGGCTGATTGTATCGTTGGAGAGATATGATTTCATAATGGTTAAGCATTGATCATTATTATCGCGTTATCCGTAATTCAAAAAACAGTTCAACCGGGAATTGGCAAAAATGACGCTTTCAGAAACTGTTTCAATATCGGCTTAGAAACAATAGAAACTACAAAAACAGATTTCTTTCACCTTTAACCCAAAAAGTTTTCAAAAAGCATCCTGTTTACAATTGACCGTCCCAGGGTTACCTCGTCGGTATACTCAATCTCATCACCTATTGATACGCCTCGAGCCAAAGTCGTAATCTTCACATTACTCCCTTTCATTTTTTTAAAGATGTAAAAATTGGTACTGTCGCCTTCCATGGTGGTACTCAGGGCAAAAATCACTTCGTCAATTTCACCATTTCCGACCCTTTTTAACAACGAATCAATCTCAAGATCGGCCGGGCCAATTCCATCCATGGGCGAGATGATTCCACCCAAAACGTGATAAACGCCCCTGTATTGCTGGGTATTTTCGATAGACATGACGTCACGGATATTCTCAACAACACAAACTGTTCGGTTGTCTCGCGAATGATTACTGCAAATATTACAGATGTCGGAGTCGGAAATATTTCGGCATATCCGGCAATGCTTCACCTCTTCCCGAAGCTGTGTCAACGCTCTGCTGAATCGCTGAACTTCCGGAATTTCCTTTTTGAGTAAATGAAGGACAAGCCGTAATGCTGTTTTTTTTCCGATTCCGGGAAGTTTCGCGAATTCATTTACAGCGTTTTCCAGAAGTTTGGAAGGAAAATTATCTATTGTCATTCAACAGTTTTAATTTTTAACAAAGATAACAAGTGTCAGTAAATGCTTTTCATTCCTGTAAAATTATTCCTGAATTCGGAGGGTGTTACCCCCTGTTTCCGTTTAAAGATACGATTGAAATTTGAAACATTGTTAAAACCACAATTAAAACATATTTGAGCCACGCTCGTGTTGGTTTCAATCAATTGTCGAGTCGCCAGGCCAAGGCGCATCTCATTCAGAAAATCGATAAAGGATTTCCCGGTATGCTGTTTAATAAGTCTTGTGAAAGAGACGACTGACATGTTGAGAAGTTGGGCAATATCATCCAGTTTTATCTTCTTGTTGTAATTTTCCTTGATGTAATTATACATCTTTTCGATGTTTTCACTATTGTAAAAATCGTTGGTCCGCTGAAAGGAGGCATTGGTTAACAGCCGTTGATTTCGTGAAGTGGCAAGATCAAAAAGTAAGGATTGTAATTCGAGAATGGAATCGAATCCGCTTTTTTTGCTAATTGTGAACAGCTTGTCTTCAATTTGTTTGATTGTTTGTCGCGAGAAAGCGATCCCGCGCTGTGCATGTTGAAATAATTCCTTAATTGGTTTGTAAACATTTTTATTGAGCAGACTCTCTCCAATCAGGTCTGCCGGAAACTGAATCGTGATTTCGTGAATCTGTTTTTCCGTATTATGGTAATCTTCCCAGCAATGGAAAATATTAGGTCCTACAAGAACCAATTCAAGATCATCAATTTCATCAATATGATCACCTACTATCCTTTTTGCCCCTTTTGCATTCGAAATATAGTTGATTTCGTATTCGGGATGAAAATGGACGGGGAAACTAAATTCCGACTTGTAACGATCGAAAACCATGAAACAGTCGTTATCGCTGAGCGGTGTTATCTCTCTGTGTATAGGGTCCTTCATTTCCAAATAGTTTAAGTTTTCGAAATACAGACAGAATTGCAGAACAGGGTCAACTTAGGCGGATTGAATGCAAGAAAACTGTTTCGTGTATATCTCTGCACTAAAAGTACTACTTAAATTCTGATTTTGGTATGATAGTATTAAAAAAGTAATGAATGTTGTCTTTTTCTGAATGTTTATATACTATTCAAACAAAAAATCCGTTTCGAATTTTATTTTTAACACATCTTCTCAAAAGTGAATTAAAACGTAATTAGTCTGCCTTTGAGCTTGTCTATCGCCAAAATCTTAGTCTTGTGAATTTAAAAATGTAATTTTTAATGAAATTAATGAAGATTTTAGTAAGAATCCTTTCCATCCTTTTGAAACCGAATGAAATCAAAATTGAAAGTGAAATTCGATTGTGTGGATGATCAGAAAGTACATTTAATAGATAAGATTATATTATAATTTAGGTTTTTCGCAATGTAAGTTTGCATTCAACGGACTAAGCTGAATTAAACTGAAGGAGAAGGTTGAGTTTTATTTTCATCGACCTGATAATGTTGCCTTTATAAAAATGGTAATATAGAAAGAAGTCATAACCCCCGATGATTTGGGCGAGGCAACATCATGGTTAATTGAATCGGCATCAAACTAATTAACTGACAATATTTTAAAAGTATTTAAATTATGAGCGACGAGTTATTTCAGAATCGTATTTCAATCATTCGGAGCGAAAGTGACGCTTTACTAAACCGAAAGAACGAAAAGTGTTTCAGTACGAATGGCGTTTATTGCCGCTATAAGTACCCGGTCTTAACAAGGAACCATATTCCAATTCATTGGCGTTATGATCTGAATTCTGAAACAAATCCCTATTTTATGGAACGGATTGGATTTAACGCCACGTTTAATTCCGGTGCATTGAAGTGGAAGGGCAAATATTTATTGATTGTCCGTGTTGAAGGAAACGATCGGAAATCTTTTT
>Ga0302296_1001798_pt1 | contig 14912 bp, 11 predicted proteins | sample III_Fen_N3_1_FD_194546 | JGI IMG/M metagenome (GOLD analysis project Ga0302296, IMG submission 194546) | Peat permafrost microbial communities from Stordalen Mire near Abisko, Sweden - III_Fen_N3_1 | ecosystem: Environmental > Terrestrial > Soil > Wetlands > Permafrost | place: Sweden: Abisko... | reverse complement strand
CATCTTACCTGATTTTCCCTGCTTTGTCGTAACCAAAATAACACCATTGGCCGCACGAGCACCATAAATAGCCGACGAGGCGGCATCTTTTAATACATCAACAGACTCAATATCTGATGGATTTAAAGAATTGATGTCTCCTCCGGCTATTCCATCGATGACATATAAAGGATTGGAATTGCCAACAGTCCCCATCCCTCGAACAGTTACTTTAAATCCTTGACCCGGCATACCCGATGTTTGTGTAATATTTACACCCGGAGTTTGGCTTTGCAAAGCGCCTAACGCACTTACCGTGCTCATTTTCTGAAGAGCATCCCCACTTACCTGAATAGTTGACCCGGTGTTCAATTTCTTTTTCTGGACACCATAACCGATAGCAATAACCTCTTCAATACCAACAGTTTCATCTTCAAGAACAACATTTATGCTGGTTTTGCCAGCAACCGAGATTTCTTGAGATTTCATACCAACAAAAGAAAACAGCAAAATTGCATTTCCAGGAACATTGGGGATGACATATGCCCCATCGATATCGGTTATTGTTCCGTTGGTAGTTCCCTTTACAACAATAGAAACGCCAGGCAGCGATGAGCCGGAAGTATCGGTAACTTTACCGATAACCTTACCGGTCTGCTGTGAATAAGCATTATTCTCATTCTCCGCAAAAAGGAGAATCTGCCTGTTTACAACTTTGTAACTAGTTGATGTTCCTTCAAAAAGTCGCTGTAGTACCTGATCAATATTCATGGCGTTAGCTTCCAGATTCACACGGCGTTCAACATCAACCTGATGATTGTCGTACATGAAAAAGAAATCGCTCTGATTTTCAATCTCGTTTAAAACTTCTTTCACCTGGCTGTTTTGAACCTTCAGGTTAAGCTTGGTCTTTTGTGCGTAGCTGCTCGAAAAAGCACTTAAAACACTCAGAACCATTAAGAATAGCGTAAGTCGCATAGTTAAAAGAATTTTTTGTGCAAGCGGGTTCCCTCGCCACACGTGCATTGATTTTTTTTTCATAATTTTGAATGATTTAGTTTTTTGAATTTTTTATGCAGTACTTTTCTCAGGAAGCTTTTTGCATGGAAAATTCGGTTCAACAATAAAACTAATTTAGAACAGGGAGCCTCGAACGCTCCCTGTTTTTTTGTGTCATAAATTACCTCATAGCTTTTTATATTTGATCGTTACTTTCTCTCCTTCTATCTGATATTCAATAGGCGTAATTACCGAGATAAGCTCTAGCACTTCTCTCAAGCTTTCAGTCTTAACCTTAAATGTATAATTGTGGCTGTAATACAGCGTACGATCGAGATAAATCTTTACACCATACCATTTTTCGAGGTAATGAATCACCTCTTCGAATGGCTGATTTTCAAAAATCAGCATGTTATTCAGCCACGCAGTTAACGATTCCAGATTTTCGGCCTTATGTAAATGATATTCGCCTTTGTCACAAACCAATTGCTGACCGGGGCTCAATTCTGAAATTGGTTGATTATCGAGGCCCAACACCTGAACTTGTCCTGATACCAAAGTCACATCGGCCAAGTTGCTGGCGTTGTCTTCGTTTACATTAAATTTTGTGCCATATACTTTTACCTGAAATTTTGAACCACGAACCACAAACGGATGCTTCGGATCTTTCACCACATCGAAGAAACATTCGCCTTTCATATTGACTTTGCGGTTCTTTGCAGAATAATCAGATGCATACTGCAATTCGGAACCTGAATTGAGCCAAACACAAGTGCTGTCGGGCAACACAACCTGTGTTTTATTTCCTTCCGGAGCAACAATTTTTGTGTAGGTAACTTTAGCCGAAGACTTAAAAAATCCATTTTCCAAACCCATACCTGCCAAGAATACCAAAGCCAATACGGCCGCGGCAGCCGATAAACGAAAATAAATAGATTGAGTTACATTTTGTTTTGGATTGGGATTAACCTTCAGCATCAGTTTCCGCCAGTTTACTGACAAATCTGGCTGATAAAACTCTGTTTTGTTTTTGGTAACCGACCATGTATTCATGATTTCAGTTAAAATCACCGGATGTTCAGGTGACAAATCAAGCCACTCCTGAATTTGAGTCATTTGGACCTCATCAGCTTCGTCTTTTAACCGAGCTGAAATTGCATCCCAAGGTATATTGTGTTGTTGCATATTCATAGTCTTACGTATATAAGTCTTATAAAAAGAAAAAATCCCTCAACCGAAATTGAAGGATTTTTACACTTTTTTAACATCTTATTGTAGATCACAAAAAAACAGCTACTTATAACTTTGGTCATCTTAAAATTCATTTTGAGTGTACCTTTGGACATCAGATAAACAGATGCTTCAGATTTGTTTGCCCTACAAAATTTCAGAAAGCAAATACTTCAAATTATTTGAGACATGAATCATTGAAAGCTGTTGTATATGCTCGAAATTGAAAAAACCATTCAATCTAAAGATAACAGTACAAGACTCAGCATGAAAATTTGCTGGTAATAAGGATTCAGCGATTCACGAAGTTTCCGAAGGGCAATTCCTACATGGTTCTCAACTGTTTTTGGGGTAATTCCCAATTGCTCAGCAATCTCTTTGTGCGACAGGTTCTCTTCCCAGGCCAATTGGTAAATCTGCTTACTTTTCTCAGGAAGTTTATTGATAGCTGTATTAATGATCTCGCGCAGTTCGTTATTCTCCAGGAGTTGTTGCGAACTTGAATCATCCTGAAAAACTGATAGTCCCAAATCGATAGAGGCAAACATCTTTTTTTGTTCTTTCCGATACAAGCTAATGGCTTTGTTTTTAGCCGAAGAAAATAAGAAAGATTTGAAGGTAGTTCTGATTTGAAGAGTTCTGCGTTTTTCCCAGATATAGGTGAAAATTTCCAACGCTATTTCTTCCGAAAGCTCCCTGGAATGCAAATAAATCATTAGAAAATTACACAAATCGGAGAAGTGGTGGTCGAACAAAAAACGATAAGCCGCCATGTTTCCATCCGACATTTGCTGAAAGGCTTCCGCATCGTTCTTAAAATTTCGATTCAACATATATCTTCCTTTAAATCACAAGTCCACTGAAATGTTGGCAAATATAGTAATTTGGTACTTATTACAATAACTCTTCAACAAACCTCAGTTTCATCGTCCAATCACCCAAAATAATCCGGCTCAGTGTCCACCAGAGATTTAAAATCTCCCGAATACTTTTCCCGATATAATTCGAAATACAGTTTGGTAAAATTATCGAATACCGAGTGTGCGAGGCTTAGTTTGCCTTGCCGGGTGAGAATACTGATTTTTTTACGCAGGGCCGGTTCATTTAGTAAATCGTTAATACTGATTACCTCGGCAACTTCCAGAAGCAGTGCATCAAATTTTTTCTCGGGCAACAAACGAAACAGATTCAGTCCATATTCGATAATACGGTTGCTCATCCGGTCGACATACTGATCAACCCACGATTCGTTCATATTCGAGAACAGAGGGCCTTTCTTCAGAATCGATAGAAGTTTAGGAAGCCGGTTAGCGAGCAGTTCAACATCGGTCAGCACTCGTTCGTTGAGCCTCGCCTCAACAAAAGCATAATCAATAAAATACGAATCGGCGATTTCAAGCAACCAAAGCTTATCCCGAAAAACGAGTTTTATTCCAGAGCAGGAAGACAACAAGGCTTTCAGGTTTTGAATATTGGTTCCACGAATGTTCTTGGCGTTTTGCGGGCTCATTCCGGGCCATAAACAATCGGACAAGTCTTTTGAGCCAACGCCTTTGCGACCACCAATGCTATGCAACAGAATGAGTACAAACAACTGTTTTATTTTGGGTGAAAACTTTTTGCTCACGTCTTTTCCATCGGCACCGATCACTTTCAGCCCCCCAAAACAGCAGATATGTTCGCAGCTCCCTGGTGTTTCGCCCGCAGAAAACGGCAACGGCACCAGGCTTAAACTTGATTTCAGTTTTTGATTAAATTCAGTTCGATCCTTCCGAAAGAATCGTCGTCTCAGGTAAAAACCAAAAACCCCCAACACAAAAATCAACCCGAATAACCAAGCTGTTGAGATCGGTTGTTTTGTAGTATTTACCGATCGGTATTCGTTCCAGATTTCATCTTCATTCAGCTCTCGGTCCCATATTTTAATTTCGCTCATGTAACCCACAAAATACTCTTCCCAGAGGTTACTGCCAATCAGCATGGTATAATCCGAATCAACATAAGGCGTCAGCAAACTTATCTTCTCGGTCAGCTTGCCATTCAGGTAAAAACTGATGCAATTTTTTGAACCCGTATGCACCAAACTAATAAACGACCATTGGTTAACCGGAATCGGGGTTTTTGCCGAATAATAATCTTTCACTCCCTGCACCGTAAAGGTTAACTTTCCCTGATGAATTTTCAGCACAAAATCTTTCCCCTTGCCCAGAATGCAATTGTTGGCACCCAACTCTGTTGGCCTGATCCAGCCAGTCATGCTAAAATTTGATTTTAACGCCATTCTGCTTCTCAGACCACCATCAACATATGCCTTTCCGGAGAAAAATGCGCAATTACCGCGGGTTTTATCCCGAACAAAACCAATATCGTACGGTATAATCTCATTGTCGTTTTGCCGTTTCTGGTTGTTTATCTTTTTCGAAAAGAGATATTGATCGGTCAACCCAAAATCGGGATCGAGTTGAACAGCATTGAAGACTTTCGGATTCCGGAGATTTTCGGGAGAAGGTAACACAATATCAGGTGAAAACTGGAAACCAGCTTTGTACGGCGAAAGTGGCAAACTTCCGGATAAACTGATCGGAAAACTGAAAAACCCATTCGTTTCCCGGTTTGGAAGGTCTTTCCAGGATACTCCTGATAATAAACGATCGCCATCGCGGACAACTCCGAAAATTTTTTGACAATCATTTAGCTTGCTGACCAGATCGGCAGATTCGATCATTGAATGAGGATTAACCTGAATGAAATTAGGCATCTTGCCCGTTTGTTCCCATAACCCGTTAAAAAAATCAACCGAAGGAATCGAATCCGAATCAACCACCATCCATAAAAATTCCTTACAACTTAGTTTCTTTTTTATCGTTTCTGCATCATCACGAATGCTGATCCGATCCAGATCACTGTCTGTCAGCACAATTATTTCCGGAGAGTCATTACCTGAAATTTGAACTTTGCCTTCCGTAACCACCACCACAGGAAGTCTTTCTTTCGGAATACGGGCAATCAGTCCGTGCAGCTTTTCACTTATTTCTCCTGAAGCCAGGAATGCCAATGGAATTTGCGTCTGCAACAACGAATCGAACTGTTGTTGACTTAGGTCTTCCGGATTAATAAATAAATGCGAGAGAAGTCGTTGCGTTTGCCTGACATTATCCTGATGATCCTGACTTTCAGCCACCAAAAGCAGAGGAAAAACATTCAGCAGAATGATTAAAATGAACTTATATGAAGGCATTTTTTGTCGCAAACGTTTAATTCATATCAGATTTATCCTCCTCTGTTGTGATTGACACGTCTTCGGAGGTTCAAAAAATCAGCTCTTACTTCTATAATTTTTGAAGCATCCAAATTAGGCAAAATTATGGATTAATCAGATAAATCCTGATCTTCGCAATTCATTTGAATCAGCAATATGGCAAAAGGTAAATTCAGGCAAATATTCTTTGGAAGGGCAGCACTCCCAATCTGGCTGGCATTGGCTACTTTCGGATTAACTGAACTATTCTCGCGTCATCCGGGTGTTACCGAAGCCTTTTACTCGCAAACGTTCTATCCTGTAATTGCTTTTCTGTTGTCGTTTGTAAGTAAATGGGTTTCCTTTTCGCTCGACGATGCTTTTTATGCACTGCTGGTGGTTTTCCTGATTGTTCTTTTGATTTTAGTGTTGCTCCGGAAAATCAGATTGGGCCGGTTTCTTCTGACTATCGTGCAAACATTGTCCATCTGCTATGTTCTCTTTTATTGGTTCTGGGGATTTAACTATTACCGTTCCGGAATTAATGAACGCCTTCAGATTAGCGAATCGAAACCCGACACCATGCAGTTTGTAAGCGTTCTGGAAAACCTGATTGCTCAAACCAACGAGTCGTATTGCACATTCGACAGCATTACCAAACCCGAAATCAGTGCGTTGGTCGAATCTTCGTATCAAAACAACAGTTCATTTTTGAAGTTGAATTATCCGCAGGGAAAACGAGTTCCGAAATCAATCACCTTTAGCAATTTTTTCGCGAAAGCTTCTATCGCCGGCTACTATGGCCCGTTTTTCAGCGAAGTGCACCTAAACGACAACTTGTTCATGATCGAGTATCCGCAGGTGCTTGCTCACGAATCGGCACATCAGTTTGGAATTACCAGCGAAGCCGAGGCCAATTTTTATGGCTGGCTGGTCTGTGCCAATAGCAATTCGAAATACCTTCGATACAGCGCCAACATTAGCATGATCAACTATTTCCTTTCGCAGGGACGACATCTGCATAACTTTGCCGATCTGGTGCATCAAATAAACAAACCGGTACTCGACGATATCCGAAAAGTGCAAAAACATTGGGAAAGCATGCGAAATGAACAAATCGACAAAGCCGCCGGAAAAGTGAACGATGTGTACCTGAAAACCAACAAGGTTGAAAAAGGCATTGAAGACTATTTCGGCGTAGTTCAGTTTGTGATGGACTTTTCAACTGATTCTGTGGCACAGAGGAGAGCAGAAGAAAGATAACAGGTAAAAAAAATTAAAAATTGAGATTTTTCAAACTTTGGTTATTATTCCAAAAACGAAGAAATTCAATATTTTCATTGTGAATCACCCTGTAGAACAAGGAGATTTGACGATTTATAACGCAGCATTTTATACCATTTCGATCCGTATTTTGAAATTCGATATTGCCATTTGCCAATATTCTCTCAATTTCAAAAACCTCATCAATAAACTTCTGTGCTTCTTTTTCCGACCAGTTTTGCAACAAGTAGTCAATATTTTCGAGATAATCCTGACGGGCCAGTTTGTTCCATCGAACGGCTCTCATTTGAACTTCAGGTTTGGAAATTTAACCTGAGCTTCAGAGATTACGTCATTGTGTGAGTATGTTTCACCCTCTTCGCTTACTTCAAGAGCCGAATTAATGGCCTCATTCTCTTCATCAGAAAGCTTGTAGATAGCAACCGGCTTTAAAATGTCCAACAACTGAAGGTAGACTTTCTCAAAATCCTCTTCATTCAGATGATCAATTTGCCTGATGATCTTCTTTTTCAGTTCCAATGAATTCATATCGACTGTTTTTAGCAAATTTAGCATTTTTACCAGATTGAATAATCGTTTCAAAATTTAAAAATCAAGAAATCTGGCAAGAAATTGGATTCGCGGATTACTGCGACTCCTGAACGTCCGGCAGGGAACACGACACATTTTTTCCTATTTTTACCACAGTTTCAAAACTCAGACACATGCAAATCCAACCCATATATGCTGGAAACTTCAGCTGCGACGGAGGCTCGCTTTTTAGCGTCATCCCGAAAGCAATGTGGAACAAAGTATATCCGGCTGATGAAAACAACATCGTCAAACTGGTGATGCGTTGCCTGCTGGTTGATTTGGGCGATCGCAAAATCCTGATTGAAGCCGGCGTGGGCAACCATTATCCGGAGAAAGTCCGCCGTAACAACGGACATGAAGATACCGACGTAATTACAAAATCGCTGGCAGCAAAAGGCTACCGTGCTGAAGACATTACCGACGTGTTTTTCACCCACTTGCATTGGGATCATTGCAACGGTGCGGTTTTAAACGAAAACAGGCAATTCAAGCTTCAGTTTCCAAAAGCCACGCATTGGTGCAGTAAAACGCAATGGGAACATTCCAGAATCTCGAATATCCGCGAGCGGGCAGCTTATTATCCTGAAATACTTGATTTCCTGAAGACCAAAGGAAACATGCAGTTGGTTGAAGGCAACTGCGAACTGTTTCCCGGGATTTCAGTCCGCATGTTCGATGGCCACACGCCCGGACAAATGATTCCGTTTATTGAGTACGAAGGAAAAACATACGTTTACATGTCGGATTTGATTCCGACTGTAGCCAATATCCCAATTGTATGGCTGGCGGCGTACGATTTATATCCAGTAACTTCGTTTGAAGAGAAAGAGCAATTCCTTCGCGAAGCAGCCCAAAAAGAATACATCCTTTTTTTCGAACACGATATTTATACCGAATGCGCCACCGTTGAATGGACCGAAAAAGGCCCGAAAGTGAAGGAAAAGTTTGATTTTAAAGCCAGTTGATCCGATGACTTGGGGCCATTGGATTAGTATATGTAACATTCAAATTGCGAATCGTTCTATTTTCCTATTTTTGTAACACTCAACCTAAAAACCAAAGGATTTGACAACTATAACTGCCCGGCCCAATAAACAGAGCAATCGTCCAACAAAAAAGAAAGTGCCGGCGAAGTACCTTCTTTCGATGCTTGCGCTGCTGTTTGTTGTTTCACTCATGACTTTGCTGAACCATTATGGTTTGTTCGAAATCGACGAAACATTTTTGATTATTTCGCGATGGTGCTTTCTTGTTGTTTTGGCTGGTTATGCTGTATTCAAACGTTCGCTGACCACCTGGATATTAATCAGCATGATTGTTGGGGCCGAATTTGGCCATGATTTCCCTGACATTGCTTTAAACTTGAACGTAGTCAGCCAGATTTTTCTACGCCTCATCAAAACGATTATCGCACCCCTACTATTTGCAACCATTGTTGTTGGTATTGCCGGCCATTCCGATTTAAAGCAGGTCGGTCGAATGGGTTGGAAATCGCTTTTATATTTCGAGGTCGTTTCAACGATTTCCCTTTTCATTGGGTTGATCGCCATTAACATCAGTAAAGCCGGTGTTGGTGTGGTTGTTCCGAAAAACATTGCTCATCCCGACATTTCAAACGTTCCGGTACTGAAAGGCTCCGAAGTTCTCCTTCATATTTTTCCTGAAAATATCGCCAAGTCCATTTACGAAGGACAAGTGTTGCAAATTGTCATATTCAGCATTCTATTTGGTATAGCAGTGGCTTTGCTGAAAGATAAATTTAAGCGTCCGATGATTGTTTTTTCCGAAGCATTGTCGGAAACCATGTTCAAATTTACTTCGATCATCATGTATTTTGCCCCTTTCGCCGTTTTCGCGGCAATCGCATACAGCATCGGGCAAATGGGCCTCGAAATTTTCGTGAACCTTTTCAAACTACTGGCAACACTCTACGTTTCGCTAATTGTATTTTTAGTAGGTGTTTTATTTCCCATTGCATTGGCGTTCAAAGTTCCAGTCCGAAAGTTTATCAAAGCTATTTCTGAACCCGTGGCCATTGCATTTGCCACCACAAGTTCCGAATCGGCTTTGCCGGTTGCCATGGAACGAATGGAAGAATTTGGCGTTCCGCGGAAAATAGTTGCTTTTGTAATGCCCACCGGATATAGTTTTAATCTGGATGGCACGGCACTTTATCTCTCGCTGGCAACCCTGTTTGTGGCTCAAATTAGTGGCATCGACCTTTCAATCGAAAAACAACTGCTGATTGTTTTTACGCTGATGCTCACCAGCAAAGGAGTAGCTGCTGTTCCACGAGCATCGCTAGTCATTTTACTGGCCACCGCTTCAAGCTTCGGATTGCCCATCTGGCCAATTTATATCATTCTTGGAATTGACGAATTGATGGACATGGCACGGACTTCGGTCAATGTTATTGGTAATTGCCTGGCAACCGTTGTGATTGCCCGCTGGGAAAACGAGTTTAATCCAGCTGGTCAGGCAAATAAAGAGGAGTCGGTGATCGTTTAAGTAATATTTTCTTTGACATCCCGGAAAAATAAAAACAGTAGGTAAAATACAATCGAAAACAACCTTGCCCGTGCTGGGTGGCTCCTGCCGGGAGTTAGCCCGGGCCCGGCGTTCCCGGGCAACCGTTTGCCCGACGATGGCGAACGATTTCCGTACGACAGCGGAGGTTTATTGAGCGGCGGCGCGATATTTCCGTTTGGCAGCGGAGGTTTGCCGGAGGACAGCGGAGGTTTGCCGGCCCGGCAATTGCCCGTCAAGTTCCGGCAATTGTCCGCCAGGACCCGGCAATTGTCCGCCATCCTGCGCTGACTATCCGCCAGACCGGGAAAAACCAACGCAGCCCCTTCTATCTTTCTTTTTTGCAAGAGATCAGGGCAAGCATCAGAACCAACATCGTCAAGAATGAAGCCTTCATACCTTGGCTTTTCTGAAGCTGAAGAAAATGGCAACAAAGTTGCGTATTGTTTCTCTTAAATCAGCCCCAACCGTCCGGCATACTGAACTGCCTCTGTAGTATTGCTCACGTTCAGTTTTTCGATAATTCGCTGCCTATGCGTATTGACGGTGTTTACGCTGATGAAAAGCTTATCGGCAATCTGTTTGCTGATTAACCCTTTGGCCAGCAATTGAAGAATTTCTTTCTCGCGGAAACTTAATTTGTGTTCGGTTATTAACTCGACTTGCGGGAAATGATAAAGTTCTCCGGTCAGGGTATTCACCAAACGGTAACGACACAATGAATTCAAATCCTGATCGGGTGAGATATCCATCACGCTCATCGACAGCCAGACGTTTCCATATCGGTCGAGTTCGAGCAGCTTGTGCTGTTCAATTACACGGATATAGTTTCCATCCTTCCCCTGTGTACGGTAATCCATGATCAGTTTGATGAATTTCATTTGTTCGCGCCATACGGGATCAACTCGAAGAATCAGTTCAAAAAATTGCCAGCCTACTTGGTTCAAATGAGCCAGGTCGTCTGGGTGCATCCGGTCATTGATGTATTCATTATCGGGCGACGAGATTTTCTCAGGGTTCCAACCCAATAAATCGGAATAATTAGGAGAAAGATAAACATGTTCCATTTCTGCCAAATCGAAGATCGAAATCACACTATTCTGCATCATGCTCAAACTCTCAAGAAACCCGATATGCTGTTTTAGGATCGAATAATCAAGTTCTTCCCTCCTAAAAAGCTGACTGATTTGTTCGTTTATGTCTATGGATTCCTTCATATATTACTGATTTTTCAGTATTGTCTATACTACCCAATACCCGCAATTTTGTATCGAACACCAAGATAACGGAAAAACACGAAACAAAAGTATAAACCAGAAAACAATGAACAGAAAACGGATTTTCATTTTGTCAGTTATCCTGATGATTTCACTTTTTGGACTAGCCCAGCAAAACGGACAGGTAATCAGAGGAAAGATCGTGGATGCATTTACCCAAACTCCTCTTCCTGGTGCAACAGTAGTTATTCAAAACAGTAACCCAACCCTTGGAACCATTACCGATGCCGTAGGAAATTTTAAGCTTTGGAACATCAAACCGGGCCGCTATAATCTGATGGTAAGTTTTATCGGATATGAAAATTTTATCTTTCGTGAAGTTTTGGTAGGCTCCGGAAAAGAAGTGATTTTGAATGCCGAACTGAAAGAACAGGCCGAACATATTGAAGAAGTAAAAGTGATTGCACGGACATCGAAAGAACAGGCCTCCAATCCGATGGCAACCATCAGTGCAAGGCAACTGAGCGTTGAAGAATCGAGCCGGTATGCTGGTGGGTATGATGATCCGGCACGGCTGGCAGGTTCATTCGCCGGAGTAGCTTCTGAAATGGGAAACAACGGCATCGTCATTCGTGGAAATTCGTCGCGGTATATGCTCTGGAAATTGGAAGGAATTGAAATCGCGAATCCGACCCATTTTGCCGATGTAACTGCTTTTGGCGCTGGCGGGATCACAGCCTTAAGCAGTCAGATGTTGGCCAACAGCGACTTTTATACCGGGGCATTTCCGGCAGAATATGGAAATGCGCTCTCCGGAGTCTTCGACGTAAAAATGCGCACCGGAAATGCGGAAAAACGCGAAACAGCATTCCAAATTGGCGGGATTGGTATCGATTTTTCTTCGGAAGGGCCATTCCGGAAAGGTGCGAAATCGTCGTATTTATTTAATTACCGCTACTCAACGCTTGCCTTGCTAAAACCACTAATTCCTGCCGAAGCAGGTGTGATCAAATATCAGGATTTGTCGTTCAAGTTCAATTTTCCGACCAAAAAAGCCGGCACATTTGTGCTATGGGGAATTGGAGCATTGGATGCACAAAACCGCGATGCGATTACCGATCCGGATAAATGGGAGCAGAAAACAGATAAGGAATCGTTTAAATTGAGTTTGTCGAATGGTGCCGCCGGGCTGACCCACAAACTCATCATCGACAACCAAACCTATTTGCACACCAGCCTGGCCGCATCGGGAAACGGCATTGAAACAGCTTACAATGAACTCGACAAGCAAATTCAACTTCAACCACGCGAACGGGTAAACAACGACACCTGGAAATTCACTGCATCAACCACGATAAACCACAAGTTTGGACCGAAACATTTCAACAAATCTGGTATTGTTTACAATCGGCATTTTTACAATGTTGACAACCGCGAAGCCAAGCCTTTAGGCACCTCCTTGCAAGTTTATGAATCAGAAAACGGGAATACCTCTTCATTTCAAGCTTTCAGCCAATCGAACATACAGCTAAACACAAAAACGGAACTCGACGCCGGATTATTTGCTCACTATTTTGGCATGAATAAAGAGTTGGGCATCGAACCTCGTTTGGGTTTGAAATGGAAATTTGCTCCAAACCAATCATTCGGATTGGCCTATGGATTAAACAGCCGGATCGAAATGATCGGATTTTATCTGGCCAGACAGCAAACTGATGCTGGAATTATTCTACCGAATAAAAACCTAAAAATGTCGAAGGCTCATCACTTCGGATTGGCTTGGGATTGGCTAATCAATCCGGATTTACGCCTGAAAGTTGAACCGTATTACCAGTATTTATACGACATTCCGGTGGTTCCAAATAGTTATTTTTCGCTCCAGAATCTGGAAATGGACTGGTTCTTCAACCAAAAACTCGTAAATAAAGGAACAGGAACCAATCTGGGAATCGACTTTACACTCGAACGTTTTCTGAAAAAAGGATTTTATTATCTGTTTACAGCTTCAGTTTTTGATTCGAAATACAAAGGCGGCGACGGTATTGAGCGAAATGGCTTATACAACAAGCATTTCATCTTCAATGTGCTTGGTGGAAAAGAATGGAGAACTGGAAAATCGGAAAGTAATATTTTCGGGATAAACGGAAAATTCACTTACATGGGAGGCGATCGGTTGACTCCAATTCTGGAAGCGGAATCTATTCAGCAGGACGAAATTGTGTACGATTATTCGAAAGCCTATACCGGAAAAGAGAAGAATGCTGCGATTCTTTCATTCAGCGTTTCGTACCGGGTAAACAAACAAAACCATGCCGGAATCTGGTCGTTTCATCTGCTAAATGCGTTGGGCAATCAAGAGTTCCGTGGATATGAAATCAACGACAAGACCGGACTTCCGGAAAAGAAATTCGATAAAATAATGGTTCCAAACCTGAGCTATAAAATCGAGTTTTAGCCCAATAAAACGAACTGAGCGGATGACTCGAAGTCACCCGCTCAGTAGAATATCATTTAAATTTAGAATCGGTTACGACAGCACCGACATTGCTGCGCCAATCAGGTTGGCATTTTCGATTCTTGAAATATCAACCACCGTATCGTTCAAACCACTTTCAGCCAATAATTCTTTCAGTGCGGCATTTACCATGTCAACATATTTGGCATCGTGGGTTTTAACCTTGCTCCAGAACAAACTTCCTTCGGCCAAAACCTGAATTTTCTTCACCGATGGGTAGGCCGAATTCAGGTTCAGGACCAATCCGGCAATTGAAGCAGCTACCAGTTTGGCTGAACGTTGATAAATCTGAAAAGCAGTTTCAACATATTCCAGTTTGTATTGATCTGGATTGTTCATCATTTTGCTTAGTCCGGCAGCATCAAGGTTGATGTCCAATCCGTCGTTAGGGAAAGCAGCACGGAATATCCGCCCCAGATACATACCCGAAATAGCTTTTTCGAAGCGCTGATTTCCTTTGTTATCTGAATTGTTATCTACTTCTTCATCGAATTTCGTCAGATTTGGCGGATTGAAATTTCCCGACTCAAGATTAACCGGAGTTTCTCCACTCCAACCCTCCATTCCATCGATTTTTGGAATATAGGTTGATGGGAAAAAAGTCGCCATATTGGTTCCGGTTCCAACGATCAACCCAATGTAGGCATCGTATCCCGGATTTGCCAAACCTGCAAACAAGCTGGTAATGGTGTCGTTTACAACAGCGATTTTACCATTGAACCCGGCATTCAATGTGTCGTTCAGGAATTTTACCATAGGGGCTCCAATCGGTTTCCCGGCCATTCCAGCAATATTTACACCTTTGGTCCACACGATCAGTTCTGCATCACCATTTAACATCGGTTTGGCCGGATAAGAGAAACAATAGCCAATCGAGGAATTGGCCGGAAGCTTGAGTTGCACGATTGCCTCCGCTTCCGAGTTGTATAAGTCGGTTTCGGTAAACCCTGCTGTTTTCATCTCGGTGATGTCTTTTTCGGCCAAACCGGTAATTTTGGTCTCTTCACCAACCGAAACTACAGCAGCTCTGAAATTGGTTCCACCTAAATCAAAAACGGTTGCTTCGCCGGTAATTCCGTCTTTTTTGGGATGAATATAAGTTGGTAAACACTTAATTTCTGTTCCGTCTTTCTGAAGACCTGTTTCGATTTTTAATTTCAAGTCGTTTGCTATTTCGAGCAATTGACTGTTTGATAAGGCAAATTGATTGTTCATGGTATGATTATTAGTTTATTGGGTTACTCTACAAATCTGGCTAAAAATAGAAAAATCCTCTTACATCAGCAAAAGGACTTTCCGGTATTATCTAAAATAAAAAATGAGTTATTTACCTAGCCTGAAAGACATTTTC
>Ga0302296_1001791_pt1 | contig 14925 bp, 7 predicted proteins | sample III_Fen_N3_1_FD_194546 | JGI IMG/M metagenome (GOLD analysis project Ga0302296, IMG submission 194546) | Peat permafrost microbial communities from Stordalen Mire near Abisko, Sweden - III_Fen_N3_1 | ecosystem: Environmental > Terrestrial > Soil > Wetlands > Permafrost | place: Sweden: Abisko... | reverse complement strand
ATGACATACCGTGGCAGGTGGTGGATGGGGAAGTGTATCTAAGGGTGAGCCGTCACCGAAATTGACAACGTAGTAAGTTGTTGGGTGATTGGATGCAAAGTTATTGAGTGGAAAACACAAAGTGATTGGTCCGCAACCGGCTGTTCCACCGGGGTTAGCCGCTCCAATTGCCGGATTGGTAATGTTAGCGATGTTGTACACTGCCGTATCGACACAACCATTGGTGCCTGTAACGATGAATAATAAGTCAAAAATATCGGCTGAGGTGTAAGTGTGTCCAAGTCCTCCACCGGGGAAAGAACCGCTGGAAAAGTTGGGCGTTCCATCTCCCCATTGTATGGTGTAGTTGGAATTGGAGCCACTGGTAGTTGTATTAAAAACCGACATGGAAAAATTGGTTCCGTCGCAGTTTTTCATATCCGAAATAGGGTCGAGGAGGCTTGGGCCAGGAGTACGCAATATAGTTACCGTTTGGTTGATGCTTGCCGAACATCCGTTGGCATTGGTTACAACGAGGGTTACAGTGAAATTTTGTGAACCGCTTCCTACGGCATTGAATAGGTGCGTGGGGTTCTGCTGCGTTGATGTATTAGCTCCGCCCGATGCCGGATCACCGAAATTCCATTGGTACGTGAGTCCGCTTCCGGTAGAAGTGTTTGTGAAGACGACAGGAACGTTTGCACAACTGTTATTAGTTGCAAAAGTAAATCCTGCAACAGGAATGCTTAGCGCTGTAACGGTAACGTTGTCGGTAGCTGTGCAGCCAAGACCGTCGGTAATAGTGAGTGTGTAAACTTGGGTGATGGTTGGTGAAGCAACAGGATTGGCGCAGTTGGTGCATGAAAGTGCCGTTGCCGGACTCCAACTATAGGTGATAACGGGTGAACCTGATCCTGCATTGGGTAAACCGCCAATTTGGACACCTGCACCGATGCATACGGTAGTGTCGGGACCTGCATTTGCTGAACATTGCGCATAGCCATGCACTACAGAAACGGTAATAAAGAGTAGTAGAAGTAGAGTTTTAGTTGCTATACGCATCGTTTTCATGTAGTTGTACGCGCAAATATCGTTAAAATAATCAGGCGCTACAATACACCAAATGCAGTATAATGAGTTACTTATGAAACTGAATGAATCAACTAATTACGTCAAAAACAAAGCGGGTAAATCATAGTCGATTTACCCGCTTTAGTGCAACAAAGAGTTGCGTTATTGGTTGACTTTCGGACTATTTTTTCTCGAATGTAAGGTAGTCCGTACCTCCGTTTCCTCCAGAGACATCCTGTAACTCAAGTTTGTCTTTCGTTTGTGAGGTGATTTCCCAATCGTCTGTTAAATCATCCAAGTGATTCAATACGGCAAAGGCAATATTAAAATCAACATCACTGTTGCTGTCATCGTTGCTGTTGTCTTCACTTGTAGACCATGTGCCGCTGAAATCTCCTGCCGAAACGGTACCATTGGAGTCGAACGTAAACGTATACGCACTGAATTGAGCCGTTTCGTCAACACCGTCATCCGAGTATTTGGTGATTTCCCAAGTGCCGTCAGACATGTATTTATCTGCCTTCTTGGTTGTTACTTTTTTGCAAGAGAACAATGACATTGAACCTACTGCTACCACTACTGCTAAAAAACCTACTCTTTTCATATTTGCTTTCTCTTAGGACTGTTGTGGTTGACTTTTGGTTGGAATGGTTTAAAATCTTTTTCCAATTTTTAAGTAAACACCTGAATAAAAGCTGTTTGTGTAATCGAATTGTTTAAGCGAGCTATTGTTAAGGTTGACCAATCCCAATTCGCTTCTGATTCCGTAATCGATAATGAATTTGTTGAATGATCTGTTGATTCCGAATGAAAGGGTAATACCTGCATCGTATTTTTGATACTTGCTTTGGTATGCTGCCGATTTTAGCGCAATTTCGGGTTGTTTCGTACTTACTGTCGATCCATAAACTCCTCCTGCCAAGCGCAGATCTGAACGCAGCAACCTCGAGGGAACAAAATACGAAAACTCAAGATCCAGTTTTTTGCGTGTCAGTTGAATTTCCTCCTTCACAAATGCACCACCTTCAAAGCAACTGTATTTCTGATCTAGCTTTGAAACTAGGAACACATTTGCTCCCAATGCCGCTCTTCGGTTCATTCGCCAGGAGAAATAACCACCTAGGCCATACCCAACGGAGAAATCATTAGAGACTAGGGTTTTATTGTTAATACCACTTCTGACTTCATTGTTGAAGATCCATGAATTACCAACTGTTGTAATCACTCCCGCATCAAACAATTTCGGTTTTGCCGGTTTCTTGTTTTCAGAAAGACGTGAATCGCTCGTTGAATTGGCTATGAGCAATGCTTCTCGGAACGGCAAATTGGTCATAGATTCCGTTTCTGACAATGAATCGATTGGCGAAGGAGAATCAATTGTGTTCATTCGTTCGGAATTGTATCCGAAGGCATCATCAACTTTCGTAACATTATCCGATTGTTGAGGTAGTTGACCTGATGAATCAGCAATGATCGCTAGCGAATCCTTCATTAATGGCAATGAATTAACCATAATGGCCTGAATGCAATTGTCTAAATCAGTAATGATAATGCTATCGTGATCTTTTTGGATTTCCGTGTGAGCAACGTTTACGGCAGATGATCTGCTTGTTGGATAGTTTAAAAAGACAAAGGTGCTAATCAGTAATAGCACTCCTGCAGCGCCAAACCACCACCAGAATACCTTCTTACGATCATCTTTATCGAGCGTATGATTGATTTTTGTCCAAACATCATCGATGATCAATTGCCGTTTTACGGCATCCCACGTTTTTGAAGGAGCCCGTTTTACCGTTCCGTCAAATCCTTCACGTATTTTTTCGGTATCGGAAACGGTCATATCACCTGTGTCGATTTTATCCCACATCCCGGTTGGAGCTTTCCGCTGAACGGAATCAAAGCTCGATTTGACTTTGGATTCGATATGTCGATTTTCCTCAGCCATTTGCTTGTTTGATCATGCCTCTTAACAAATCTTTGGCTCTGCTAAGTTGCGATTTGGACGTTCCGATAGAAATACTCAGTGCTTCCGCTATTTCGTGGTGAGCAAAACCTTCAATGGAATACAGTTTCAACACCATCTGTGCTTTTGAAGGCAAGGTATTTACCAACTTAATCACATCGGCGGCTTCCAATTCTTCAAAAATATCGTTGTTTGATTGGTCTTTGGTAAAATTGTAATCTTCCACCACTTCAAAATAGCGTCGTTTTTGCTTGAAGCTCTCGAGTGCGGTATTAATAATGATACGTCTGATCCATCCACCGAGCGATTTGCTTGTGTCGTGCTGACTCAAGTTTCTGAATACTTTGATAAATCCTTCCTGAAGAATATCGGAAGCTTCGTCGTCGTTGTCGGAATAGTTGCAAGCAACAGTAAACATCGCATCGGCATATTTGCGATACAATTGTTCCTGCATAAAGCGATCGTTGTTTAACGCACCGCTGATCAGTTCTTCATCCGAATAACTTGCTGCTTGATTCACTGTTAAAAATTGAAGATGACTTTGTCCGATTCCTCTAATCGGTCAATGACGCTGTTGTAAATGGTTTCATTACTTGTATTACTGATCACAATTGCATTGGTTCCATTTACGGAAGTAAGAGTTGCATTTTCAAAGGAATTCATCGGCACCGATTCAAACCAATACGTAACATTGAAAAGAACCTTGGCTTTCGTAGCCACATCTTTGTCTAATACGATGTTTTGCCCCGATGAAGCTGTTCCCTTTAATTCGAACACTTCACTTTCGTTGATTTCTAAATATACGGGAATATCAGCACCGGAAGTGTTTTGAAAATTGCCAACCACTTTTAAAGAAACAACATTATTGTCATTGTCGGTTTCAAATTTCATTTCGATTTTCTCATAAATGCCTTGCGGAACGGTAAACATTAACTCCTGCGAAGAATTGTTGGGGTCGAAGGCTATTTGCAACGGTGAATTGTATTCTTTATCAAAATCAACATCGTCGCCCTTTTTGCGTTTGCCGTCAAACGAAAGTTTGTACAAACTGAAATAACCGCTCGAAAATGTAAGCTTACCGTTGTATAAAGGAGTTGCTTCCATGTCCATGTAGAATGTCACGGATGTAGGCTTCTTGTATTTTTTGCAAGATTGCACCATTAAAATGGCGAAAACAATGCAAATCGATAAGCGGATTTTTTGAACCATAAATCGCATTTGTTTATGCTAGTACAATCTTAGGACTGTTTTCGTTTTGAAATGGTTGGAATTGACCTGGTTGATTTGATAAATATGAATGAATTTATTTTCAAAATATTGATTTTCAATTATTTGTAACAGTTCTTTTTATTGATGTTCAGTCAACTTCACAGCTTCCCAACCAATCATCAATGATTTGCGAGGCGTACCCCAACGGTATCCTCCTAGTTTTCCGGAGGTTTGCAACACGCGATGACATGGAATCAAGTAAGCAATCGGATTATCCCCAATGGCAGTTCCAACGGCACGCGAAGCAGTAGGTTGTTCTATAGCTGAAGCTAGTTTTCCGTAAGACGATAACTCGCCGCTTGGAATTTGCAACAATGCTTGCCACACTTTGAGCTGAAAAGTGGTTCCTTTTAAATGTAAACGAATCGGATTTTTCTGATCAATTTCCAATCCATTGAGCATTTGAAGTGCTTGTTGGTGAAACTCATGTTCACCTTCTATCATATGGGCTTTCGGGAAACGATTGGTGAGTTCTGCAAATGCGTCATCTTCGTTGGTGATGAACATTAAGTGACAAAGACCTTTCGGAGTGGCTGCTATGAGTACCGTACCGAAAATGGTTTCGGCAAACCGGTATGTAATGAGGAGCAATTCACCACCATTTTTGTATTCTCCGGGAGTCATTCCTTCAAGGTTTACAAATAAATCGTGCAAACGTCCTGTACCGGATAATCCCGTTTCGAGAGCCGTGTCGAAAAGAGATGCCTGTTGCTCGCCCAATAATCGTTTAGCATACTCAATACTAGTGTACTGCAGAAATTTCTTTGGACTCACGCCAGCCCAATTGCTAAACAATCGCTGGAAATGAAACGGACTAAGGTTGACATGTGCTGCTACTTCGTCCAGATCCGGTTGTTCACGAAAATGTTCTTGAATGTAGGCGATTGCATTTGCTATTCGTTCAAAATCATGTTGTTTCATGGGGCAAAATTACGCATTGTACTAGGCGCTACAACCCGAAACTTGCTTTCTTACTGATTTTCACCATCTGAATAGACCTGCACGAAGTATAAAAAGTGATTTAATTGTTGATTTGTTCTAATTCTGAACAAATACAGCTTAATCGGTCTAAATTCATCCGTTTTTGTTAATCTGTTAAAAGGAATGAACACATCGTTTTTTACCAGAAGAAAATAAGTGGAGAAATCCGCTCAGCGAACAGGACTAAAAGGTTTTGTTATTCTGAAAGAGTTAGTTAGCTTAAGGTTCTTAGTGGAATTGATGCGGTTTTTTGTGATCTTGATCTTGAATTAATTAAACGTGGTTTGTTCAAATACGAAACTTATATGTTAAGTTTGTGTGGGTTAACTGCTTCTTCTTAGAAGAGCAACAATTTAATGAGTGATTCTCCTATGACACGCGACAAAGGAATGTTTCAACAAACATTACTACTGCAATTTTTTACAATCTTGCTGTTAAGCACCTGTTTTTCAGTCTCAAGTTTCGGTCAAGACGTATGGCTTCAAAATCATTCATCTCCGAATTCCGGTTGCGGATTATCTGCTAATGAAACGGTAAATGTTCTCATTAATAATAACTCCGGAGGTATTATGGCTTCCAATAGCATCAATGTGAGTTATACGGTTGATGGCGGATCATTAACTAATCAATTATTGAATTCCAATCTTTTTCCTGGAGCTTCCTGGAATTTTACGTTTACGGTAAATGCAAACTTGGCTGCTTGCGGTACGCACGTTATGAAAGTGTGGGTAACGCGTGCTGGTGATGTAAATCATACGAATGACACTTTACAATGGACGGTAAAAAATGATTGTCCGATTGTACCCGGAACAATAGGAGGTGGGGCAACGGTTTGTTCTTCGGGTAATGCCGGAACATTGACGTTGGCGGGTTGGAGTAACGGAACCATTATAGGTTGGGAATCTTCCATCAATAACGGAGTTTCATGGTCTCCGACAGGAGTAACAACCACTACTTATAATTACAACTCATTGGCGCAGAATACGCGTTACCAAATAATCATAGACGGTGGTTTGTGCGTCGATGATACGGCCGGTTTTGTAGATGTGTTGGTGCAGCAACCTGTTAATCCGGGATCAGTTTCGGGTTCCGATTCACTATGTATTACTGCAGCTTCCGGTTTATTGGCTCTTTCAGGAAATACAGGATCGGTTCTCCAATGGGAATCAACAACTGATGGTGGTGCTTCTTGGAGTACAATTGCCAATACGACTATCATGAACACGTATTCGGTTGCGGCGACCACTTGGTTCAGAGCTTTGGTCGAAGGTAACTTTTGTCCGGATGAGTATTCCGATACAGCTATTATATACGTTGAACAACTTACCGATCCCGGCGTTTTGACAGGAACCGATTCGTTGTGTATTACCAATGCTTCCGGTACAGTTACCGTTGGTGGTAACATCGGAAGTGTTAGCTATTGGGAATCATCTACCGATAACGGCACTAGCTGGACAACCATTAGCAATCAAACCTCGACCTTGAATTACAGTTCATTGACCGATACAACCTTGTTTAGAGTGTATACAGATGGCGGTTTTTGTCCGAGTTATTTTTCCGATACGGTTGAAATTGTGGTACAGCCGCTCAACATTCCTCCAACGATTACCGGTTCCGACTCAATGTGCATCACAAACGCTAGCGGAATGTTGAATGTAGTAGGGGCCACATCTGCCATTCTTGACTGGGAAAGTTCTTCGAATGGTGGTGTAACTTGGTTTCCGATCGGAAATAACACCTCTTCCTTGAATTACAATTTATTAACGCAAACAACACTCTATAGAGTACTATTGGATGGCGGTTTTTGTTTAGACTATTATTCAGATACGGCAGAAATTTTTGTGCAACAACTAACCGTTCCTGGCGTAGTGACAGGTGGTGATTCATTGTGTATTACCAATGCTTCGGGTATGTTGAATGTAACAGGAAGTATCGGCAATGTATCGTATTGGGAATCGTCAGTTGATAGCGGTGCAACCTGGGATTCGATTCCTTGGACATCTACAAGTTTAGCCTTTAACAACTTAACTCAAACAACGTGGTATCATGTGTATACGGATGGTGGTTTCTGCCCGAGTTACTGGTCGGATACCGCATTTGTGTATGTAGAGTCGTTGGTGGTTCCGGGGCAGATTTTAGGTTCCGATTCGGTGTGTGGTATTACAGGAAACGGTGTGTTGACTTTTAACGGTGGTTCGGGAACTGTAGATCATTGGGAATATTCTACCGATGGTGGAGTAACATGGAATTTTATTTCCAACATGACAAACACCTACAATTACAATGGTGTTTCAACAACAACGCTTTACCGAGTCTATACTAAAGGTGTATACTGCATAGGAGTCTATTCGGATACGGCAATTTTATATGTTGAACTACCTTCCGACGCTGGAACGTTGCAGAGTAGTGGTAGTGTGTGTCCCGGTGGAAATTACTTGCTTGCACTTACCGGACAAGTAGCTACCGACTACGTTTGGGAAAGTTCTGTTGATGGAATTGCTTGGTCAACCACACCGAATACGAATACATGGTCATTGCAGTTAAACGGTATAGTTTCTGATTCGTTGTTCCGTGTGATCGTTCAAAACGGGATCTGCGGATTTGATACATCGGCAGCCGTCACAATTACCGTTTTTACTCCGGATATTGCCAATGCAGGCGTCGATACATCTTTGTTCTTGGGTGATTCGGTTCAATTGCTGGGAAGTGGCGGTATAGCAGGAGTATGGATGCCGGGTGCAAGTCTGACCGATTCGTTGATGACCAACCCCATTGCTTTTCCGATTGCGACAACAACCTACATTTATACCATTGTTGATACCAATGGCTGCATCGATGACGATACGGTAATTGTAACGGTTTATCCGCCAAATGACTTGATCATTCGTAATGTCATTACTGCCAACGAAGACGGCTACAACGACAGCTGGATCATTTCCGGAGTAGAAAACTTCCCACTCACGTTTGTGATCGTCTTCAATATTTATGGCGAAGAGGTTTACAAAAATAACGATTATCACAATGATTGGAAAGGTACTTACAACGACAAGCGATTGCCGAACGGTACCTATTACTATACGGTCATTCCGGGCGGTTCGGAAGAAAAGATGAAAGGAACTTTAACCATTTTAGGAGATGAGTAGAGTTTTACTTTCATTCATCATCGTTTTTTACTGTGTGCAAGTGAATGCGCAGCAGGTTCCGTTTTACAACCATGTGGTGATCAATCCATTTGTGTACAATCCAGCAATGGCCGGAGCTTCCGGTGATGTGAATGCTTATTTGGTACGAAATCAGCGTTATGCTTCGTTTTCAACGGCTTCGGTAAACAATTACCTCACAATTGATGGTGCTTTCGCGAAACAGAAAGCGGGTTTTGGGGTTCAGGTTTCCAATCAAACTGCTGGAATTCAACAACAATTTGCTGCTTCGCTGAGTTATGCTTACCGCATTCGACTTACCAAAACGCAAGAACTTCGGTTCGGGTTAAATGCGGGAATCCTGGATAATCGATTGGATGTTAAATCCATCAACGTAGAACAGTTGGATGATCCTTATTTGGTTTCAATGCGACCTGCTGTTACTTCATTTGATATGAATGCAGGTGTGGCTTATAGTTGGAACAGTTTAAAAATAGGACTTGCCGTACCACAATTGATCGGAAACAAAGTAGCTTTTGATAAAGAAAACTCGAGAGGATATTACCGTTTAGCACGACACGTACTCTTTACGGCCTCGTATGATTTTCCGCTTACAAAATCGGGAATGTTGTCGTTGAAACCTGTTGGATTCTTGCGTTATGTTTCTGGAGCGCCTATTCAGTATGATGTTCTTTTACAGTTTGATCACCGTAAAATAGGGTGGATTTCTGCCGGGTACAAATCGGGGTATTCGGTGCAGATGAATGTAGGTTTTCATGTGTTGAAACAATTTAAGATTGGCTATAGTTATGAGTATTTGGTTGGTTCCATAAAATCGTACTCATCGGGCGCTCATCACGAGTTGATGCTTGGCTTCAAATTTGGGAACCCGCAACGTGAAACCATTCCGGTGCCGGATAAATCAACTGCTGTAACTCAACCGGATACGATCAACCAACAATTGATTGAGCGCAACAGAGAGTTGGAGGAAATGTTATTGAAAACATTGGCCGAAAAAGAAATCATCAAGGAACAGCAAAACGAGTTGATTCAACAGAACAAGGAGTTGCAGCAAGAGAAAGAAGTATTGATCGTTGAAGTGGAAAAACAGAAGTCTCCTTCAACTGATACTGTTGCAACTGTTCCGCAGAAAGATCCTCAAAAAGATCCACCTGTAAAACCGCTTGAAAAAATACCTTATGCTAAGGGCTATCGCTTTATTGATTTGGATTTGGCAGATTCGCCTGATGGATTTTATGTGATTAGTGGTGTGTTTTCCAGCAGAAAGAATGCAGATATTGCCCTTACAAAAAGTTTGGAAGACTACAGTGGTTCGTATTTGGTCATCAATAAAAAGAATGGATTTTATTATGTAGTTATTCTATATACATTGGATCAGGAAGAAGCGACGAAGGTGTCAAAGAAATACAAGCGTTCAACTAAAAAAGACGCTTGGATCTTGAATTACCATTTGGAAAATTAAATTTTAACAATTTGTTTAATAAAAATACAAGAGTGTATAAAACAACGTTTTTTATAAATCCACAACGTATTTTAGAGGATTTACTAAAACGTTTTACTATTTGAACTCTTTTGTTCAAGTACACTCTGAATTAAATTAGATATTTTAGTACATCGCTTTGCGCTGCGATTGGGTTAGGTAAAATCAATGGAAAAAGATAAAGGGGTTTGTCTCCATTGATAAGTGAAGTTTACTACATGAAAATTAATGCTCTACTTTATGAAAACGGCTTTTTTTACAAAATTGCTCACAGTGTTGCTATTGCTCTTAACGCAACCTGTCATGGCTCAGTTTCCGGGATGTCCGGATATCAATGCCGGAGTTGATCAAGTACTTCCTTGTTCACAGACATGTACCAATCTTACGGCGACACCTTTTCACACGGGAGCGACTACAACGTATGCGGTTAGTAGCATTCCTCATGCACCGCCTGTAGCTTACAATGCCGCAGGAGGAACTGCTGTTTCGGTGAGTACGGATGATGTTTGGAGTCCGATTGTGAACTTACCTTTTAACTTTTGTTTCTATGGTGTGAATTACAATACGGTGAATATCGGTTCCAATGGCGCCATCCAATTCGGTCCGGCGGCCGGTGGAGGTTTTCACCCTTGGTCGTTTACCGCTTCTTGTCCCTCGGCAGCATTATCTCCAGCTGGTGATGTATTCGGTGTATATCATGATACCGATCCTTCTGTTGGAGGTACGATTAAATGGTACTTATTGGGAACGGCTCCTTGTCGTATTTTCGTGGTATCCTATAATAACCTTCCGCATTTCTCATCAGCGTGTAATACAAATAAGTTTACTACGAGTATGATCGTATTGTACGAAACAACCAATGCGATCGATGTTTACGTGCAACAAAAGCAAACTTGTACTTCTTGGAATGGCGGAAATGCCGTAATCGGTATTCAACGTCCAGATGGAGCTTTAGGAATTACACCTCCGGGAAGAAATACAGGTGCGTGGACTGTAAATACTCCTGAAGCTTGGCGATTTACTCCGAATGGTATTCCAAATTATACAGTGAATTGGACACAAGGTGTAACTCCGATTGGTTCCGGAAATACGGTAACCGTTTGTCCTGGAGCTACTACAACTTATACCGCTACAGTAACGTATACCATGTGTAACGGAACAACCGTAACGGATAACGATCAGGTAACGGTTAGTTTTTCGGGCCTAAGCGCTCCGACGGTAACGCCTGTAAGTGAAACTTGTTCCAATTACAACAACGGATCTGTTACCATCGATAATCCGGTGGGGGCAGGACCTTATACTGTAACAATTAGCGGACCTACCAGTTCGTCGGTGGTTGAACCCAATACGGCAGCTGCGGTTGCCAACTTTACGAATTTACCGGATGGAAGCTACACCTATACGGTCACCGGAAATAACGGTTGTACCTATACAGGGAATTTTGTAATCGGTGCAGGGCCTCCTTGTTGCAGTGTTACAGCTGTTTCAACCAATATTGCTTGTAACGGAACCAATTCTGGGACAGCGACAGCCAATCCGGTGGGTTTATCTCCGTATAACTACTTATGGACGGGTGGACAAGTGAGCCAGACAGCTACTAGCCTTGGGGCGGGAGCTTATACCGTTTCAATGACTGACGCTTCGGGTTGTACAGCTACAGCCAATGTTACCATTACAGCTCCTCCGGTTCTCAGCGGAACCACTGCATTTACGAATGTTTCATGTAACGCAGGGTGTAACGGTACGATAACCGTAACTCCTGCTGGTGGCGTAAGTCCATATCAATACAGTTTGAATGGTGGTGCCTACCAAGCAAGTAATGTCTTTACAGGATTGTGTGCAGGTGCTTACACCATTACAATTAAAGATGCCAATAACTGTACGGTTGTTCTGAATAGAACCATTACTCAACCCGCACCTTTGGCATTGTCAGTGGCTTCCACAACACCAGCTACTTGCGGATTAAACAACGGTGCAGTAACTGTTTCAGGAAGTGGTGGTACGATCAACTATCAGTATAATATCGGTGGTGCGAATCAAGCCAGTCCTACTTTTACAGGATTAGCTCCTGGCTCTTATACCGTTACAATGACGGATGCAAATGGTTGTATTAAAACCGTTCCGGTAACAATAACAGCGGTGAATGTGCCAACAATTTCTGTTTTAAGTCAGCAAAATGTAAGTTGTTTTGGTGGTGGAAACGGATCGGTATTGATAGGTGCCACAGGTGTAGCTCCGATTAATTATTCATTAAACGGAGGACCTTTTCAATCATCCAATAGTTTTGGATCACTAGCGGCTGGAAATTATACGGCAACCGTAAAGGATGTTAATAACTGTACTGCTACAATTAACTTCACAATCACTGCTCCGCCTCAATTAACTTTTACAACTGTGGCAACACCATTATCTTGTAATGCAGTTTGTAACGGACAAATTCAGGTAAATGCTAGTGGTGGAACTACACCATATCAATTTTCAAGTAACAATGGAGCTACGTTTTCTACTACCAACCCGATCACAGGTCTTTGTGCAGGTTTGGTAAGTATTGTAGTACAGGATGCAAATGGCTGTTTGGCCAATGCCAGTGTTAATATTACGCAACCGGCACCATTGACGGCTACTTTTGTAGGAGCGAATCCTATCTGTAATGGGATTTGTAACGGTTCTGTAACGGTAACTGCATCGGGTGGTACAATTGGATATCAATATTCTGCTAACGGAGGCGCGCTTCAAGCTAGCAACGTGATACCAGGCCTTTGTGGCGGTCCGAATACGATCTTGGTTCAAGATTCACAAGGTTGTCAGTTTACCGGTAACCAAGCGTTGGTTGATCCACCTGCTTATGGTATTGATACGGTTTCTATGGTAGAATCGAATTGCGGATTTAATAACGGTTCCATTACAGTTGCTGCCAATGGTTTGAACGGACCTTTCCAGTATTCGATGGAAGGCGGACCTTACCAATTAAGCGGAACGTTCTCGAATTTATTCGGTGGAGCTTATAGTTTTACAGCAATCGATCAATTGGGATGTATTGCCCAAGCCTTTTGGGGTATCAATGACGTGGAGATGGACGGTATTGTATTGTTACAAACCGATCCGCTTTGTTTCGGAGCAAACGACGGAAGTATAGAAGTAACCAATGTGAGTGGGGCAGCCCCCATTACCTTTGAATTGGATAATAGCGGAACTACCCAACCAATCGGTATTTTTCCGAGTGTACCTGAAGGAAGTCACGTTGTTACCATTTACGATGGCGGACTTTGTGTATTCAACCTTCCGTTTATGGCCAATGAGCCTGATCTGATTACATTTAACAGCTCCGTTTTGGATGTTTTGTGTAGTGGCGGAAGTACAGGAGAAATAACCTTCAGCGGTGCAATAGGTGGAACAGGAGCATTCCAGTACAGTATAGACAACGGTGCAACATTTTCTACCAATCCTGTTTTTACAGGTTTGGCTGCTGGAACTTATAATTTAGCGGTTCGTGATGCGAATAACTGTATTGTATACGGAACTGCAACCATTATTCAAGCACCGCCTCTTGCGTTTACTTCCAGTGTATTTGATTTGACATGTTTCGGCAATAACTCAGGATTTATTCAATTGGCGGCTACCGGTGGAAGCGGCGGTTACCAATTCAGTATAGATAATGGAGCTACATTAAGTCCGGTAGATGCATTCTTCGGATTAGCAGCAGGAACTTACCCTATATTGATTCAAGACGTTGCATTGTGTCAGATTACCGGAACAGTAACGGTTGCAGAACCACCGGTACTTTCAGCTACTTATGCTACAACACCTACACTTTGTAATGCGTCATGCGACGGAGAGCTAGCCATAACGGCAAGTGGAGGTACAGCGCCTTATTTCTACAGTAGTGATAACGGATCGTCATTTACTGTTGCACCAACACTATTGAATTTATGCGCCGGTAATTATCAGGTGATCGTAAAAGATGACAATGATTGTGTGATTGCATCTGCTCAAACCATTACCGAGCCTGCAGCCATTGTGTTGAATGTTGTTCCAACTTCTTCAACCTGTGCTTTGCCAAACGGTTCCTTATTGCTGAATGCTAGCGGTGGTGTTTCCGGATTCGGATACAGCATTGATGGTGGAGCGACCTTTGTAGGCACGAACAACTTTACCTCACTTCTAGCAGGAACGTATGATGCTGTGGTGATTGATGGTAATAACTGTCAAGTCACGTCACAAGAAATTCTGTTGAATCAAGCTTCGCCAATTATTGTCGGATCGTATCTAACGGATGTTACGTGTAACGCTGCTTGCGATGGTACAATTGACGTAACCGTTACCGGTGGAACAGGAACCTTGAGTTACGATATCGGAGGTGCAGCACTGGGAAGTCCGTTTGTCACTGGAATTTGTGCAGGTAACTACACTTTTACAGTTACCGATCAAAACGGATGTACTGATGCTATTCCGTTTACCATTTTAGAACCGACACCGCTCGGACTAACAACAACGCTTACGAATTTGTTGTGTTTCCAAGACAACTCGGGGGAAATTGTTTTCAATGCGACTGGTGGTACGCCAACCTATTTTTACAGTACAGATAACGGAGCAACCTTCTCGAACCAAAATACGAGTTCGTTTATGGCTGCGGGCACATATGATTTGGTATTGAAAGATCAGAATGATTGTGTGGTTCCGGTTCAGGTTACCATTACCGAGCCAGCAGAACTGGTTGTACAAAGTCAATCATCTAACAATGCGGTTTGTTACGGATCATGTGACGGTGACGCAACGGTAACGCCAGCTGGTGGAACGGGGAATTATTATTATACATGGGCCAACGGTGTTGTTGGAACCAATACAGCTACCGGTCTTTGTGCAGGTTCGTATGATGTACTGATCGAAGACGACAACGGTTGTCAAACAACAGCACTCTTTTCCATTACGGAACCTGCGATCTTGACAATTGTGAGTTTTACAACTACAGATGTACTTTGTAACTCAATGTGTGATGGAACCATTACGGTTAATGCTCCGTT
>Ga0302296_1001790_pt1 | contig 14932 bp, 13 predicted proteins | sample III_Fen_N3_1_FD_194546 | JGI IMG/M metagenome (GOLD analysis project Ga0302296, IMG submission 194546) | Peat permafrost microbial communities from Stordalen Mire near Abisko, Sweden - III_Fen_N3_1 | ecosystem: Environmental > Terrestrial > Soil > Wetlands > Permafrost | place: Sweden: Abisko... | reverse complement strand
CGGAGGATATGTTTTCAGATTACCCAAGAGCGTAAGGATTCGCCCGAATTTACTGATTGTGGGTACCGTTGGAAAACCTGTTTACCTGGATGCCGCCGGAATTGTTTATTTGCCCAGTGACCTTCAACTGGGGCTTAATCTTCGAAGTAACGGCGATATCTGTTTCTCGGGACAATATACTTTTAGTAACGGCTTACGGATTGGGTATGCAGCCGATTATGCTATTATTCAGGATATTCGGAAATGGCAGGTTGGAACTTACGAAGTATTGGTAGGATACGATTTCAACCTGTATCGAAAGAAAAATGTTAAACCAAATTATTTCTGATTAGTTGTCTTCCACGTTGATTTTATATAGTCACTGTCACCCCGAATTTATTTCGGGGTCTTATCTCGATAAGAGTGGCCGAAACAAGTTGGACATGACAATCCGGCAATAGTTTATTAGTCCAACACTAGGTCTTTTTTGTTGTCTTTTTATCTTCCGTGCTTTTATCATTTGGTTTGGGCTCTTCATCGGTTTTCCAAAGTTTGATAAACGGGAACAAAGTTGGAACAAGCTGTTTCATTGGCGTATAAATTTTTGATTCAGCTTTCTGCCCGGAAGGTAAAATATGTACATTTTCGTCGATGGTGTCGAAGAGCAAAAGAAAAATACTCAGAATTACGGATGCTTTTAATACTCCAAAAACAATACCAGCCAGCCGGTTCAGAAAGCCCAGGGCTGCGGCTTTTATAGCATTGTCAAGCACTTTGCCAAGTATATGAATGATTATAACAATGGCAATAAAAGTGACTATAAATGCAATGGTTGTCAAATTTTTGGAATGGTATCCGGTGGTATTGGTAATCAAGGTGGACGTCCAGTCCGAGAATTTGATGCCTCCCCAAATACCCAGGATCAAGGCAGCAAGCGATGCCAACTCAACTATAAAACCTTTTCTAAATCCTTGAATAGCAGCGATAATCAGGATAATACCAAGAATCAGATCAATGTAATTCATATTCTGTTTGTGTATGGAAGGATTAAAACTGAAGTAAAAATAATAAAATTATACTTCAGACAACACTTTTCTAAAACCCGAACATGTTTTTGAACCTCGACATTAAGAACCATGTACCGAACTAAAGTCAGAATTTTTAATAAATTTGACTGCACCGAAATCTACTTTACATGCCAGTTATAAATTCTATTATTAATTGGGTCAATTATAAGCGAATATACCAGATCGACCTGTTTAAAAAGCATCCCCACGAGGTTCAGCGTGAAGTATTGTTTGAACTTTTAGATAAAGCTTCGACGACCGAATTCGGTTTAAAATACAATTTCAGAGGCATTCGTTCCGAAAAAGAGTTTCGCGAACAAGTCCCGATTCAGGGTTACGATGATCTCAAACCAATTGTTGAGCGAATGATGTTGGGCGAAAAAAACCTGCTTTGGCCGGGCGAAACCAAATGGTTCGCCAAATCATCCGGAACAACCAACGAAAAAAGTAAGTTCATACCAGTCAGCAAAGACTCTTTGGAAGATATACATATTCGCGGTGGTCGCGATGTATTGGCTATTTATCTGAAAAATAATCCCGATTCGGGCGTTCTCTCCGGAAAAGCGCTTACACTGGGAGGAAGTCACAAAGTAAACAACTACAACAATAACTCTTACTATGGTGACCTTTCAGCCATTATTATTGAGAATATACCTTTTTGGACTGACTTCTACCGTACACCTTCGACCGAGATTTCATTGCTCGAAGAATTTGAAGAAAAGATAGAGAAAATTATTCAACACTCATTGGACGAGAATGTTACTTCTTTTGCCGGTGTTCCATCGTGGTACCTGGTTTTGCTGAAAAGGGTTCTGGAAGTTACCGGTAAAAACAATATTCTGGAAGTGTGGCCTAACCTGGAGGTCTTTACTCATGGAGGTGTGAATTTTGAGCCATATCGCCAACAATACGAAAAGCTCCTGCCAGGAACACAAATGCATTACATGGAAACCTATAATGCTTCCGAGGGTTTTTTTGGAATTCAGGACGAACCCGATAAAAAAGATATGCTGCTTATGCTCGACTATGGCATTTATTATGAATTTATCCCGTTGGATGAATATCTAGCTAACAATATGAATGCCATGTCATTGCAAGATGTTGAAGTTGGTAAAAACTATGCCATGATCATTTCGACCAACGGTGGACTTTGGCGCTACATGCTCGGAGATACCATCCGGTTTACTTCGAAATATCCGTTCAAATTTATGATTACCGGTCGCACCAAACATTTTATCAATGCATTTGGCGAAGAAGTGATCATCGATAATGCCGAAAAAGCATTTGCTATTGCATGCGAACGTACCAATGCCATCATTTCAGAATATACCGGCGGCCCTATTTACATGAACGACAATCAGAAAGGTGCGCATGAGTGGATTATCGAATTCGAAAAGGAACCCGATGACCTGGATCATTTTATTTTATTGTTTGATGGCGCCTTAAAAACCATCAATTCGGATTATGAAGCCAAACGGCACAAGAATCTGAGCCTCGAAATGCCTCATGTGGTTGTGGTCCGCAAGGGTTTGTTTTACCAGTGGATGAAACAAAAGGGAAAAGCAGGCGGCCAAAATAAAATCCCGCGATTGTCAAACGATCGGCAATACCTCGACCAATTGATCGAACTGAATAAATTGCTTCAGTAGAAAATAGTCATCAACTATTCATCACAGGTGGAGCCATTATCAACCCTGTTCAAATACATGTAACCAGGATTGCTCTTAACTACCATAAACAGGAAAAAGTCATTGGGAAAATTTTCCGAATGACTTTTTTCCATTGTCGTTCAGTTAGATATCGTTATTAATCAAAATACTCTGGATAGGATCGCGAATGACTTTCCCCTTTTTTCTTTTATCTTGTTTTATTTCGTATTTTAGTTCAAATTTTAAAGTTCAAATAAGATGCATATAGCTTTGGCTGGGAACATAGGTGCCGGGAAGACAACCCTGACCGAATTACTCGCAAAACATTATAATTGGAGTCCTCATTACGAGGATGTTGACGAAAATCCATACCTCAACGATTTTTATGAAGACATGCAACGCTGGTCGTTCAACCTTCAGATTTATTTTCTGAATAGTCGGTTTAAACAGGTTGTTGATATTCGGAGCTCCGAAAAAACAGTTATTCAGGACCGTACCATTTACGAAGATGCCGAGATTTTTGCACCAAACCTTCATGCCATGGGATTGATGTCGACCCGCGATTTCAACACCTATTCCACTCTTTTTAAAATGATGAACAAGTTGGTGCAGGCGCCCGATTTGCTGATTTATCTGCGTGCTTCAGTTCCAACCTTAGTTAATCAAATTCAAAAACGTGGCAGGGAATATGAAAATTCCATTCGTCTGGATTATCTGAAACAGCTAAACGAACGGTACGAAGCCTGGGTTAACCGGTACAACGCCGGCAAAATGTTGATTATTGACGTTGATCGTATTGATTTCCAGACTAATCCTGAAGATTTGAGCAATGTAATTGACCGCATTGATGCTCAAATACACGGGCTATTTTAATTTGATATGAAACTTGTATTTGCTACAAACAACGCACATAAACTTCAGGAGATAAGGCAGTTGGTTGATTCTTCCATTCAACTTCTTTGCCTAAACGATATCAATTGCAACGACGATATCCCTGAAAACCAGGAAACGCTCGAAGGCAATGCCGCTGAAAAATCGTTTTACATTTTCAATAAATACGGGTTGAACTGCTTTGCCGATGATACCGGTCTCGAAATTGATGCGCTAAACGGCGAACCTGGTGTTTATTCGGCCCGCTATGCTGGTGAGGAAAGAAGTTCAGAAAAAAATATGAATTTGGTTTTAGAAAAACTGGATAAAATAAAAAACCGGAAAGCTCGTTTTAGAACTGTCATTTCGCTCGTAATTGATGGTCGCGAATTTCAGTTTGAAGGAATCGTTAACGGCCTGATTCTGGAAGAAAAAAAGGGAAAAACCGGTTTCGGTTACGATCCGATTTTTAAACCCGATGAATCGCATCATAGTTTTGCCGAAATGCCGATGGATGAGAAGAACAAAATTAGTCACCGGGGAAGAGCTGTTCGGAAATTAGTAGAATTTTTAACCCAATTCAAAACTGAATGATAAAAGTTAAATGCCTGTTAGTCATTGCATTATTTTGTATTGTATTTCCTTCCTTTTCCCAATCTGTTATTGGCGAATGGACTGATTATCAATCGTATGCTCATGCGAAGAATGTAGTTGATGCCGGAGATAAAATTTTCTGCGTCACGGAGGGTGGATTATTCTCGTACGACAAGACCGATAACAGCATTCAGAAAATGTCGGGCATTAGCGGGCTTTCTGATGCAGGAGTTCAACGCCTGGCATACAGCAAGGACAATAACCTGCTAATGATTACATACCAGAATGCCAATATCGATTTATTAATTGGTAACACCATTTTCAACCTTTCGGACATCAAGCGGAAACAATTATCAGCCGACAAAACCATTAACAACGTTTTGTTCTCCGGAAATCTGGCCTACCTCTCTTGCGGATTCGGCATTGTGGTTGTTAATCTCGAACGAAAAGAAATAAAAGACACCTATTTAATCGGTTCAGAAGGTGCATACCTTAACGTATTTGATGTGGCAACCGATGGAACTTATCTTTATGCAGCAACGGCCAACGGAATATACAAAGCCAGCGTTTCGGAGCCAAACCTTCAGAATTACAACAACTGGTCAAAGCAAACATCAATTCCACATGCCAACGACAAATTCAGCAAGATCAAATTCTTCAAAGGGAAAATCATTGCCAATTATACGCCCGATCAATACGCTCAGGATGAATTGTATCAGCTAAATGGAGATGTGTGGAGCAGGTTTCTTCCTGAAATTAAGTATGTTTCTGAGATTACGGTGAACGATCATACGATTGTTTTTTCGAGCCGCGAAGAAGTTTTTGTTTATGACGATAAGTTCGAACAGATAAATTATATTAATAAATATTCTTTTTCAGGATATGAAGTAAAGCCTATTAATACTTCATGCGCAATTTTAGATGGGCAAAACATTTTTTGGATTGCCGATCCTGACAATGGTTTGATAAAAGTTGGCACATTGGCTGAACGTATTGTTCCCGAAGGCCCCGTCGACAATCAGATTTTCTCGCTCACTACGAACGGTCAGGATCTTTGGATAACTTCAGGAGGAAGAACTGGTTCATGGAACAACCTCTTCTTTGATCCTCGTTTCCAGCTCAACCGCGGAGGAAAATGGTCGGTTTTTGATAAAAAAGTTTTTCCGGTTCCCGATGCTCCAAACAACTTCTTTGATCTGGTTTGCATTGCGGTAGATCCGAAAGATCCTGATCATGTGTTTGCAGGTTCATGGGGTGGGGGCGTTTTAGAGTTTAATGCCGGCAAGTTTATCAAACGTTACGATAACTTTAACAGCACTTTGCAAACTGCAATACCCAACAAGCCTGATGCTCCTTATGTTCGTGTTGGAGGAATGGCCTTTGATTCGAAAGGAAATCTGTGGGTGACCAATTCTGAAGTTGATAAAAATATTTCGGTTTTTCAGGCCGATGGCACATGGAAAGCATTCGAGCTGACCGGAATAGCCAATAAATATTCGATTGGGAAAGTGGTGGTTACGAAAAAAAACGACAAATGGGTGGTCGTTCCGCGAGGAAATGGACTTTATGTTTTAAACAGCACGAACGACCAGTCAAAGGCACAGAAAGTAGTTGCCTATTTTAGCAATGGGAAAGACGAGGTTTATACCGATATGAATGATGTATATGCCTTGGTCGAGGATTTGAATGGCGAAATTTGGGTTGGTACATCGGGTGGTGTAGCCGTTTTTAGCAATCCTGAGAATATCTGGAAATCGGGTGTCATGTATGCCACACGGCCAGGGCTAGATCTGAAAGACGGGAATTTTCATCCATTACTTGAGAAGGAAAATATTACAGCCATTGCCATCGACGGGGCAAACCGTAAATGGTTCGGAACCAAAAATTCAGGCATATTCCTGGTCTCGGATGATGGCACAACTGAAATTGAACATTTTAATACTGAAAACAGTCCACTGCCAAGCAACGAAATTACTGATATTGCCATAAACCAGCAGACAGGCGAAGTTTTTGTTGGTACAACTTCCGGTCTGATTTCATACATGGGCGAAGCAACTGCCGGGAATGATGAATTCAAAGATGTATATGTTTATCCTAATCCGGTGCGCGAAACTTATGAAGGTCCAATCGTTGTTAAAGGTCTGGTCGAAAATACGGATGTGAAAATTACCGATATAGCCGGGAATCTGGTTTGCAAAACAGTTTCGTTGGGCGGACAGGCCATTTGGGATGGAAAAAATCTGAATGGAAATCGTTGTAAAACCGGTGTTTATCTGGTTTTTATGACTGATCCGCTGGGCGAAAAAACGAAAATAACCAAACTTTTATTCATTCATTAATACGGTTTTAAGTGATTGAAAAATCGCGTGGGATATTTTTGCATGCTGTTAAATATTCAGAAACCAGCCTGATAGCTAGTATTTATACGGAAAGTTATGGTCGTCAATCGTTCCTGATAAACGGAGTTCGATGTAAAAGCTCAACGGTTAAAGCTTCGGTTTTTCAACCGCTTTATCTGTTGGATGTTGAGTTCTATTACAAGGCCGACCGTGAAATCCACCGGCTTAAAAATGCCCGGATAGCCAGTCCTTACGCCACCATCCCGTTTGACATACGAAAAAGCACACAAGTCCTTTTCCTTGCTGAAATATTGTATAAATGTTTGCGCGAGGAAGAATCCAACATTGAACTTTTCAATTTTATATACCATTCCTTAACCTTACTCGATTTATCTGAAAACGGAATTAGTAATTTTCATATCTGGTTTCTTTTCAATTTGACCCGTTTTTTGGGTATTAAACCCAGTCCCGACAATGCCTTGGTCAGCAACTTCTTCGACTTACAAAGTGCATTGTTTGTCAGCCACGAACCTTTACATAATCAATTTACCGACAAGCATGTAACTGTTTTGTTCTCAAGGCTTTTTGATGTTGACTCATCTTTGATCGAAAAGTTGGATTATACTCAGAACGATCGAAGACTGGTGCTCGAAAAGTTGCTTGAATTTTATAAAATTCACTTTGAAAATCTAGGAGAAATCAAGTCACTCGAAGTTTTAAAAGAGGTATTGAGCTAACTTGAATGATAAATATATTTGAATTCATTGGTATTGAATGAAGGTGTTAAAAGCATATTTTCGTAACTTTGTAGTCCAATTGGTTATCACATGGCTCTTTTAAAATTGACAAATACAAAAGATAGTATCTTCTCGGTCGTCAACAATCTGGTTACTGAAACTGGTGCAATCGATCTTTCTCTTGGGAAAACAGATTTTCCATGTCCGGAAAAATTAGCCGATATGGCAGCAATGTATATTAGGTCGGGTTACAACAACTTTGCACCGCACGAAGGCATCCGCGAATTACGCGATGTTATTTCGGCTCGTGTAAAGCGTATGTACAATCATTACTATAATCCGGAAACTGAAATAACCATTACTGCAGGATCTGTTCAGGCTATTATGACCGCCATCAGTACAACCGTTTTAAAGGATGAAGATGAGGTTATACTTTTCGAACCTGCCTATGAGTCTTATGCGCCTGCAATTTCTCTTAATGGTGGCCGTCCGGTATATGTTGCGCTGAAACAACCCAATTTTCATATCGATTGGGAAGAAGTTCGAAAAATGATTTCTTCGAAAACACGGATGATCATTATTAACTCGCCTCATAATCCGTCGGGTGCTGTGCTGTCTGATTCTGATCTTATTCAACTACAGCATTTAACAAATGGTACAAACATCGTTATTTTGAGCGACGAGGTTTTTGAATCAATCGTTTTTGACAATAATACCCACCAGAGTGTGGCCCGATATGAGAAACTGGCCGAACGTAGTTTCGTGGTCTCATCGTTTGGTCCGGTTTTTAACATCAATGGATGGGGACTTGCCTATATTCTTGCTCCCGGAAAATTGATGAGTGAATTCAGAAGAATACAACAGTTCCAGATATATAATGTAAACACGCCTCTTCAGTATGCTCTTTCTGAGTTTCTGCAAACTGATGATTCGATGAAAGATATTTCTGAATTGTATCAGGGCAAGCGCAACTATTTTAACCGCTTAATGGGTAACAGTTTGTTTAAAATTGTACCATCACAGGGAAGCTATTTCGAGATTCTGGATTATTCGAATATTTCTGATGAATCTGATATCGATTTTACATTCCGTTTGGCCAGTGAATATGGAGTTGGGGTTATTCCGGTTTCGGCATTTCTGCACGAAAAGAACAAACTTAAAATGGTTCGGATTTGCTTTGCCAAAAACAATGAAACCCTTGAACTGGCCGCAGAACGGTTACGTTTGGTCCCTTCGTTGAAAAAATAACATTCTTCAATTTGATAGAAAAAAAACCGGAAAACGAATTCATATCGTTATCCGGTTTTTTTTGCCTGAAAATCATTGATTCAGGTAATTGAATGTGTTAAAAAAGTGGCTGTCATAAAAGTCAAGAAACTTGATAGACCAGTCACCCCGAATTTATTTCGGGGTCTGACATACAGTGCGTTGGGATCCTGAAACAAGTTCAGAATGACGTAATCAATGGCTTTTGAGACAACCTCTATTTGAAAGTAAACTTAATGTCTTATTTTTTAATCAGTAACCAACTGTCAGCATATTTGGTGAATTCAGTTCTGATCTTCTGAACACGGCTTCTGGCTGCGGCTTCATCTGTAAATGAGTCAACACAAACTCTGAATTTTCCGGTTTCACTGTGCAGAATAATTGGTTTAAAACCTTGTTGAATCAATTCCTGTTTGAATTTGCCGGTATTTTCATTGCTGCTGAAACTACCAACGATTATAAAATAACTTTTATTACCGAAAGCAGCCTGATCTTCATTTGCCATTGTGAATCTTTCGTGTATCACCGATACTGGTTTCAGGTCAGCTTTCACCTCTGGCTTGGCTTCAGGTTTAGTAACCACAGGTTTAGCTTCAGGTTTCGTTTCAGTTGTTTCTGCAGCTTTATCAACAGTTTCATACATGGTATCCGAAACCGGATGTTCGCGGATCGTGTTTTTGGGAGCTGGTACTGTAAATACTTTAGGGTGGGCGCTAGTTTCTGTTCTTCGAGCAACAGCATCACTTCTTTTAGAAGATTTGGAAACTTTACACCCGCTTGCAAGCAGTGCTAAGGTAAATGCGACTAAAATGATTCTTTTCATGGTTTATTGGTATTAAATTTAATTGCAAAATTACAAAAGATCACATATAGACCCATCAAAACAATGTAGGTCAACTAATTATTTATTAACAACTTCTTGTTCATGATTAAAGCAGGAGTTGATCATTGAATTGATTAAAAATTTAGAAAATTCTTCAGAAACCTTTGTCCTTTAATTGATCTGTAAAATCTGGATTGCCTGATGGCTCTCATTCTATTATCATAATTCTCTGAAAATAAAAGAATCCAGGGACCCTTGCCCTTTGTCGGAGCAATCATATCTGAATTATGCAAGTCAAGTGCTTTTTCAAGATCATCGGAATATCCGTAATAAAATGAAACTGAATCGCGTGAAAATAAAACGTAAGAATAAAACTTCATTTATTTGTTTATTAATAATTTATACATGAACGAATTTGAACCACAAACTATTGTGCTGCGGATTTTTTCCTTCGGAATTACCGATTGGAGTATATTTTCGATCCGGTTTTTCTATTTTAACCGCAGAAAGAAATTTTGGTTTCAGAAATGTTGTAATTTTAAAAACTGAACCTATACATATATTCCAAAATCGAATACAAATGAAGAAAAAATCGAATAAACTTTTGCCATTTAGTATCGTCCTGGTGGTAATTGTTATCATTGTACTTGTTGTAGGTAAAAAAGCGGGTTGGTTTGGAAAAAGTTTTGAGATCAATGTTTCGACCAAAATCGTTGAAAGTAAGACCATTACCGAATTAATCACAGCAAATGGGAAGGTACAGCCCGAAACAGAGGTGAAGATCAGCCCGGATGTTTCAGGCGAAATTATTGATTTGACGATTAAAGAAGGGAATGAGGTTAAAAAAGGTCAGCTTCTGATGGTTATTAAACCTGATATGTATATTCAGGCATACAACAGGGACCTGGCTAGTTTGAGCTCTTCGCAGGCACGCCTTGCGCAAGCAGAGGCACGTCAGATTGAAAGTGATATGGCATTCAAACGCGCAAATTCTTTGTTTAAACAGGATGCGATTCCGGTATCTGATTTCGAAACAGCTGAGGCTTCCTATAAAGTATCCCAATCGGAAGTTAAAGCTGCCCAGTTTGCAGTTAAATCGGCTGAAGCCTCGGTTGCTGAAGCTCAGGAACAGCTTGTGAAAACCAAAATTTATGCCCCAATGGACGGAATCGTTTCCAGACTAAATGTTGAAAAAGGCGAACGTGTGGTGGGTACCAATATGTATGCAGGTACCGAAACGATGGTTATTGCCAATCTTCACCTGATGGAAGTGAAGGTCGATGTAAATGAAAATGATATTGTCAGGGTAAATTTAAACGATACTGCTTTGGTTGAAGTTGATGCCTACCTGGGGCGCAAGTTTAAAGGTTTGGTGACCGAAATTGCCAACTCGGCCAATGTGGTTGGTGGATCAACCGATCAGGTTACCAATTTCAATGTTAAAATCCTTCTGCTCGAATCGTCCTATAAAGATTTGGTCGATTCAGGTCATGGAAAAATATATCCTTTCCGACCCGGAATGTCGGCAACAGTTGATATTCAGACTGAAACGAAAAAAAATGTTATATCTGTTCCGATTCAGTCTGTTACAACCCGTGCAGTAAACGAAAAAAAGAAAGTCGCAGAAAAGAAGGATGAAGTTGAAACGACGGAAGGAGAATCACAAGCTGTAACCAAACAAGATGAGAAAAAGAAAGAGGATGAAAAAGTGGAAGTTGTTTTTGTTTACAAAGATGGAAAAGTGAAAAAACAAACCGTGAAAACGGGTATTCAGGATAGCGAAAATATTGAAATTCTGGAAGGATTAAAAACGGGCGATGAAATTGTGGTTGCACCTTTTAATGCCATTAATAAACTTCTAAACGACAGTTCGCAGGTTAAAAAAGTAGACGAAAAAGAACTCTTTAAAGTGAAAAAATAAACTTCAGGAAATGAAAAACAAACAGTCATTGGGAATCATCCTTTTCGCCATTGCACTATTGATAAACCGATTTTTGCCTGCAAATAATTTACTCGATTTTATAGCTGGTTTTTTAACAGGATTATCAATTGTTTTTAACTTTTATTCGTTCAAAACGAAAATTAAGCTGCTAATCAAAATAACCGGATCAGTCGATGTTCCGGTTATTTTTTTGTAACAATGCCGAAAAACAGGATATTCAGCATTTCATCAACTGATTTTTTGATTTCTTCGTCAGAAAGGTTTTTCAAAATAAGCGGAACTTCAAAACCATAAAGCGCAATTACAATTGTTTTTGCTGTGAGTTCTGTATTTTGAATGGAGAATTCGCCTCTTTCGATACCTTCGAGAAACATGTTTTGTATCTGTTTGATTTCAGCCTCGAAATATTCATTCCTCAAACTGTTTACAAAATAAAGATTGTCTAACAGGTCGTTTTTGATCGCTTCGTAATAATTAACAACCATTTTCAAGGTAATAAAGCGCATGTAAATATAGGTTTTCAACCGTTCCCGCGAATCGAGAATTGGACTGATTTGCTCTTCAATTGCTTTTGCCCTTATTTCAGCTTCAGCATCAATTACTGCTTTAAAAATATCGTCCTTACTTTTGAAGTAATAGTAAATGGTGCTTTTTCCCTTTCGCGCTTCCCTGGCAATATCATCCAGCGCTGTTTTTTTATAGCCATAGCGCGCAAATACCATTCTGGCTGTCTGTACAAGATGCTCACGAACTTCGTCTTTCCCCGCGGCAAGTAGGTTGTTTTCCATCAATTTGTCATTTTATGCTTTTCAGTACTAAGATAGCAGTAGTTTTTTAATTATTCAAGCAATTGAGCCCTGTTGTCTGGTTAGTCGAAAAACTTCAGGTTGTTTTTGATTAATAAATGTTGGTTAAGCTTTTTCTCATTGCCACGGTAAAAATCGTGAAACAACTGCTGATAAGGCAAAACGCTTATCTTTGCGCCCTCTAAAAAAAGCTCGAAATGATTTCAGTTGATGGACTTACGGTTGAATTTGGTGGATCTGCTCTTTTCTCGGATATCTCATTTGTGATTAATGAAAAAGACCGGATTGCTCTGATGGGGAAAAATGGGGCTGGAAAATCAACACTGCTCAAAACGATTGCAGGAGCCAGAACCCCCAATAAAGGAAGGATTTCGGCGCCGAAAGACGCAGTCATCGCTTATTTGCCCCAACACCTGTTAACAGAAGACCACCGGACGGTATTTGAAGAAACAGCTCAGGCATTTGCTCATATTTTTGAAATGGAACGCGAAATTGCTGCCATGAATGAAGAGCTTGCCACTCGTACCGATTATGAATCAGAATATTACTCCAACCTGATTGAACGTGTTTCGACTCTGAGTGAAAAGTATTATTCGATCGAAGAAATCAACTTTGATGCTGAAGTAGAGAAGATTTTGCTGGGACTGGGTTTCCTGCGCGAAGATTTTACCCGACCGACCAGCGAATTCAGTGGCGGATGGCGGATGCGTATTGAATTAGCTAAGATCCTGTTACAGAAACCTGACCTGATTTTACTGGATGAGCCTACCAATCACATGGATATCGAGTCGATTCAGTGGCTCGAAGATTTCCTGATTAACAGCGCCAAAGCGGTGATCGTAATTTCTCATGATCGTGCTTTTATCGATAACATCACGACTCGTACCATCGAAGTAACAATGGGACGTATTTACGACTATAAGGTAAATTACTCGCATTACCTCGAATTGCGCCGGGAACGCCGGGAACAGCAGCAAAAAGCGTTTGATGAGCAGCAACGAATGATTGCTGACACAACTGAATTTATCGATCGTTTCAAGGGTACATACTCCAAAACGTTGCAAGTTCAGTCGCGGGTTAAGATGTTGGAAAAGCTTGATTTGGTTGAGGTTGACGAGGAAGACACTTCGGCTCTCCGGCTGAAGTTTCCAGCTTCGCCCCGCTCCGGAAATTATCCGGTAATTCTGGAAGAAGTGAGTAAGTCTTATGACGATCACCTTGTTTTTGGAAATGCATCGCTAACAATTTCGAGAGGCGAGAAAGTAGCTTTTGTAGGCAAGAACGGTGAAGGAAAATCGACTTTGGTAAAGGCCATCATGAGCGAAATTACTTACGATGGAAAATTAACGCTCGGTCACAATACCATGATTGGCTATTTCGCTCAAAACCAGGCCTCGTTGCTGAACGAAGAACTAACCGTTTTTCAAACCATTGACGATGTGGCGGTGGGCGATATCCGAACCAAAATAAAAGATATTTTAGGAGCATTTATGTTCAGCGGCGATAACATTACCAAGAAAGTGAAAGTGCTTTCAGGAGGCGAACGTACACGACTGGCTATGATTAAGTTGCTGCTCGAACCAGTGAACCTGCTTATTCTGGATGAGCCTACCAATCATCTTGATATGCGCACGAAAGACATTCTGAAAAGCGCTTTGAAAGAATTCGACGGTACTCTGATCCTGGTGTCGCACGACCGCGATTTTCTTGACGGACTGGCTGAAAAAGTGTATGAATTCGGCAACAAACAGGTGAAAGAACACCTTTACGACATCAAAGGCTTCCTTCAGAAGAAAAAGCTCGACAACCTTCGTGAAATCGAGCGGAAAAATGTGAAGTAAATTTCAGCTACTGTCATCATCTGTAAATCTTCCTTATTAGAAGGCTTGAGCCTTAATCCAAAATTCATCATTTCGGTGTAAGATCAACTATTTCATCGAGGTAGCTTGCTTGGCTGTGAGTTGTTTCTGAATTTTTGAAGTGCGTGATTCTGCCAAAATCGGTATGGAAAGTGCTTCGAAATCACCATCCGTATCATTCCTTTTTTCATCCACCTGATCTGATATTTTTTAATTTGAATATCTGTATCCTTGCCTAAAGAGATTTTAGTTCGGATGAATATTGTCATTAGATAGTCATTCATTGTCATTTGGGCTACAATCAATGACAACAAATGACCATCTAATGACTCTTTTTGAATATTAGGTATTCTATCGGTTACTCATTTTTTTAATTACCAGATGCTGGCCTGTCCGACGAGCTTGGAACCCGCCATTCGCAAATCCCAGTCGAATGCTGCGGATCTTATTCCTGTTTGCTAATATTCAGCGATGGCTCGTTTCATTTTACGACAAAAAGGTAAATCGCCGGGGGTGGATGTTTTGGAAAATCAGATCATTATAGAACCTAACTCTTCGGCTTGAATGCCACTTTTATTTTAATCCTTAAATTTTTGACTTTGCCGGTGAAAAGTGGTCATTCAACGAAAAAAATATTTTTTATGGTCGGAACTGGGTAAATTGGTAACGAATTTAAATTTCAAGCGTCTATCCTATTAAATAATTAAAACTATGAAACCAAAACATTCTCTATTGATCGGAATTCTGGCCGTTGTGGGTATCCTGTTTTCTTCCTGCATTTTTTTAGGCCCGTCGGTAAAAGGAGACGGAAATGTTACTGAACGAGTCAGACAAGTTGGTGAATTTGATCAGATTAAAGTGAGCCGCGCCATGAATGTGTATGTCACACAAGGAAGCCCTGCCAAAGTTGTGGTTATTGCCGACAGCAATCTGCAAGACATTATTGAAACAGAAGTTGAAGATGGTGTCCTGAAAATTTCGGTAAACGAAAATATTCGCTG